>WNFL01421652.1_pt2 | contig 12467 bp, 12 predicted proteins | sample 5400361 | NCBI WGS metagenome assembly WNFL01 (sample SAMN13153351, study PRJNA577476) | soil metagenome | isolation source: 40 cm soil on Douglas fir-dominated hillslope | place: USA:California | collected 2013-09-17
CCCACGGCGAGGCCGTGGGCTGGGGAATGATCGGCGCGGCCTGGATCGCGCGGCGGCGGGGACTGCTCGACGAGCCGGTCTTCGACGCGATCGCCTCGGCGGTGGACCGCCTCGGCCCCCGGCCGCGCGTGTCCGACCTCGCGGTGGCCGAGCTGCTCGACGCCCTCACCCGCGACAAGAAGGCCAGGGACGGACGGGCGGTCTTCATCCTCCCCACCGCGATCGGCCAGGTCGTGGTGAAGGGCGACGTGGACCGGGGCGAGATCAAGCACGCCCTCAAGGTGCTGGCCGCCCGCGAGGTCCTGCTCGACAGAGGCTAGGACTATCCCTGGTCGCTCAGCAGCAGCATGAGCAGGGCCTTCTGGACGTGGAGGCGGTTCTCGGCCTGGTCGAAGACCACGGACTGCGGGCCGTCGATCACCTCCGCCTCCACTTCCTCCCCACGATGGGCGGGCAGGCAGTGCATGAAGATGGCTTCCGGAGAGGCCAGCGCCATCATCTCGGCCGTCACCATGTAGCCCTGGAAGGCCTGTAGCCGGGCTTCGGCCTCGGCTTCCTGGCCCATCGACGTCCAGACGTCCGTGTACACCACGTCGGCGCCTTCGACCGCGGCCATGGGGTCGGCCATCACCTCGGGAACGGGCGAGCCCAGCTTCTGGGCCTCGCGGCTCGCGCTCTTCACGATGAGCTGGTTCGGTGCGTAGCCCTGGGGGCACCCGACGCTCATCGCCATCCCGAGCTTGAGCGCTCCAAACATCAGCTCGTGGCAGACGTTGTTCCCGTCGCCGACGTAGGCGATCTTGAGCCCATCCAGGCCTCCCCGGCGCTCGCGGATCGTGAAGTAGTCGGCCAGGGCCTGGCAGGGGTGGAGCAGGTCGGACAGGCCGTTGATCACCGGCACCGTGCCGTGGCGCGCGAGGTCGAGGATGTCCTGGTGGGCGAAGACGCGGGCCATGATCCCGTCCACCAGCCGCGAGAGCACCCGGGCCGTGTCCGCGATGGACTCTCCCCGCTGGAGCTGGATGTCGTCGGCCCCCAGATGCAGGGCCGTGCCTCCGAGCTCGAACATGCCGACCTCGAAGGACACACGCGTCCGCGTGGATGGCTTCTGGAAGATCATGGCCAGGGACTTGCCCTGGAGCACGCCTCCGTAGGCCGGGGGATCGGCCTTCACGGCGGCCGCGAGGTCCAGGATCTCCTCGATCTCCGCGCGCGAGTAGTCCCTGAGCGAGATCAGGTGTTGCTGCTGCATCTTTGGTCAGAGGCTCCTCAGGGCGTTCTCGGCGGCCGACGGTCATCATAAGGGCCGCCTCCGCGAGGGTCAATGAGGCGCTCGGAAACATGGTCCAATGGCGCGTGCGGATCGTGGCCATCCTGCTCGCGGCCGGCGAGGGCCGGCGCGTGGGCGGTCCGAAGGCGCTGCTGCGCATCGCGGGTATTCCTCCCGAGGAAGCCGCAGCCGGCCCCTCTGCGTCCTCGATGTCCACCACCTTCCTCGCGCGATGCGCCGCCGTCCTCGCTCGCCCCGGGATCTCCTCGGTGGTCGCGGTGCTCGGACACGAGGCCGAGCGGGTCGCCGCCGAGGGTCACATTTCGGCCACCATTCGTACGATCGTGAACGACGGTTACCGCCAGGGCATGCTGACGTCGGTGTGGCGCGGCCTGGACGCGGCCGAGGAGGGGGGCGCCGAGGCCGTCCTCATCCACCCGGTCGACCATCCGCTTCTGGCCGCCGAGACGGTCGATCGCGTCGTGGTCGCGCTCGAGGAGGGTGCGAGGATCGCGGTCCCGTCGTACGCGGGGCGCCGCGGCCACCCGGCCGGCTTCGCCCGGAGCGCATGGCCGGCCCTGCGCTCCGCCGCCCCGGACCGCGGAGCGCGCGGGGTGCTCGCCGATCACCCCGACTGGATCGTGCACGTGCCCGGCGATCCCGGCTGCCGGGCTGGCATCGACACCCCCGAGGACTACCGCCGGCTCGTGGAAGATAGGGGCTAGCGGATGCGCATCGTCTGCGTCTCCGATACGCACGGCCATCACGCTGGCCTCGCCGTGCCCGACGGCGACCTCCTCATCCACGCGGGTGACGCGACCATGAGCGGGAGGCCGGAGGAGCTCGACCAGTTCGACGCGTGGCTGGGCACCCTGCCCCACCGGCACAAGGTCGTGATCGCGGGCAACCATGACCGGCTGTTCGAAGACCAGCCCGAAGAGGCGCGCCGGCGCATCACGAACGCCCTCTACCTGCAGGACGCGGAGCGGGTGGTGGACGGGGTGCGGATCTGGGGCAGCCCATGGCAGCCCTGGTTCCTGAGCTGGGCCTTCAACCTCAAGAGGGGCGCCGCGCTGCGCGCGAAGTGGGCGCTGATCCCGCCCGGCATCGACGTGCTCGTGACGCACGGTCCGCCCCACCTCATCCGCGACCGGGTGAAGGGCGCCATGGCGCAGGGCCTGAACATCGCCCTGGGCCACGGTCCGAACGTGGGCTGCGAGGAGCTGCGCGAGGCCGTGCGGCGGGTCCGCCCGCGCTTGCACGTGTTCGGCCACATCCACGAGGGCTACGGGCGCGAGGACGCCGACGGCACCCTCTTCGTCAACGCGAGCATCTGCGACGAGGCCTACCGGCCGGTGAACCTCCCGGTGGTCGTCGACCTGGACCAGCAGGTCAAGAGTGCAACTGCGCGATCATGAGGTGGGCCACCGAGAAGTAGATGAACAGGCCCGATGCGTCCACCAGGGTCGTGATCAAGGGTGCCGATACCACGGTGGGATCGATCCCCAGCTTCTGGGCTCCAAGAGGCACCAGCGCGCCTACCGCGTTGGCCCAGGTGCAGACGACGAGGATCGTCACCGCCACGCAGGCCGCGAGGTCGCTGTGGACGCCCCAGAGGAGAGCCCGTCCGAAGGCGATGGCGCCGAGCAGGAGGCCGAGCAGGACTCCCGCCGAGACCTCGCGACCCACCACGCGAAGCGCGTCGCGCAGCCGGACCTCCCCGAGGGCGAGCGCCCGGATGATGGTCGACACGGTCTGCGAGCCAGCGTTGCCGCCGGTGCCGATCAGGAGCGGGACGAAGAAGGAAAGGGCTACGACCTTGGCCAGCTCGCCTTCGAAGTATCGAAGGACGGTCCCGGTGGCGGTCTCCGCCACGAACAGCAGCACCAACCACGTGAGCCGCGTCCGCACCACCCGCGTCAGGCGGGTCTGGAAGTACGGGATCTGCGCGGCGACCTTCCCGACCACGCCGCCCTGGTTCAGGAAGCCGGTGGCTATCTTGCCGAGGGCGGCGTCCAGCAGGTCGTCTACGCGAACTGCTCCCACCAGCCGCCCCGCCGCATCCAGCACCGGCAGGGAGAGGAAGTCGTGGGTGTGGACCACTTCGGCCGCGTCGTCCCAGTCGCTGGTCTCCACAAGGGCGATGGGGTCGCGCGTCATCACGGTTTCGATGAGCATGTCGGGAGGCGTCACCGCCAAGGTGCGCAGGGCCGCCACGCCGACCAGGCGGTCGCCCTCGACCACATAGCAGTTCTGGGCGACCTCGATCTGGTCTGCGTTCCGCCTCAGTACGTCGAGGGCGGCCCCGACGGTGACGCCGCGATCGCAGCGCCAGATCTTGGGCGTGGTCAGGCGCCCGACCGCACTCTCGCTACGGCCCAGCAGCCGCTCGATGTCCGCCTTGCGTGCCGGATCGAGCGCAGCCTCGACCCGGGCGCGGTCCTCGGCCACGAGGGGCGCCAACATTGCCGCCAGATGCCCGGTGGGCATGAAGGCGAGGAGCCGGCCCACGTGAGCCGGATCGCAGTGCTTGAGGAGGCTGGCGGCGACCGCGGGATGGGCGGCACGGAGCACGGAAGCCGCGCGCCGATCATCGCAGGCCTCGACCAACCGTCGCGCGTCGGCCAAGGATCGCCGCGAGAGATCCCTGCCCAGGTCCGCGGGGCGGACCTGCTGTACGGCGCTGCGCAGATCGACGCGCCCCGCGAGTCCCGCGTCGATCACGCCGAGGTCCGCCGGGGGAAGAGCGCTGCGAACAGGCGGTTCGGAGTCGAGGCCAGTGGTCATGATCCGCCTTTCACGCGACAGAGAAGCGCGGGCTTGTTGAACAGGGCGGCCTTGACGAATCGTGAAGCTATCCTGAAGGCGCCTTCAGGTCTCTCGTGGCCGTCGGCTCATCGGACGAGTCGTAGTCTATCAGCCGGACCGATATGCGCCTCGTTTCGCCTCGGCCAGGCGGGCCCAGGCGAGATGGAGGTGGTGTCCTTCCTGGAGGCAAAACGCCTCGAGCCAGGCCGTGACCGGCAGCGGCCCGAGCCCAGGGTGCGTGGCCTGGCGGTCGAGCTGCGCGTCCGAGAGGTTGCGGACCACACCGAGAAGCTCGCCGCGCAGCGCCTGCAGCCGGGTCAGAACCTCTTGTGTGGGAAGGGACGCCCAAGAGGGCCATTCCGGATCGTCTTCAGTCTCGTATTCCGAAAACCCCGGAGCGTCCTCGCGGAGGATCCGCCCAAGGCGCTCGAGCAAGACCTCGTGCATCCGGGCCAGATGCGCCAGGTGGTCGTGGGCCGACCAGGAGCCGCCGGTACCCGGCGCCGTGATGACGGTCTCCGGAGCGTCGGCCAGGATCGTGGCCACCACATCCAGTTGAAAACCAAGCCGGCTCCAAACTGACTGATTGAGCATCACCTACCTCACCGTCGCGCTGTCCCCAGTCGATGCGGGCACAGCATCGCGGCGGGATTGCAGCACGTCTCGGTTGAAGTTTTCGTGAACCTTTCCTGAAGGCGTCTTCAGGCTTTGGTGAAGGCATCGCGGGCGGGCGGCCGGGTGGTAGCCTACAAGGGTCATCCCGATGCGGTTGCTCCTGGTCGAAGACGACAAGAAGGCCGCGCGCGTGCTCGCCCGAGGCTTCGGCGAGGAAGGCTTCGTGGTCGACGTCGCGCACTCCGGAGAGGTAGGCGACGAGCTGGCCGCCTCCAACCGCTACGACGCCATCGTGCTCGACCGGCTTCTGCCTCGCAAGGACGGCCTTGCCGTGTGCCGGGGGCTGCGGCGCCGCGGCGTCCGCACCCCCATCCTCATGCTGACCGCTCGCGATTCGCTCCCCGACCGTGTCTCGGGCCTCGACAGCGGAGCCGACGACTACCTGACCAAGCCCTTCGCGTTCGAAGAGCTTCTCGCCCGGATCCGCGCCCTCTTGCGGCGTTCCGAGCTGACTCGGCCGCCCGTGCTCACGGTCGCGGACCTGACCCTCGACCCCGTCACTCATCGGGTGACCCGCGGGTCCCTCGAGATCAGCCTCACCCCGAAGGAGTACTCGATCCTCGAGACCCTGATGCGGCACGCCGGCCAGGTGGTGTCGCGAACACGGATCGGCGAGTCCGCCTGGGAAGACGACCCCGAAGACCTCACCAATCTCGTCGACGTTCACGTGAGCCACCTGCGCCGGAAGATCGATGGGGGCGACCGTTTGGCCCTGATCCATACCGTGCGGTCGCGCGGCTTCCGGCTCGGCGGACCTCAGGAGTGACGCGGCTCAGCTTCCGCCATCGCCTTTCCGTGTGGCACACGGCCGCCGTCGCTTGCCTCCTGGCGGTGGTTGCTTTCGCCGGCCACTGGGCGCTCGCCCGGCTCGTGCTTGGTCAGCTCGACGCCGCGCTCGTCGCGCTGGCGGAGACCGAGGCGTCCGCTCTCGAAGCCGACCCCGGGCACCCACGGCGGATCCACGAGTTTGCTCCCGGAAGCGCTCCGCCCTCTTTCGTCCGTCTGGACAGGTTCGTCCAGATCATCGATCTGGACGGGAACGTGCTGTCCAAGAGCGCGAACCTCGGCCCGGCGCGCCTGCCCGCGCCCCAGGTCATGCTCCAACGGCTGAAGGCGGGCGAGGTCGTGTTCGAGACCTTCGCGGACTTCGGTGAAGAGCCGATCCGCGTGGCCGCGCTGCCCATCAACGCCGCCGGCGTCGCCTACGCGGTCGAGGTGTCGGGCTCCCTCGACGATGCGTACCGGATCCTCAATGCCGGCGGTTGGCTCTTCCTGGCGCTTTCGCTCCTGCTCCTTGCCGGGGTGGCCGTGACGGCCGCCGTCTTCGCCCGGAGGGCCTTGCGGCCAGTCGACGAGATCGTCGCGCAAGCCCGTGGGATCGGGGAGTCCAACCTGGCCGAGCGTCTGCCCCAGCCCACGAGCCAGGACGAGCTCGGGCGCCTCATCGACACCCTCAACGCCATGCTCGATCGCGTGGAGCGCGGGGTAGAGACACAGCGGCGGTTCACCGCGGATGCCTCCCACGAGCTGCGCTCGCCCCTCTCGCGGCTGCGCGCCGAGATCGAGGTGACCCTGCGACGCCCCAGGGACGCCGCCGAATACGATGAAACGCTCCGCTCCTGCCTCGAGGAAGTCGAGCGCCTCTCCCAGCTCACGGAGGAGCTGCTGACCCTGGCCCACCTGGACGCGGAAGACAGGCCCGGGCCGGAGGCGCCCGCCGTTTCCCTCCTGCCCATCGTGGACGACGCGGTACGGCGTTTGGCATGGCAAGCGGGCCGGTGCGCGGTCAGCGTCCTCGTCGAGCCCGCGGGAGCGTCCCCCACCGTCAAGGTAGGAGCGATGGCGGTTGGCCTGGCCCTGACCAACATCCTCGACAACGCCGTGAAGTTCTCGCCCGCGGGCTCGGCCGTCCGGGTGGGTGTCTCGACCGACGGAGCGGAGGCCCTGATCGTGGTGAGCGACGACGGCCCCGGGGTGGCGCCGGACGAGCTGCCTCGCCTTTTTCACCGTTTCCATCGGGGCGCCGCCGCGCGGGAGCGAGACGCGCCGGGCTTCGGCCTCGGGCTGGCGATCTCGAGGGCCGTCATCGAGCGCCAGGGCGGCAGCATCTCCGTGGAGAGCCCGGATGTCGGCGGAGCGCGCTTCAGCATCCGACTTCCGATGGTGGGCTGACTCGTCTCCGCTCATCACCTTCAGGATTCCTTAAGGAACCATCGGGCACCTTCGCTACGACGTGGGTCCAGCCCAGACAATGCGCCCGGCGGTGGTTGGAGCGCTGCTCATCTTGCCGGTCGCGGCCTTGGGGCAGTCGGACACGCCTCAACGCCCGCCCACCTTCCACACGGGCGTCGAGGTCATTCGCCTCAACCTGCTTCTCCGTTTTCGAGGACGGGATCCGGCAGGACGTGTCTTTCTTCACGCGCGACGCGCTCCCGTTGTCCGTCGCGCTCCTGGTCGACTGCTCGGCTTCGATGGACGAGAAGCTCCCCGTCGCCCAGGAGGCCGGCGCGCGGTTCGTCAAGACCTTGCGGCCCGAGGACCTCGGGCAGGTGGTGCAATTCAACGACCGGATCACCGTCCTTCAGGACTTCACCGCGGACCACTCGGCCCTCGAGGCCGCGGTGAGGAGCACGCGGGCCGCGGGGCCGACCGTGCTCTACAACGCCCTCTACGTCGCCTTGAAGCAGCTGCGGAGACAGGGCAGCCCGGAAGCGCCGCGACGGCGCGCCATCGTGCTGCTCACGGACGGCGAAGACACGGCTTCGGTCGTCAACGACGACCAGGTGCTGGAGCTCGCCCGCCAGGCCGACGCCTGGCCTTCAGCCAGGCCACCTACTTCCTCACGACCCTCACCCGGGACAGCGGCGGAGAGACCTATTTCCCCAACTCCCTCTCGGAGCTGGACGCCGTCTACGGGCGCGTCGCCGAGGAGCTGCGCAGCCAGTACACCGTCGGGTATGTGTCCCGCAACGACCGGCGCAACGGGCAATGGCGCCGCATCGTCGTCCGGACGCCCGCGCGTGAAGGCCTCCAGGTCCGGCACAAGATCGGCTACTACGCATCGAAGGGATGAGGGTCAAGACCCGGCTGCTCGACCGCCTGACCAGCCGAGCCTGGATCCAAGCCAACGCCCTGCTGCGGCCGTTCGGGCGGGGGTGGTGGGTCGATGCCATCATCGTCCTCGGCCTGGGGGCGGCGCTCTTCGGCCTCCTCGAGGTCGCCCGCGAGTGGACGGGCATCCAGAGGCCGGCCATCGAGATCGACCTGTCCCCGTGGGCGCTCCCCGGCTACACCTTCTTCTCCATGGTGCGCGGCCTGGTGGCCTACGTGATTTCCCTGGCCTTCACCCTGGTCTACGCCTACTGGGCCGCGCACGACCGCCGGGCCGAGAGGCTACTGGTCCCCCTGCTGGACATCCTGCAGAGCATTCCGGTGCTCGGCTTCATGCCGGGGCTGGTCCTCGCCATGGTGGCGGTCTTCCCGCGGACAAACGTCGGCCTCGAGCTGGCGGCTATCATCATGATCTTCACCGGCCAGGCCTGGAACATGACGTTCAGCCTGTATCACTCGCTGAAGTCCGTGCCTCAGGACATCAAGGAAGCCTCCGTGGTCTACCGCTTCACCTGGTGGGAGCGCTTCAAGTGGATGGAGCTGCCGTACGGGACGACCGGGCTCGTGTGGAACAGCATGATGAGCATGGCAGGCGGCTGGTTCTTCCTGATGATCAACGAGGCCTTCCGTCTGGGCGACCACGACTTCCGGCTCCCCGGCCTCGGCTCGTACATGAGCGTGGCGGTGCACGAGGGCAAGCCGCTGGCGATGACCCTGGCGGTGGTCGCGATGATGTTCATGATCGTGGCCCTCGACCAGCTCCTCTGGCGGCCGGGCGTCGTGTGGGCGCAGCGATTCCGGGTGGAGGAAACCACGGCCGCCGAGACTTCGAGGAGCTGGTTCCTGGACCTGGTGCGGCGGTCGGCTCTCGTCCGGCGGGTCCGCCATTGGCACCGCAGCCGTTCGCGTCATCGTGGCGCTCCGGAAGCACGGAGTGTGATCCGCGGCCCGAGTGTGATCCGCGGCCCCTTGTCAGTAGCCACGGCCTCACGGGCTTCCGCGATCCTCCCCCAAGCGGCCCTTGGCCTGCTCCTCGCGGCGATCGTCTGGGGCGCGGTACGACTCGTTCACCTCCTGGCCCAGCTTCCGCTCTCGCTGTGGGGCACGCTCACCCTGGCGGGAGGCCTCACCCTGGGCCGGGTGCTCGTGTCGACGGTCGTGGGCACAGCCTGGGCGGTGCCGGCCGGCCTTGCCATCGGGCTGTCGCCGCCGCTGTCGCGGCTACTTCAGCCGGTGGCGCAGGTCATGGCCTCCTTTCCGGCCCCCATGCTCTTCCCTGTGGCCATCGCATCCTTCCACGCCGCCGGCCTCGGCCTCGGGGCCGGCAGCATCGTCCTCATGCTCCTGGGGACCCAGTGGTACATCCTCTTCAACGTGATCGCGGGCGCCAGCTCCGTGCCCTCGGACCTCAAGGAGGCGGTGGTGGCGTTTCGCATGACCTGGCGAGAGCGCTTCTGGACGCTCTACTTGCCGGCGATCTTCCCCTACCTGGTGACCGGATGGGTGACGGCGGCCGGTGGGGCCTGGAACGCGAGCATCGTCGCGGAGTACGTGACCTACAAGGGGGCGACTCTCTCGACCTTCGGGCTGGGGGCCGCCGTGAGCGAGGCCGCGGAACGGGCGCAGTTCGCCGAGCTGGCCGCCGCCGTCCTGGTCATGTCCCTGATCGTCGTGGTGTTCAACCGGCTCGTGTGGCGGCGTTGCTATCGGCTCGCGTCCACGCGGTTCTCCCTCACGAAATGAGGGGAAGCGGTGGCTGAGAGGCCGATCTGCGAGTTGAAAGGGGTCCACAAGTCCTTCGAGCGGGACGGCGGCAAGCCGCTTCGAGTGCTCGAGGACATCACGCTCGACCTGCGGCCCAACGAGGTGCTGGCCCTCCTCGGCCCCTCCGGCTGCGGCAAGTCCACGATCCTCCGCATCGTGGCGGGTCTGATCCGCGCCAGCGGCGGCGAGGTCCTGTACCACGGCTCGCCTCTCGAGGGTGTCAACCCGGGGGTCGCCATCGTCTTCCAGAGCTTCGCCCTCTTCCCCTGGCTGACCGTCGAGCGGAACGTGGTCGTGGTCCTGCGAACCCTGGGCTTCGATGAGGCGGCGGCCCGCGAGAAGGCGCGCGGTGCCATCCGCATGGTCGGGCTCGAAGGCTTTCGGGACGCCTACCCGCGCGAGCTGTCGGGCGGCATGAAGCAGCGGGTGGGGATGGCGCGCGCGCTGGCGGTCGACCCCGAGGTCCTCCTCATGGACGAGCCCTTCAGCCAGGTGGACGCGCTGACCGCCCAGGCCCTCCGCGCGGAAGTGCTCGACATCTGGGACGACCGCGAGCGCAATCCAAGCTCGATCCTGATGGTCAGCCACGACATCGGAGAGGTGACCTACATGGCGGACCGCATCATCGTGGTGTCCGCCAACCCGGGACGCATCCGCACCATCGTGGAGAACACCCTGCCCCGGCCCCGGGACAGCCGAGCGCCGGACTTCACGTGGCTTCTCGATCACCTCCATGACATCGTGACGAGCGCCGAGCTGCCGGACGTATCCTTCACCGCGGCCGCGGCGGGACTCGCTCGGGACGTCGTCGAGCCGCTGCCGGCGGTACAGACGACCGACATCCTCGGGCTGCTGGAGTACCTCGACACCCAGGCCGGGGCCTGCGACCTTTTCCAGGTCGCCCACGACACGCACGGGCCGTTCGTCGAGGTCCTCACGACCGTGAAGGGAGCGGAGATGCTCGACCTCGTGAACACACCGGAGCGCCTCGTGAGGCTGACCCCGCTCGGCCAGAGGTTCGTGCGGGCGGGAATGGAGGAGCGCAAGCCCCTCTGGCGGGCCCAGCTCCTCAAGCTGGGCCTGTTCCGCGCCATCAAGGAGATGATCGACGTGAATGGAGGAGAGCTCAGCCGGGACCGCGCGATCGCGGAGATCCAGCAGCGGCTTCCCCGAGAGGACGCAGAACGGACCTTCGACACCCTGGTCGGCTGGGCGCGCTTCGGCGGCCTCTTCGCCTACCGCGAGGACGCTCACGCCCTGAGCGCCGAATGATGCTCCCCGCGATCCGGCTCCCCGCCTGTGCTAAAATGAGGGGTTGCGCGTGGGCCGGACCGCCGCGCCGGGGAGAGCATGAACCTCCGTAACGTCGCCATCATCGCCCACGTGGACCACGGAAAGACCACCCTCGTGGACGCCCTCCTCACCCAGAGCGGGGTCTTCCGCGCCAACCAGGAGCACCGCGAGCGGATCATGGACTCGAACGACCTGGAGCGCGAGCGCGGCATCACGATCCTGGCCAAGAACACGGCGGTTCACTACAAGGACACGAAGATCAACCTCGTGGACACGCCGGGCCACAGCGATTTCGGGGGCGAGGTGGAGCGCGCCCTCAAGATGGTGGACGGGGTGATGCTCCTGGTGGACGCTTCCGAGGGCCCCCTCCCCCAGACGCGCTACGTGCTGCGCAAGGCCCTGGAGGCCCGGCTCCCCGCGGTGGTGGTCATCAACAAGATCGACCGCAGCGACGCCCGGCCCAAGGAAGTGCTGAACGAGGTCTACGACCTGTTCATCGACCTGGACGCCACCGAGGAGCAGCTCGAGTTCCCGGTGCTCTACACGAACGCCAAGGCGGGCATCGCCAAGAAGGAGCCCGACGGCCCGGGCGACGACCTGCGGGCGCTCTTCGATGCCCTGCTCACCGCGATCCCGCCGCCGTCGGGATCGGCCGAGGGGGTCTTGCAGCTGCTGATCGCGAACCTGGACTACAGCGACTACCTGGGCCGCCTGGGCATCGGCCGCATCTTCAACGGCCACGTGCGGGTCGGCGACACGGTGGCGATCGCCAAGCGCGACGGGAGCATCCTGACCACCAAGGTGACCAAGCTCTTCGTGTTCGACGGCCTCAAGCGCGTCGAGGCGATGGACGCGCCCTGCGGCGAGGTGGTGGCGCTGGCCGGCTTCGAAGGGATCGCCATCGGCGAGACCGTGACCTCGGCCGAGACCCCCGCGCCCCTCCCGCCCCTGCGGATCGACGAGCCCACGATGTCGATGATCTTCTCGGTGAACACGTCGGCCTTCGCGGGGCGCGACGGGAGGTGGGTCACCTCCCGCAACATCAAGGACCGGCTGGACAAGGAGCTGCTCACCAACGTGTCGATCCGGGTGGAGCCCACGGACTCCGCCGACTCCTTCAAGGTCCTGGGCCGGGGCGAGCTGCAGCTGGCCATCCTCATCGAGACCATGCGCCGCGAGGGTTTCGAGCTCGGGATCTCGAACCCCGAGGTCATCACCAAGACCGAGGGCGGGGTTCGGAAGGAGCCCCTCGAGCTCTTCGTCCTCGACCTGCCCGAAGCCTACATGGGGGTCGTGCTCGAGAAGATGTCCATGCGCAAGGGCAAGATGACGAAGATGGTGAACCACGGCTCCGGCCGGGTGCGCCTGGAGTTCCACGTGCCCACCCGCGGCCTCATCGGCGTGCGCACCGAGCTCATGACCGACACCCGCGGCACCGCGGTGATGAACGGCCTGCTGGAGGGCTGGGTGGAGTGGCAGGGCGAGATCCCGCGGCGGGCCACCGGCGTGCTGGTGGCGGACCGCCCCGGGGAGACCACCGCCTACG
>WNFL01337005.1_pt1 | contig 12464 bp, 9 predicted proteins | sample 5400361 | NCBI WGS metagenome assembly WNFL01 (sample SAMN13153351, study PRJNA577476) | soil metagenome | isolation source: 40 cm soil on Douglas fir-dominated hillslope | place: USA:California | collected 2013-09-17
CGAGGCCGTCCACCGCTGCCCTGAGCCCCGCATTGAGGGCGTTCAACAGTGTTGCAGTTTCCATAGTCTTTGTCGCCATGAGGTGCGGAAGCTGTGACGGCAAGACGTGGGAAACCAAGCGGATGGCGATCAGCATTTCCCTCGATGCCTTTCTGAGAAGTTCGCGATCGCTCAAGCCTTCTAGTTCTTGTTGCCTACCGTCCTCATCGCTAAGGACTTTTAAGCCCGCCACGGGATCGCCAGTCAGCACGCCGGCAGCCACTTCAATTGCCTGCCTCGCTGCCTCAAGGGGATGCAGGCTATGTGCCACCGGCCGCCACTCCTGTGCACGCCAGCGAGCGACAGTCGAGTGAACAGCGTGCCGCGTCACTGGGATGTGAAGCTTGGGGCCGAGGGGCCCGAATTCGGCTTCGGCTCTTAGGCGACATAGACTGTCTTTATGTTCACAAACTCTTTGATGCCATAGACGGAAAGCTCCCGTCCGTATCCGCTTTCCTTGACGCCGCCGAAGGGAAGGCGCGGATCGGAGCGCACGGCTTCGTTGATGAAGACGCAACCACTCTCCATCCGTTCGGCAGCGATGTGCTCGCCGCGCGCCAGATCGCGGGTGATGACGCCGCCGCCCAGTCCAAACGCCGAATCGTTGGCAGTCGTGATCGCCTACTCGTCGTCCTTGACGGAAATGATGGCGGCGACCGGTCCCAAGAGCTCTTCCTCATAAGCCGGCATCCCCCGGCGCACATCGGTTAACACCGTCGGAGGATAGTAGGCGCCAGGGTTGTTGGGGATCGCGCCGCCGAGCAAGCAGCGTGCACCCCCGGCAATGCTCGCCTCGACCTGACGGTGCAACTCGTCGCGCAGATCATGCCGCGCCAGCGGACCGATCTGGGTATCCTCCTTGAGGGGGTCGCCCATCTTGACAGCGCCCATCTTCCGCACAAACAGCTCCTCGAATGGGCGTCGTACTTTCTCGGCCACGATGAAGCGTTTTGCGGCAATGCAACTTTGACCGGCGTTCACCAAGCGCCCCTTGGTGCTGACCGTGGCGGCCATTTCCAGATCCGCATCCTCGAGCACGAGATAGGGATCGCTGCCACCGAGCTCGAGCACTGTCTTCTTCAGCATTTGGCCAGCCTTGCCGGCGACCGCACGACCGGCGGGTCCGCTGCCAGTCAACGTGACAGCGCGGACTAAAGGGTGCTCGATGACGGACGAGACCTGCGGACTGCCGATCATCAATGTCCGAAATAGGAATAGGTCCTTGGGAAAGCCGGCGCGGCGGAAGTCGTCCTCGATCGCCAGCGCGCATCCCGGAACGTTCGAGGCATGCTTTAGAACGGCGGCGTTTCCCGCCATCAGGCCGGGTGCCGCAAAGCGGAACACCTGCCAGAACGGAAAATTCCACGGCATCACGGCGAGCACGATACCGAGCGGGTTGAATGTGACGAAGCTGTTGCGTGCTTCGGTCAAGATCGGCTCGCGCGCCAGGAAGCGAGCTGCATTCTCTGCATAGAAGTCGCAACCGGAGGCGCATTTCTCCACCTCGGCAACACCGTCGCGCACCGGCTTGCCCATTTCCTGCGCCATCAGACGGGCATACTCTCCGACGCTGCCGCGCAGTATTTTGGCCGCCTCGCGCATCATCGTGGCGCGCTCCGTGAACGACGTGCCCCGCCAATTGAGAAACGCCTCCTGTACGTCGCTGATGATCCCCCTGACGATGTTGGGCGTCATTTCGTCATAGCTCGCAAAGACCTTACCGCTCACCGGATTAATCGCTTTGATAGCCATGATTTCACCTCCGAACAGGTTTCATTGCCGCCTGTTCACGGGATAGAAGCGGACGCTCCCTCCATGAACATGCCACGCCATCCGATCATTCGATAAAAAAAGGCATTGGTGTGCGCCGCCGCAAGGGATCCGGTCGGATATCCACCTTTGCGGCAGGCGGATACGAGGCCCCAGGCCATGGTCAGGATCAAGTTCCATCGCAAGCCATGCGCCGACCCCGCACGCGGGCAGCTTGCTTGCGCGGTACGGCCGGGGCGCTTTCGCAATCCAAATGTGCTTGCGCGGATGGGTGAACCTTGCGCGGATGGGTGGACAAGTGCCCTTGCGAGATAGCCTCTTTTTCGCTGGCGAATAGTCTTCGCGCGGCATCAGTAAACGCAACTCTTCGGTTCCGACTCGGTTGTACCGTGCGGCGCAAGTCATATCTCTATTTCCGGCCGGCCGTTCCTGCTCCGCTGCCTTCGTATGGTCGGACCGGGTGGCTACCGAGCGTCGAGAGGGGAATGCAGTCCATGAAAGGCTCCGACCTGCTCGTCGCCGCCCTGGAGAATGAGGGTGTCGAGCAGATCTTCGGGGTTCCGGGCGAAGAGAACCTCGACGTTGTCGAATCGCTACGGCGCTCCCGGATCAAGCTGATCGTCACCCGGCACGAGCAGGCGGCAGCCTTCATGGCGGCGACGCACGGCCGGCTGACGGGCAAGCCGGGCGTCTGCCTCGCGACACTGGGTCCGGGCGCGTTGAACCTGACCACGGGTGCCGCCTATGCGCTGCTCGGCGCAATGCCGATGGTGATGATTACCGGCCAAAAAGGGATTTTGAGCCGCAAACAGGGGCGGTTCCAAGTCGTGGATATCGTCTCGACCATGGCGCCGCTGACCAAAATGGCGCGGCAGATCGTCAGCGCGGCGACCATCCCCTCGATTGTGCGCGACGGCTTTCGGCTCGCGCAGCAGGAACGACCAGGCCCCATTCATCTGGAGCTTCCTGAGGATGTCGCACACGAAGCAGCACCCGACGTCCCGCTCGTGATGCCGCATCCGATCGAAATTCCGGTTGCCCAAGACGCCGCGCTCGACCGGGCCGCCAACCTAATATTGCGGGCGGAGCGGCCACTGGTGATGTTGGGGGCGGCGGCAAGCCGTCCGAAACTTGCGGATGCGTTGTCGCATTTTGTGCGCCGCATGCGCATCCCGTTCTTCAATACCCAGATGGGCAAGGGTGCGGTTGCCGGCGGATCCAATCTCTATATGGGGACCGCCGCGCTTTCAGAGCGCGACTATGTGCACAAAGCAGTCGACTGCGCTGATCTGATCATCTCGATCGGCCACGACACGGTCGAGAAGCCGCCCTTCATCATGGGCCCAAAGGGACCAACGGTGCTGCACGTAAGCTACCTGCCTGCTACCGTGGAGGAGGTGTTCTTCCCACATGCCGAAGTGGTCGGCGACGTTGGGCCGAGCCTCGCGCTCTTGGCCGAACGGCTGGAAGGCAAGTTGAAGAACGCCGGGGCGCTGTTGCCGCTGCGCAGCGGCATTCTCGCCCGCATCACCGAGCGGGCCGACGAGAGCCGCTTCCCGCTCACCCCGCAGCGCATCGTGCACGACGTGCGGCATGTGATGCCGGACGACGGCATTGTCTGTCTCGACAACGGCATGTACAAGATTTGGTTCGCCCGCAATTATCGCACGCAGGTGGCGAACTCGCTCCTTCTCGACAACGCGCTGGCGACGATGGGCGCGGGCCTGCCGGCGGGGATTATGGCCGCGCTGCTCCATCCACAAAGACGGGTGCTCGCGGTGTGCGGCGACGGCGGATTTATGATGAATGCGCAAGAGCTGGAAACAGCAGTGCGCCTGCGGCTCGATCTTGTGGTGCTGATCCTGCAGGACGATGCCTACGGCATGATTCGCTGGAAGCAGGCGACCGACGGCTTTGCCGATTTTGGCATGACGTTCGGAAATCCAGATTTCGTCGCTTACGCGAGAGCTCATCACGCGGGGGGTCGCTGAGGGGCTGGTGCCGGCGCTTGAACAGGCCTTTCGAGAGGGCGGCGTGCAACTGATCGCGGTCCCCATAGACTACAGCGAAAACACACGAGTGCTGGTCGATGAATTGAGGAAGCATGCCTGAATCCATCAGATCGCCCCGAGCCTATCCGCGTGTGCTCAGACGAGCGCGCTGACCGCGACCATAGTTCCGCCCAGTGCGAGAAGAACCCGATCCGAGAGGCCGTATGACCTATGTCCGTGCATTCAACTGTGCAGTCGAAGTAGACGACCGTTCGCGCTCCAGGGATTGACCGGCTTGGACCCATGCGTCGATCCCACCCAGAAGCGGACGTATCTTCTTGAACCCTGCCTGCTTCAGATGCATAGCAGCAATGGCCGCCGACGCCTCATTCGGGCATGCACAATACACGATAATCTCAAGATCGTGAGAAAAGGTCATTACCAGAGTATACATGTCCTCAGGACGTGCAGGCATGGCGCCCGGAATGATCCCTTCTTGCTCGCGAATCTCCTTCGGCCTCACATCGAGAATGACAGGCTTATGGCCTTCGTTGATCAATCCGCGAAGTTCATCGACCGTGATCCGGTCCACGTTAAGCTGGCGGATAAATGCCTGCCGCCGCCACCACCTTGCCAGAAAATACAAGCTAAGCACGGCGGCGACAAACAAGACGCCAAACTTGCCGATATCCGCAAGTATGAGGAGCACATCGGTGATCGCATCGTGAAATATCACGCCCATCACAACGGCCACGCTCACAAACAGGAGCGCCCCAATTCCGTTGAGCAAAACGAAAGTGGGCAGCGACATCTTGGCAACACCTGCCATCGCCACCGAAATGGTCGAAAGCCCCGGAAAGAATTTCGTGAACAGCAGCGACCAGGGGCCGACCTTCAAGAATACCGTCTCAGTCTGGCGAACGCAGAAATCCGGAGACAAGGACATCTTGCAGAGCAATCCCAGGACGCGCCGGCCATAGCGTTTACCGCTCCAATACCAAGCAAGATCTGCAATCAGGGAGCCGCTGACACCTGCAAGAATAATTTCAGGAACTCGATGGTGGCTTTCTGTCATGAGCGCTGCCGCCGTAATCAGTATCGGAAAGGCCGGCAACGGCAGTCCGCCTTCGGCCAGCAGAACGTTGAGGAAAACGACCAACAGGCCATACCGCTCGATATCAGATGCGACCTGCTGCATTGGTTGTCCATCTACCTCAAAGCAACTTTCGCATTATTGTCGAGGCTGTCCGGTCTTGCGTCAAGTTCCACCAGAGAGAACGACGACAGAGCCCGCCACACGGCGTCATCAATATTGGCCCGCGGTCTCGCGGTGCGGCCTAAAGCGCGGGCCTGTTATGAGGGACTCGCTCGAGGCTCCTGCGATCCCAACCCGCACCCTTCGGCGGCTGCCGCGTGTGTCTCGATCGACAGCCCGTTGTCACAGCGTTGGGCTTCATCACGCGTGAGCGGCGGGATGCCGCCGCGCCAGGGCGGGGCGCCCGTTTGGCAACACCCCGAGCACCCGACGCCCGTGACCGCCGTCAACGTGATCGGAGAACTTTTCAATTTCACGTAACCGATACGCCTTTGGTGACGCCGCCTGCCTCTCGGCGCGTGTAACCTGGTTGGCAAGGCTGGTTGGATTGAATGATGCGAGTAGACCGGTTCGAAATCGACGCAGACAGGTTCGAATCCTTCCAGGGCAGCCAGCCGGAAACGCCCGGAAAATAAGGACTTATCGCCTCCCCGGACATCGCGGACGAGGCGGCCAAGCCGGCACAGAACGGGCACAAGTACCGCACAAAAGCCTGCACAGTCGGGGTCGAAAGCGCCCGGAAATCGTGGGGTTTCTGGCGATGGGGCATGTTGCGGCCGTGTCGCGACCGGGGATGTGCCGGCACAAAAACCGGCACAGCCGCCAACCGGCCACGTCCTGCCCTGGCACGACGGCAAGTGGCGCCTGGCGTCGCGGATGGACGCAACCCGGCGGTCACCCCCATGCACCGCTGGCGCCGGCGACCGTCGTCACGTGCGCCAGCGGCTTCCCGTCCGGCGGGCGCTCGCGCCTACTTGATGAGCCCGAGGATGGCGAGCGCCTCGCAATTGTGCTCGGTCGCGAAGTTAGTGATGGGGAAGGGCTGCGCCGGCCCCGCCACCAACTTCTGAACAAATCCGGCCTGGCCGACGAAGGCGGGCCAGAAGGCGAGATTGTCATTGTCCATGTGGTGGTCGTGGTCCTCGTCGTCCCCTTTTTCACGCTCCGGTCGTCCGTTGGGATCGTGGAAGCGGACGAAATTCGCCCAGTAAGCCTTCATCTCGGCCGCGAGCTGCCCTCCGCCCGGAGTCAGCGGCGGCGGCTGTACTGCCGCTCCCGGCGCCGGCGAGGCGGCATTGGCGGCGGCATCCGCGGGGCCCTGGAGGGTCTTGGCATCGAACAGATACTGCAACTCTGCTGCGTGCGACGCGCCATAGGAGAAGCCGATCAGCGGCTGGAATAAGTCCGGCGCGTTGGGATCGGCGAACTCATAGGCGTGTACCGGCACAAACCTCGCCAGCAGTTGGTTGGAGTCGAGGCCTCGGCAAGTGAAGGTGATGTCGGTGAAAATCTGGCTCAGCGCCTCGTCCGCGCTCGGCTTGTTGTTGTTGTCCGGATTGGGGAAGTTGGCGAGCGGATAGAGCGCCACCAGGGTTCCCACCTTCGCGGGGTCGGCAGTACCGGCGATGATGCCAACCTCTTGCGGATAACTCAGGACGCCGTGGTCGATGAGAAACTGCGCCCTGCCGCCCGGCACGAAAGTGAAGGTCGGATCGAAGAAAAACGGCTCGAACAGCGTCCCCTCATTGAGGTTAGTGCCCTGCATCACCGGCACGCGGTTGAAATTGCCGCTGCTAAACGCGTCCGATAACCCTTGCGGCAAGATCGTCGTGCCGGCCGTCGGCGATGTGTTGATCGTGCCCTGCGCCGCGACGAGAGTTGCGGCCGGGGCGTTGCGCAGGCAAGCGGCTATCTGCGCGTTGGTCCCCGTGCAGCCGACCGCGGTGGCGAATGCAACACCCATGGCTTCCTGGGCTGCGACCGACCGTACCGTGTACAGCATGTAGGCGCCGCTCTCGATGATCGCGGCGTGAAAGAGCCCCTTCGCCCTCGGCGAGGCTAGATTGGACGAGGTACTGAGCCCGCCCGCCGATTCGCCGCCGATCGTCACCCGGTTCGGATTTCCGCCGAAATGCTCGATATTGTCGCGGACCCATTTGAATGCGAGCTGCTGGTCCATCAGCCCGTAATTGCCGGCGATTCCGTTGCCGTCCAAGGCTGGATTGGCGAGCCAGCCGAGCGCACCGAGGCGATAATTGATGGTGACGACGATGATGTTGCGGGTGCTGACCAGGACGCTGGGGTCGAAACCCGCGCCTGTACCGGTAACGAGCGCGCCGCCATGGATGAAGATCCAAACGGGGAGCCCGTCGTCGCCGTCCGAACGGGCGGGCGTCGTGACGTTGAGGAAGAGGCAATCTTCACTGAAGGGCGGCGGGGCCGAAAACTGATTGACCTGCTGCGGACACGGGCTGCCCGGCGTGGTCGCATCGAATACCGTGTGCGAGCGCACAGGAGCTGTGGGAGGCGTCCAACGGTTCGCACCGGCCGGCGAGTTGGCGTAGCGGATGCCCTGGAACTTGTTGACGACGCCGTTGCTCACGCCACGGACCGGCCCGCTCGTCGTCTCGATGACGTGGGTCGGGGAGTCGGCCATCGCGTCGGTCACCGCAACTGCGAGAACCACCAGGACCGACGTCAAAAGGCCGATGCCCGCGCGTCGTCGCCAGCCGATCGTTCTGTCTCGGCTCGGCGAAACGTCTGCTGTTTGTTGAACTCCCATCGTAGTCCTCCCCTGGTCTGAGCTTCGATTGGGATCGCAAAAGGAGATGTCGTCCCGACGTTCGTCGGAGTTTGTACGACAGAATGATCAAGTTAATTCAGCTGCGCACAACGTCAACACGCAAAGGCAATCCCGCCCGAAATTCAAGGGCGGTGTGTCGTCACAGCACGAGCCCATGGGGCGGCAGCCGACGCAGCTTCACAGGCACATTCAATGCCCTAACCCGGCAACGCTGGCCAGACCGGCTGCGCAGCTAAGACCAGCTTCCGTGCGCAGCTGCTCGCCCTCGCCTTGGAGCGTAATCACGGCAAGTTCACGTGATCGGCAGGACGTGCGAATATTTCGTCTGTTCGAGCGCAAAACTGGATTCAATCGAAGAGAGGCCATCGATGCGGGTCAGCTTCTGCTTCAAGAAGCGGTCGTAAGCTTCGAGGTCTGCGACGACTATGCGCAGCAGATAATCGCGCGGCCCGGTCATGAGATAGCATTCCAGCACCTCCGGCCATTTCGTAATCGCCTTTTTGAAACGCTCGAGCGCTTCGACGCGCTGGCTCTCCAGTTTGATCGAAACGAAGACGCTGACGGGAAGGCCGACCTTGCTTTGGTCGAGGACGGCGACATAGCGGGCGATGATGCCGGAGCGTTCGAGGCGGCGAATCCGCCGCAGGCAGGGCGAAGGCGACAGCGCGACGCGCACGGACAGGTCGGCGAGACTGATCCGGCCGTCCTCCTGCAAAACGGCAAGGATGCGCCGGTCGATGTCGTCCATTGCTTCTTTCCGCAAGAATCTGCTCCTATTCCTCAACTGACGGCACGAATCTGCTGCTTCTTCCCGGAATTCTAGCCGAGATTGGCAGCCATTTGCCCGAGCTGCCCGGCACAATATCTAGAGCACAATCTCCGTTGCATGCATCTCTCGGATAACGCCGCCCTCAAACCGCTCATGCCATGACGCAGCCCACGCCCGCCCGCGATCTCGCCATCCTCACCGAGCTTGAGCGCAAGGTGCTCTGGCTCGCGACCTGGACGGTTCATCACGCCAATCATCTGCGCGAGCACGCCGATGGGCTGAAGGTCGGCGGGCATCAGGCATCGTCGGCCTCGCTCGCCACCATCATGACGGCGCTTTATTTCCATGCGCTGCGGCCGCAGGATCGTGTTGCGGTAAAGCCGCATGCGGCGCCGAATTTCCACGCCATCCAATATCTGCTCGGCCGCCAGCCGCTGAAGAAACTTGAGAACTTCCGCGGCTATAAAGGCGCGCAATCCTATCCGTCGCGCACCAAGGACACCGACGATGTCGACTTCTCGACCGGCTCGGTGGGGCTTGGCGTCTCGCAAACGCTGTTCTCGTCGCTGGTGCAGGACTACGTGCATGCGCACGGCTGGGCGCTCGATCGGCCCGAAGGTCGCATGATCGCGCTTCTTGGCGATGCCGAGCTCGACGAAGGTAATATCTTCGAGGCCATGCTGGAAGGCTGGAAGCAGGGCCTGCGCAATTGCTGGTGGATCGTCGACTACAACCGGCAAAGCCTCGACGCCGTGGTCCGCGAAGGGCTGTGGGAGCGCTACCAGAACCTGTTTCGCAATTTCGGCTGGGACGTCGTGGTGCTCAAATACGGCGCGCTCCAACAAGCGGCGTTCCGCGAGCCGGGTGGGGAGAGGTTGCAGCAGTGGATCGATAATTGCCCGAACCAGCTCTATTCGGCGCTGGTGTTTCAGGGCGGCGCGGCGTGGCGCAAGCGGCTACTCGACGACATCGGCGACCACGGCGCAGTGACGCGTCTCATCGAGCAGCGCAGCGACGAGGAACTGGCGCGGCTCATGAACAATCTCGGCGGCCACGACCTCGATGCGATCATCGAAGCTTTTGACAGCATCGATCACGACCGTCCGGTTTGTTTCATCGCCTACACGATCAAGGGTTTCGGGCTGCCATTCGCCGGCCACAAGGACAATCACGCGGGCCTCATGACACCGGCGCAGATGGAGACGTTCCGCGCCACAATGAAGGTCCGGCCGGGACACGAATGGGATCGCTTCGAAGGCATGGAAACGCCTGTCGCGGACATCGAGAAATTTCTCGACGCAGTGTCGTTTGCTGCAGCCGGCGAGCGTAATCTGAAAGCGCCGCTGATCGACGTACCGGACCAGCTGCAGGTTACGATCCAGCGCGAAATGGCGACGCAAACCGGCTTCGGCGCCTTGCTCAACGAGATTGCGCGCGGCACGACGGCGCTCGCCTCGCGCATCGTGACCACATCTCCCGACGTGACGGTCTCGACCAATCTCGGCCCGTGGGTCAACCGCCGCGGCCTGTTCGCGCGCGAGGCCTTGGCCGACACATTCAAGAGCGAGCGCATTCCGTCGACCTTCAATTGGGAATTCTCGCCGAAGGGCCAGCATCTCGAGCTCGGCATCGCCGAGATGAATTTGTTCGGCGCGCTCTCGGCGCTTGGCCTGTCGCACGCCATCAACGGCGAGCGCTTGTTGCCGATCGGCACGCTCTACGATCCGTTCATCGCCCGCGGACTCGATGGGTTGAACTATGCCTGTTACCAGGATGCCCGGTTTATCCTGGTGGCGACGCCGTCGGGACTGACGCTGGCGCCAGAAGGCGGTGCGCATCAATCGATCGCCGAGCCATTGATCGGCATGGCGCAGGACAGCCTTGCCGCCTTCGAGCCGGCTTTCGTCGATGAGCTTGCGGTCATTCTGCGCTTCGCGCTCGACTATATTCAGCGCGACGACGGCGACGAGCCTTCGGAGCGCAATTGGCTGCGCGATGAAACCGGCGGCTCGATCTATCTGCGCTTGTCGACGCGGCCCATCGAACAAATACCGCGCGAGATGACGCCGCAATTGCGCCACGCCATCGTCGATGGCGCCTACTGGCTGCGCGAACCGGGGCCGAATTGTCAGGTCATTGTCGCCTATACCGGGGCGGTCGCGCCGGAGGCGATTCAGGCCGTCGGACTGATGGCGGAAGACCGCCGCGACACTGGCCTTCTCGCCGTGACCTCTGCCGACCGTCTCAACGCCGGCTGGACGGCGGCATGGCGGGCGAGGGAGCGCGGCCTGGTCCATGCCCGTTCCCATATCGAGCGGCTGCTGGCGAACGTGCCGCGCGATTGCGGCATAGTGAGCGTGCTCGATGGCCATCCGGCGACGCTCGGATGGCTCGGCGCCGTCCACGGCCATCGCGTCCGGCCTCTCGGCGTCGAACATTTCGGCCAGACCGGGACCATTGCCGACCTCTACCGGCATTACGGCATCGACGCCAATGCCATCATCACCGCCGCCCAAGCCATCGCTCCGGGCCGCCCGATTCGCTATCTCGGGGCGGCCTGAGGCTGCGGCGCAGCCCGAAGTGGTCTCTGTCGTGACAGTGGCCTGAACGCCCTCTGTGGGCGGTGGCGGGGGCGCCGCGAAAGACGGCCGCATGGAGCAGCGACGGCTTGCCGAATTCTCTGAAGCACGACTACCGCCCTCCGGAGAGGCTTGAATGCTGAACTCAGCGACATCGAGCAGCGCTTCCCCGGCTGGGGAAGAGTGATAAAGTCGCTTGGCGACAATCGGAAGTGGACGGGGCGGGCACCGTGAGAACAAATAGTCAATACACGAAGCCGACGCAGATTTCTTTGAACGGAAAAAACACTGGCGAATATCTATTCCAAAACGAAATCGCTCCCTTCCTTCGATCAAAGGGCTACAAGTACAGCACCGGGCGAATCAACATACTATGTTCGCCGGCCGTCAACGAAGGTCCGCCCGTGGCGCTTTGGTACGGCCGACTCATTGCGAACCTCCCGCTTGCTGACTGTTCGTAGTTTGTGAGAACTACGAACAGTTACGGTTCGGGTAAGGGGGATTCCTTGGCAAAATCTCCACTCAGGCTGGTCGCGCCAACCGAGATTTTACGAACAGTTGCGCCGACAAGGCGAGGAAACGCCGAGCTTCGCACCCGCGAGCATCTCACGGCCGGCGAGGTCAAGGTCCGGAATCGATGCCGCCAAGGCCAACCGATACGGTCATCGGGACGCGACCATGATCCTTCTGGCATTCCGGCACGGGTTGCGGGCGGCCGAGCTGTGCGACCTGCGCTGGGACCAGGTGGACTGGCGCAAGCATCTGCTGACAGGCTCCGGCTGACCCACCCATCAGCTCGGTTCCGCAAGATCTTCAGGCGAAGCGTCGGGTCGCCCGTCGCCGGTCGCGGCGATGAGCACGGATTGCTCAAGCTCGGTAAGCGGCTCGGGCTTGGCATCCGAGCGCCGAGTCAGGCTGGCCGGAATGTCGGCGGTTCTCCCAGACCCGAAACTCACGATGCAGAGACCGCACTGGCTGGCTGGGGTGCCAGGATTTCCAGGCCGCCGACGTAAGACGCTTCTCCCACACCTGGAAATCACACCGCCGAGACCGCACTGGCTGGCTGGGGCGCCAGGATTCGAACCTGGGAATGGCGGAATCAAAATCCACCTGTTTCGCCTTTGATTTCAATGATCATTCTGAAAAATCGGCGAAATTCGACCCATTTCCAATCAATAGATTGGACGCGGATTCAGAATGCGCCGGCGGCCCGGCGGAGGCCTTGTGGTGCGTCCTAATCACGCCCGCGTTTGCGATGATCGTGTTCCTCACCGCCTGGCATGGCCCGGATTGCCGGTCCCCTCAGCGGTCAATTTCGATCGGGAGTGCGGTCTTGATGGCGGGCTGTGCGCAACGACGCGCCCTGATGCACTGGTCCGCTTAGTCGCGATCCGCCGCTCGTTTTAGCCGGCCTCGC
>WNFL01408602.1_pt1 | contig 12464 bp, 14 predicted proteins | sample 5400361 | NCBI WGS metagenome assembly WNFL01 (sample SAMN13153351, study PRJNA577476) | soil metagenome | isolation source: 40 cm soil on Douglas fir-dominated hillslope | place: USA:California | collected 2013-09-17
GCCGTTGCCGTTGCGGATCGGGGTCATCACATCGCCGCAGGGAGCGGCATTGCGGGACATCCTGAATATTCTGGCGCGCCGGCATCATTCCGCTAGCGTTTTGATCTATCCGGCGCAAGTGCAGGGAGAGTCGGCTCCGGTTGAGGTCACTGCCGGGCTTCATCATTTCAATCGCACACGAGAGGTCGAAGTCATCATCATCGCGCGGGGCGGAGGGTCCGCCGAGGATCTGGCTGCGTTCAATCACGAAGGTCTGGCGCGAGCGGTGGCTGCTTCGAAGATTCCGGTCATCTCGGCGATCGGGCATGAGACCGACTTCACGATCGTGGATTTTGTGGCCGACTTGCGTGCGCCTACGCCTTCGGCGGCGGCGGAACTTGTGATCCGGTCGCGCCAGGAAATTGAAGCACAGGCGGAAGATATGTATCGGCGTTTGGATCGTGCCATTCGTTACCGCCTCCTGATGGCGCAGCAGGAGTTGTCCGAGAGAGCGCAACATGGAGCCTTTGCCCGCATGATGGACGGCATCAACCGCCGTCAGCAGAGGCTTGACGAGGCCAGTTTTCGGCTAGAAAGGGCTGAGCGTCAGCTGGTGGAGCGGTGTCATCGGCGCTGGGAAATTGCTTCGGCCTCGGTGGGCTGGATTCGCGGACTGCCAGCCTGGTCTCTGCGGCTCACGCGCGATTGCGGGCGGGCCGGTCGGAGCTTGATCGCCGTGCTGCGGCGCTGGAGGCGCTATCGCCGGTCGCCATTCTTAATCGGGGATATGCGCTGGTGTTCGATTCCAATGGTCAACTCGTAAAGGACGCCGAACGTCTGCACGCGGGAGACGATATTTCTGCACGGCTGGCGCGGGGGAGCGTGCGGGCTCGCGTTACATCGGTCGAAACCGGAGCAACGGAATCGAGTGAGACTGCATTAGAATGAAAGAAAATTCATAATTGTCAGTATTATGAGGATCGCGTGACTTCGTCCCCGGCCTGGCCACACATCTCGCTGGTCCCGATCGTGGACATCCTGCTGGTCGCTATTCTGATTTACCAACTCCTGGCGCTGATTCGGGGGACTCGTGCGGCTCCCATGCTGGTTGGATTGGCGGTGCTGGCACTAGCTTTTTACTTCGCGCGACTGGGAGAATTGCGCACGTTGAACTGGCTTCTCAGCACGTTGCTGCCTTACGTGGTATTTGCGCTGATCGTCGTTTTTCAATCGGAAATCCGGCATGCGCTCGCTAATCTGGGGACGCGCATTTCGTTCGGACGATCTTCGAATTCGGCGGGCGATGTGTATGACGATATCGTTTTGGCGGCCAACTTGTTCTCTCAGAATCAGACGGGCGCGTTGATGATCATCGAGCGCGAGATCGGGCTGCGTACTTACATCGAAAGCGGGGTGCCTCTGGATGCGCGGCTGTCTTACGATCTGCTAGCGACGTTGTTTCGGCCGAGCGCTCCGTTGCATGATGGCGCGGTGATCGTGCAACGGGATCGGATTGCCGCGGCGGCTTGTTTTCTGCCGTTATCGATGAATCCGGTGCTCTCCACTCAGATGGGGACGCGGCATCGGGCGGGAATTGGCGTTACTGAAGAGACGGACGCGGTAGCGGTAATTGTTTCCGAAGAGACGGGCGCGATCAGCCTGGCGGTTAAAGGAAATATCGAGCGCGATCTGACGGTAGAGCGGTTGCGCGAACGGCTCACGCAGCTTCTGCGGCGCTATGCTCCGGCGCATACTCTGCCGCAGCCGGTGGAAGAAAACCTGATTGAAGATGAGCCTCCGAGTTCGCATCCCGCGCGGCGGCAGGATTCGAGTGTTCGGCCTGGGAGCGACGACTAAATCATGCCGAGCCTCCTGAAACGTACTTTCGTGCAGAACGCAGGTCTTAAGGTCATCTCACTGGCGCTGGCGATCGCTCTTTGGCGGGTGGTTTCCCGTGATCAGGCTGCGGAGATGGAACTGCGCGTCCCGATTGTGTTTCGCAATTTTCCGGCAAATCTCGAGATTGATTCGGCGAACTATACGGAAGCCCAGATACGGGTGCGCGGTCCGGGACGGCTCATTCATCGTCTGCGGTCCACCGATGTACGCGCCGAAATTGATCTGGCAGCGGTGCGTCCGGGCAGCCGTACTTTTGACCTAACGACGCATAGTGTGCACGTGCCGGATGACCTGGAAGTCGTGCAGATCATTCCCAGTCAGTTTCAACTCTCGTTCGATGACCGGATGACGCGCACCGTCGAGGTGCGGCCGAAGGTGAGTGGCGTGCCTGGCGCCAAAATAGTCGCGGACCCGGCGAGCATTACGATCGTGGGTCCTCGGCGCCGGGTCGAAACCGTTGACGCCGCAACCACGGACCCGATCGATGCCAGTGGCACGACGGAACGCGGCAGCTTCATTACACAAGCGTACGTCCCTGACCCTTTGATCCAAGTTGTGCACCCCACGCCGATCCGGGTCACCGTTATCATGGAAGGCGGCCATTAGCGCTTAGCATTTAGCCAAACCTGCAAAAGCTTAGGTGCTAACGGCTAAGGGCTAACCGCCGACTCATGACTCAGACACGACAACTCTTTGGTACGGACGGTATCCGGGGTGTCGCGGGGGAATTCCCGCTCACTCGCGAGAGCACCTATCTGATTGGACGGGCCCTGGGCCACGATCTCATTCGCGGGAACGCGAAGGCTCGTGTCGTTATTGGCCAAGACACGCGCGAATCGAGCCGGTGGATTGCGGACCGGGTGTGGCAGGGGCTGGCATCGGTGGGGGTGGCGGTTCGCAGTGCGGGCGTGATCACTACGCCGGGAGTTGCGTACCTAGCGCGGTCCCAGCGCTTCGACGCGGGGGTAGTTATCTCGGCGTCGCACAATCCCTGGACGGACAACGGGATCAAGGTTTTCTCGGGCGACGGCTACAAACTTCCGGATGCGCACGAACTGGCGATCGAAAAAGAAATCTTCACGCTGCTACAGGGCTCGCACGCACCGCAGCCGGATTCAACCCCTCCGCTGTCCAGTCTGCCCGGTGATGCGGGCCTGCGGCAGGCATATGTTGGCTGGCTGGCTTCGAACATCAAGACCGATGTGAAGGGTCTACGGGTAGCTGTTGATTGTGCCCATGGAGCTGCCGCCGTGGAAGCTCCGGAATTGTTTCGTGCTGTCGGAGTTCAGGCGGCTTTTCTTCACTCCGCGCCGGATGGACAGAACATCAATGAACAATGTGGGGCGCTGCACCCCGAGACGGTCGCGCAGTTCGTGGTCGAAAATCAGGGCCAGTACGATCTCGGAGTGACGTTCGATGGCGATGCCGACCGGGCGCTGTTTTCCGATGCTCAGGGCCGGGTTGTAAACGGCGACGCGGTGCTGCTGATCGCGGCGCGCGAGATGCAGGCGAGCGGCTCGCTGCCAAATAACACAGTAGTTGCTACCACGATGTCGAATATGGGGCTGGAACTGGCTTTTCAGCGTTCCGGCATTCGCATGCTTCGGGCCAATGTGGGCGACAAATACGTTCTCGAGGAAATGCAACGGGTGAAGGCAGCGCTGGGGGGCGAACAGTCCGGGCACATCCTGTTTCGGGATGGAGAGGCAACTACCGGCGACGGCTTGCTCACAGCCCTGCGGGTGATGCAGATCATGGTTCGTTCGGGCAAGTCACTGGCGGACCTGGTTGGCGACCTGAAGGTATTTCCGCAGACGATACGGAATGTGCGCGTCCGCGAAAAGGTTCCGTTTGCTCAAATTTCCGCCATTGCGGGAGCCATCGCGGCCGCCGAGGGCGAGCTTAACGGCAACGGGCGGGTAGTCGTGCGCTATTCGGGCACGGAGGCGCTGGCCCGGGTGATGATTGAGGCGGAATCGAAAGAGCAAATGGATCGTCTGGCCGACAAGATCGTCTCTGCCATCCGTTCAAGTCTAGGGTCCTAACGCCGAGCAGGCCGGTCCTCAAACCCGCGTCTGACTGGGGATCCCGTCGCAGTGTGCAAATTTTGCACTCCCTTGAATTTCTTTGCCGCCAACACAACCGCAATCGTCGGACTGTAATCCAACGCTCCGCACACTTGTAGTACTCCGTGGAGGCTGACGATGCGGCGGGCTCTGGTTCTGGCGTTGGTCTCGCTCACATTGCCGATGGCGGCGTGGGCGAATGGAATTGACCTGTTAAACAAATTCGGCACGATTACGATCTCCAATGCTGGGATCATATCCAAGGGTTCCCAGCTCCACCAAGTTAATGGGATCAACACCGGGCACTCGCTGGGCTCGGTTTCGTTTGGGACTGGCGCATTGTTGAGCGGCAGTATTCAGGCGGGCGGCACGTTTTCCAGCGTGGGCTCATTTTTCAACGTGGTCGGAGTCGGACAAGCCAAGGGGACGCTCTTTACCGGCGTCTTTGTTGGACCGATCACCTGGACGCGGCGCACTTTCCGGCACGCTCAAGAACGGGCACATGACAAGCGGCACTACGACACAGCTGTTTAGAACCACAAGCGCGCAACTCGCCCAAGGGATCGTGCACCTCACATCCGGTGAGACTCACCTGACTGCGGCGCCCGAACCTGGCACCCTGGGACTATTGGGACTGGGCTTGTTGGGAATGGCGGGCAAGGCGAGACACGGACTGAAGTCAAGCGTTCGCCGGGAGGTCGGACTGTAAATACCGCCGAGGTACTCGTGTTTCGTCCATAACAAGTGCATGTGTGCCTAAATTCTGTTTGTGAAGGCGACCGCAAATGGACTGCGGCGCCTTAGCTACGTTTGCCGGACCTTCGCTGGCGCCTTTCTTGGAACACACGTCCCTTGGTGCAGTCCCGTGATCTTGTGTCCTCTGCCAATCCAGCCGAGAATGAAAATCGACTTACTTCGGGACTCGACACAAACACATGAGAATTCTGATCGTCGAAGACGATACTGCTCTGGCGAGTTTCATCCGCAAGGGTCTGGAGGCGGAACACTACGCCGTGGATGCTGCCACGGAAGGCGATCAGGGCCGTTCCCTGGCGCTGGAATTTGATTATGATCTTTTGATTCTTGATCTCAACCTGCCCGGAATTGACGGTCTGGCGATTTTGAAGAGTCTCCGACAACGCAAGCCGAGTTTGCCGGTAATGATTCTTACCGCCCGCAGCCGTGTTGAAGACCGCGTGCAATGTCTGGACATGGGGGCCGACGACTACCTGGTGAAGCCTTTCTCGTTTCTGGAACTTGCGGCTCGGGCGCGGGCTTTGTTGCGCCGTTGTCACTTGCCTTCGGAGTCGGTTCTGGCGGTCCGCGATCTTCGTCTTGATCGGGTGGAGCGGCGGGTAGAACGATCGGGCCGACGCATCGATCTGACAGTTAAGGAATTCGCGCTGCTCGAATACCTGATGCGCAACGTCGGGCGCCGGCTGACTCGCGCCATGATCATAGAACACGTATGGAATCTGACTTTCGATTCCACGACCAATGTTGTCGACGTTTACATTAACTATCTGCGTCGCAAAGTGGACGATGGCTTTTCTCCGGCATTGATCCACACAGTTCGCGGAGTGGGCTATGAACTCGGTCCGGGAGGAGCGACGGCATGAGCACAGGGCCGCAGGCCTTGCCGGAACAAACGCAGGATCAGGCAGTGCTCGGCGTGCTGCTGCATTCCCTCAGCCAGCCCCTCACTAGCCTGCGCTGTTCGCTGGAGCTGTCGGCTGAAGATGTGGCGGGGCAGCAGGATGCTGTTTCCGTTGCGCTGCAACAAACGGACCGCGTGATTGCTGTGGTCAAGCTGATGCGGGAGTATCTCGATACCGAGTGCGCGGCAGTCGCGCAGCCGTCAGTGCCCGTGGGGCCTGTGCTTCGCAACGTAGTCAACGATCTATCCTCGATGGCTGCCGAACGGCAGGTGGGCCTTCGCCTGATGGGCGGCTGCAGTTCGACGATCGCGCTGCCGGAACCGCGTCTGCGGCTGGCTCTTCAGTATCTGATCGGCGTTCTGGTGGAGCAACAACCGCGGCATGGAGAGATCACGCTTCGACTGGAACAGGGCGCTTCGGAATCGGAGTTGCGCGCGCTTGTTGCCCCCAAGGATTGCAGCGCCGCCGCGAAACATGATCCTGGTATCGCGACTCTGCACGATGTGCAACTTGCCATTGCCCGCCGGCTGCTGGAATCGGCTGGCGCTTCGCTCGTATTTGGGGGCGACGATCATTCAGGCTTCCTCCTTTGTATCCCGCGCCCGCCCCGGCCCGTCTCGGCGGAACTTTTCGCGTGACATTTTTTGAGTCGTAGCGCGTTCTGGCCGGAGTACAATCCAGCCTTTGCCGGAGGATTGCCATTTGAAGCGCTGGCTAATACTGGTGATTGTCGCGTCCTGTGTTACCGCAGGCTGGGGGCAAAACGCGGCTCCAGATTCGAAACTCGTAACGGTAATCCGTGCGGGGGTGCTTATTGACGGGCAGTCAAACGCGGCTCGTCGTAATCAGGTCATTGTTATTCGCGGAAACCAGATTGTGGAAGTTTCCGATGCTGCAAGCGCGCGTATTCAGGCGGGCGCCCAAACGATCGACCTCTCGCAGGCGACTGTTCTCCCTGGACTGATTGACGCCCATACCCACATCTTCCTCCAAGGCGAAGAGCCGGCTGCGGGCGGATACGACGTACAACTCCTGAAATATCCTCTAGCGTTTCGCGCGGCGCGCGCAACGGTGTCCGTGCGGCGAGCGTTGGAGCAGGGCTTCACGACATTGCGCGATGTAGAAACTGAAGGCGCGGGATATGGCGATGTCGGAATCAAGCAGGCGATCGAAGGCGGATACATTCCTGGTCCGCGACTGTTCGTTTCAACTCGCGCCATCTCCTCGACGGGCGGATATCCGCTGGAAGGCTACGCGCCTGAGATCGACGTGCCGAAGGGCGCGCAGATCGTGGATGGTCCAGTCGAGGCGCGGAAGGCGGCACGCGAGCAGCTAGATCATGGGGCTGACTGGATCAAGGTATACATGACCCATCGCTCATGGATCGGCAAGAACGGAGAGCTCGCTTCACAGCCAACGCTCACGGTGGAGGAACTTCGCGCCATCGTCGATGAAACACACGGTTGGGCAAAGAAAGTCGCTTGCCCCTCCTACAGCGGCGAAGGCATGCAGCGCGCTCTGGACGGCGGTTGCGATTCAATCGAGCACGGCCTAGCGTTGACCGATGCGCAGATCGCGCAAATGATAAAGCAGGGCACGTGGCTGGTTCCAACGCTCAGTGTTTACTACTACGACTGGGCGCCCGCCGATACCCCCGATGGGCAACGCGACCGAAAGCGCGTATCGGCTCACGAGGAATCGTTTCGCAAGGCGCTCAAGGCGGGAGTGAAGATCGCGTTTGGCACGGACGCCGGCGGATTCCCCTGGACTGATCCGATCGCGCAGGAATTTCCGCGCATGGTGGAATTCGGCATGACTCCGATGCAGGCGATACAGAGCGCAACGACGCGAGCGGCGGAGCTCCTCGAGATGAAGGGGAAACTCGGCGTAATCGCACCGGGTGCTTTTGCGGATGTGATTGCGGTTTCGGGCGATCCGTTAACTGACGTGAAAGCTCTCGGCAGTGTGGGCTTCGTGATGAAAGATGGAAAGAGTTTCAAGAACGAGATTGTGCCTCCGACGAAGAGGTGATCTATGAATATTCTGGAGATGTGCGACGCGGGCGGCGCGTCCGTTCTGGTGGAAGCGACGGCTGAGCAGGCGATCCGCACTATGCTGGATCGCCACGTGGGTGCAGTGGCAATTCTCGATGAGAATACCCGCGTCGCTGGAATTTTTACGGAACGAGATGTGCTGCGACGTCTTTCTGTGAGCGGACGCGATCCAGCCCAGACGCCAGTCCGCGAAGTCATGACCACTCCAGTGGAGATGGCTACGCTTGACACCACTCCCGGCCAGGCGTTGGCGACGATGGTCGAGCGCCACTATCGCCACTTGCCGATCGTCGACGATGACGGACGATTGTTGGGAATGCTATCTATCCGCAATGTCTTGCAGGCGCGGATTGACGCCCTCACTCGGCAATTGGACGAGGCCCGCTCGGTTCGTAGTTCGCGATAGCGGGCGCAATCGAAGTTGGCATGGGAAGAGGCGTCTCTACCGGTAGGAGAAACCATTGGCCAAACCACCTTCAGCCCTCTCAGCAAAAGCGTTGCTCATTGCCCGCATCGGTACCGGAATTTTCTTTGTGCTATTTGGAGAATACAAAGTTTTCGGAAGTGCATTCGCCCACAGCGGATTCGCACATTATCTCGACGGCTACATTCAGCAGACGGCCGTCAGCTTCTATCGGCCGGTTCTCAGTCACATCATACTTCCGCATGTCGTTTTTTTCGGGTATCTGGTCGGCATTGTCGAATTGTTCATCGGGATCAGTCTGATTCTCGGAGTGCTCGTCCGCGTTGCGTCGGTTCTCGGAATGCTGCACATGTTGAGTCTCACGCTGGCAACGTGGTGGGGACCCGGACACGATGCCCCGATCTGGCAGTACTTCGGAGCGGAACTCGATCATCTCCCGCTGCTTTTTCTGTTCCTGATTTTTTATGCTGCAAATCCGCCAGGAAGCTGGCGCGCACGGCGGCGCGGGCTGGACTGATGGTTCGGCGGAAGATCTTTATATGTGCGAATGGGGACTCTGGGCGGGGTTCTTGCGTGCCCGGGGTGCGGCTTTGCCGATCCTGACCTCGAAGCTCACGGGTAATTGCTGAGGCGGATAACACGCAGCCTTATCGCACGCCTGATATTTCAGGTTCCCGCGGACGATGTACTTGCCCGGCTGTACGGAACGCAGCGGGCGAACCGAGACGTCCACCTCGAAATCGCCGGTGTATACGTTGAGCTTTTCGTCGGGCGCGAACGCGAAGCTCATGTCGTGGCCGTCGGGATATGTGGTTCCGCCAATCACGATGTCGGTAGTGGCGCTGATTTTCAGAGCGGTCGGGATCAGGAACTCTGACTTGGGTTGATTGGAATTGATGTGATAGCCCCGGGCGACTCGAAACGATAGAGGAACCGGAGAGGCTTTGCCTTGCGTGATGGTCACCACCGGAGCCGGCGCCATACTGACGACAGGCTTTATGGGAGGCGCATCCTGAGCGCTCGCCGCGGCGCCCAGCACGACGACCCAACATGCAAGTGGCTGTTTCATCCTTGTTAAAGGTACTCTACTCACTGCATCGGCACGACGTTACTTTTGCGCCTGTACTGGTTGGCCTTGGCCGAGTGCCTCTTTGATGTGGTCGACGAACACGCTTCGGCTCTGCAAACCGAACTCGCGGGCTACAAGCTTGCCGTCTCGGTCAATAAAGAACGTAGTCGGCAGCACGCCGACGCCGCCGTAACTCTGGCCGACCGACTCTTTCCCCAGCAGAACCGGGTAATTGACGTTCATCTGCCTGGCGAATTTGGCAATCTCTTCGGTGCTGGCGTCATCCATGGCTACGCCGACAATTTGGAATCCCTGTGGACCATATTCCTTCTGCAATTCAACAAACCAAGGCATCTCGATTTTGCAGGGACCGCACCAGGTTGCCCAGAAATTCAGCAACAAGGCTTTGCCGCGGAAGTCGGAGAGCTTCACGTTCTTGCCGTCGAGCGATTGCAATTCGAAATCCGGGGCCGGTTGTCCCCGTAATTGTCCAGACACAGAACCACCCGCCCGATTCTTGCGAGCTTGATGAATCCCGAAGAAAAACATGGCCGCTGCAATGGCGGCGACGACGACGAGAACAAGAGGATTTCTTTTCACCAGTAAACTCCCCTACTACCTACAACGCGAAACGGTTCAGGAACGACAGCCAACCCGAGATCAAGGTAAGCCGACCCAGCACCAGCAACACACCCAGAGCGACAAGCAATCCTCCGCTGGCCACTTCGAGGGCGTGCATATGGAACTTGAAGCGGTTATAGAACTTGAGAAAGCGTCCGATTCCGAGCGACGTCAGCAGGAAAGGGACTGCCAGGCCGGCCGAGTAAATGGCTAGCAGGAAAATGCCTTGCCAGACAGTGTTTTGGGCTGCTGCCATTCCCAGAACAACTGCCAGGATCGGTCCTACACATGGAGTCCAACCAAAAGCGAATGCAAACCCAATCACGAAAGCGCCCCATGCGGTGGAACTGCCCTTAAGGCCATGCATGCGTGTATCGGCGAGGAGGGCTTTGATCTGAAAGATGCCCGTCAGATGCAGTCCGAACAAAATGATGACGACTCCGGCGACGCGGGCAATCACCGACTGATACATCCTCAGCATTTGTCCTACTTCCGTTGCCACTGCACCCAGAGCAATGAACACGAGACTGAATCCGACAATAAACGCCGCGGAGTTCAGCATCACTTTGCGGAAGAGCTGCCCTTCTTGGGACTTCAGTTCCTCGACACCGACGCCGGAGATCAGGGAGACGTATCCCGGTACCAGCGGTAGGACGCAGGGCGAGAGAAAAGAAATCAATCCCGCGGCAAATGCAGCGAGCGGTGATGGAGAACCGGACATAGATCTATTGTAGCGATTGCGAGAGCGATTTCCGCCCATCTCAAAGGATGCCGGAGAGACAAGGAATGTTACAGGTTTTCCGCGGGGTTTGCTGAGTTCGCGGATCTCTTCGGCTGCCTGACCGGCGGCTCCTTCGCGGGCGCCTCGTTTCCGGCGGCGGGAGATTGGCGATCCGGCTGGGTTTCGGTCAAGACCTTCTTGATGAATCCGGGAGGCACGACTGCGGTCAGAATCGCTCTGTCGTCGGATCGTTCGACTTTCAAGCTCTCGAAGAATGCCTTGACATCAACATCGGAACCTTGTGTGCCGATGCTGGTTTCAGCCGAGTGAAACAGGTTGAGAAAGGCGGAAACCTGATCGGCAATCGCCCGGGCATCGTCTTCAGAGTGCGTGAAGGCTTCCGCGCGCAGATGCAGGGCGCGGAGATAACGCGCGGAAATCACGACGGTTGCGGGTTTGGGCAACAGCATCGCCCAGCCACTCAATCCGCCGAGTGGGCCGGACCGTGCGGGATCGACGCGCAGAATCGCCCATGACAGGCTAGCGAATGGCACCCTCTTGTAATACTGGCGCAAAAATTGGGGGCCGCCAAAAGGAGAAGCTAATTTGCGGGAGCGATCCAGAATGCCTCGGATTACGTTCTCGTCGGGATGATTGGAAACGGCCACCGTGTCGGTTGAAAGCACGGCTACGCGGACGGTGCGGCCTTCGACTGGAATGTTGTAGATATCGAATCCGTGATAGTCGTCAACGGAGGAAGCGATCTTCTTGAGGTATGCCGTCAACTTGCCGGAGTCGACTTTGCCAACGATGATCTCGGAGAACCGCGGCTCGGTTGCCGATCCGCCCGTTGCGCCTCCTCCCCAAGTCGAAGGATAGTGAACGGCAAAGCCCGCCTGGTCGAGGTCGCGCTCGAACTGGAAGCCCGTTTCCTCGACAAACTTTTGGTAGTCCGGATCGTGAGAAACAGCGGGAAGCTGATTTGTGGCGTTGAAGGCGCGAATCCACTTCAGGTTGATATAGAAGAAGCCGTCGGCGCCGGGCAACAGCCGGACAGCTTCCGGAGGAGCACGCTTGCGGAGCTGGACTATGGCCACTACCGCCGCCGCAATTGCCAACACGGCGATCAGAACAGGGAGGGTGCGCTTGATCCGCATGAAAGGCTTAAGGCTTATGAGCATGGCATGATAGCACCCTTGGGGATTCTGGGAGTTAGCCTGCAGAGGAGTTCTCATTTCCGGGTTCTCAGTTCTCAGAACGGGAACAGGGATCCGAAGCTCATGCTTTTCGAGTCCAGCGAACTGCGAGAACAATCAAGATGATGGCGTCGAAAATGAGCCCGAGCGGATGATAGTAGTCGTACCACACGTTCAGTCCAACAATTACCGCGATAATGCACCCAACGGCCACCTTCTGACGCTCGAAAGGTTGAGACTCGTTATCCATTTTGAGTCAGTATATTCCGGTGAGAGTCGAAGGCTGAAGTGGAGTCGTACGCCCTTCGGTTGCACGTCAATAACCCCTGTGGTACCTTAAATAATTGTCCCGGACATCTAGGGACCAGGAAGTATTGTGCCTGCAGGGCCATGCTTCTGAAATTGCTGGCGTAGCTCAGCTGGTAGAGCATCTGATTTGTAATCAGAGGGTCAGGGGTTCAAATCCCTTCGCCAGCTTCAGGAAAACGGTTTTTCCGGAAACAGACGAAGGTTTGCGCGGATGTACGCGCGAGTGGCGCAAAGAGTTCTAACGCACTCCAATCGGGGTATTTTCCGGCGGGTCGCAGGTATCGAGCAAGTTCGAATCGAACGCGAATTCCTGCATTTCGTTTCCCTAACCAGCGGTGCCGTAACGAAGGTGTGTTTGTTTTGGATGTTGGCGGATTTTCGGTTTTTCGCACAGGTGGGTGAGTGGTTAAAGCCAACAGACTGTAAATCTGTCCCTCCTAGCGAGGTACGAAGGTTCGAATCCTTCCC
>WNFL01000924.1_pt1 | contig 12456 bp, 10 predicted proteins | sample 5400361 | NCBI WGS metagenome assembly WNFL01 (sample SAMN13153351, study PRJNA577476) | soil metagenome | isolation source: 40 cm soil on Douglas fir-dominated hillslope | place: USA:California | collected 2013-09-17
GAGATCTTCTGCGAGCCGAGGTTGGTGTTCTGATGGAGGGAAAGCTCGTTCTTGTCCTGGACGCCGTTCTTGTTCGTGTCGACGAAGGTCAAGCCGTTGTAGTAGCCGGGACCGCGCTGGATGAGGTTCGTGAACGAGTTCTGGAAGAAGAACGCCGAGCCGGAGACGATCGCGTTCTCGTACTTGGCGCCGAGCTCGTAGCTTGTCACATGCTCGGGATCGAGACCCACGCTGGGAATGTCGATGCCGGTGCTGGCCGTGACCCGATACACCGACATGTCCTCGAGGTTCGGCGCGCGGAAGCCGCGCATGGCGTTGGCGATTAGGTTTAGCTGCGGGGTGGCGTGAACCACGACGTTCACGGAGCTGGTTACGTCGCTCTTCGAGGAGTCGATCGAGAGCGGGCCGACGAGAGGCGTATCCTCGCTTCCCTTCGAAGTGAACTTGCCGTAACGCGCGCCGACCGTAGCGGTCACCCACTTGGTGATGTCGAAGTGATCGTTGAGATAGATCCCCAAAGTGCTGTAGGTCGACCCGTTGATGTAGCGGCCGCGCGAGATCGTCTCGATGCTGGTCTTCAGATCGATGGTTTTCTGCCGCGAGTCGACGCGATTGGTGGAGAAATCGACTCCATAAAGCAGGTGATGGGCGCCGAGGAAGGAGCCGACTTCGACGTTCAGGCCCATCATGCGGTCGATGTTTTGCGCCACGCTGTTGATCGTGGGCGCCTTCGTAGTGATGGCGTCGGTGCCGTCCTGCTGGCGGTTCCAGTAGCCGACGACGCGGAAGGACTCCTCCCAGCCGCGGCTGGTCAGGTCCTGATAGGACATCTGTCCGAGAACATTGGTTCCGGCCTGCATCTGGTTGGCGCGCTGGATGTCCGTCAGTTTCATCGAGTTGTAGCCGGCCGAGATCGTCTTGTCAGGTGACAGGAAGTAGTCGATGCTGGCGTGAACGGCGCCGGATTTGTAACTCGTGTACTTCTGCGTGCCGATGTCCTCGCCGCCGCGTAGATCGCTGCTCTTCAAGTACGTGCCGCCTACTGTGTAACGCAGCTTGTCGTTCTGCCCGAACAACTGGATCGGGACGCCGATGGAGTGATCGCCCGTGGCCAAGCGCGTGCCGATCGTGCCGCCCAGCGCCGTTCTCGAGTCGGGGCCTCTGCGCGTGATGATGTTCACGACGCCGCCGAGCGATTCCGTACCGAGGACCGAGACCACGCCTCGCACGACCTCGATCCGCTCGATCATGCTGGGATCGATGAGGTTGAGCTGCTCTCTCGTGGCCGAGGATTCGCTCCAGGTGCCGTTGTTCACCTTGACACCGTCGATCATGAGCATGACCTGGTTGCCACTCAGCCCGCGGATGACCGCAGCACTGGCACCCTCATGAGGAGAGCAGAGAGTCACTCCTGCCTCTTCCTGCAGAAGGTCGCCGAGGGTGATGCCGTTGCGGCGGAGAATCTCGTCGCCGGTGATGACTTCCACCGCGCGCGACGTGTCGAACGTCCGCTCCGGCGTCCGGGCCACGGAGTAGATGAGGCCTTCGCCCTGCTCCCGAAGCTGGTCGTTCTTGGCCTCTTCAGATTGTTTGGTGGCCGCCTCGATCGAGGTGGCCGCCTTAGCCGGCGGGGCAGCTGGTTGTGCGATTGCTGCCTGCGTCAGCGTGGCGGCGAGCGCGAAAGCGGAGAGCAATGAAACGAGAGTTTTCTTCATGATTGTCCTTACCTACCGCACGGCTGGCGTCAATTCGATTGAAATTGGAGTTGTCGAACGACGTTGCTCATGACGATCATTCGACGTTGACGACCTTGACGCCGGCGGTGGCGGTGCCGTCGCTCACGTAACCAACCGCGCCGGCATTCGCCTTGACGAAGGCCACGACCTCCGCGTCGGAGGACTTCTCCGCCGGGGGAACGTCGCGGCCGGAGAAGATCTGCTGCTGCCAATAGCTGTCGACGGCGGCAACGCTCTTACCGTGCACGGTCGTTGTGAAGCTGTCGCGTACGGCCGACTTCTTCGACTGATTGACCGGCGCGGCAGGAGTGCCGTCGCCCCACTTGACCATCTTCTTGAGGAAGAGGGCATTCAGATCCGTTTTGGAGATCTTCGCGGAACCGTTTGAACTGTTGACGATGACTTTGAAGTCGGCGGCGCCGGCGAAGGCGCTGATGGCCATCGTCAGGAAAATCAGGGTGACGATTCGTACTCGCATGTGTTTGTCCTCGATCCACGAAATTCCGAGTAATGTTGTCGGGCTGTGCAGGAATGGCATGTGGCGTATCGGAAAGCGCCGTCTCAGAATTTGAATTGTGTCCCGAGGACGAGCTGCCGCCCTGGCGCATAGAATACGGAGCCCACTTCGCGGTACTTCTTGTCGAAGATGTTCTGCAACGCGCCGGTGACCGAGAAGTGGTCCGAAATCGTCACGCCTGTTCTAATGTGAAAGACGTCGAAACCGGGAAGTTTGCCGTTCTTGATGTCTGGATTGATCTTGTCGCCCGCGCCGAGGCGGTCCTGTGTGGCGTAGGAGCGCCAAACCAGCTCGGCCCAGGGACGCAGACGGCCGCCGGCCAGATAGCGCAGTCCGGCCGTACCGAAGCCCGGCGGCATCGACGAGAGCGGTTGGTTCAGCTTCGTGTCGGTGCCGTCTGCTTTCGTATAGTTCGCCCACACGCTGAAACCGTTGGCGAGTGCGTATCGTGCATCCAGCTCATATCCCTTGATCGTGGAGCTGCCGACGTTCTGATTCTGTATGACCGGGAGCTCGCCTGGATCGCGCACGCCGTTGCGGTTCGTGTCGATGAACGGCAGGCCTTTGAACGTACCGGGTGAGAGCGTCAGCAAATTGGTCAGCTTATTGCGATACGCGAACGCCGATCCGCTGAGATTGCCGTTGTCGTACTTGAGTCCCAACTCGTAGCTGAGGACCCGCTCCGGTTGCGCGTTCGCACTGGGAACCTGGAAGGCGACGCCGCCCGGAACCTGGATGTAGTTGTAATGCGACATATCATCCACGTTCGGCGCACGGAAGCCGCGGAAGGCGTTGCCGATTACATTCAGCGTCGGCGTGACGTGGCCAATGAGATTGAGCGCCCCGGTGATGTCGCTCTGTTGGTTGTTGATCGAGATCACGCCGATGTCGACGGCCTCCGTGCCGCGCGTGCGGAACTGGCCATAACGGGCACCGGCGATTACTGTGAGCAACTTCGAGAAGTCGACACGGTCCTGAAGGTAAATGCCGAGGGTGCGGTACTGTGCGCCGTCCATGTTGTTGCCGCGCGACCAGATCCGCGCTCCTGTGACGGCGTTTGTCGTGAATTGCGAGGACTCAACGGAGTCGGTCGAGGTATCGAGGCCGTAGACCAGGTGATGCTTGCCGATGAACGTGCCGAGCTCGAAATTGAGGCCCGCCAGAATGTCGCCGTCTCCGAGGATGAACGGCGGACGGTTCGCCGGCAGATTGGCCTGTTCGGTCTGCTTCTGGCGGTTCCAATATGCGGTGATGCGAAGTGAGTCCTCCCACCCGCGGCTCGTGAGATCCTGATAAGAGAGGTTGGCGAGCTGGATTTGACGGGGAATCTCCGCGTTGATGAACACCCCCTGAATCCCCGGCAGTTCCACGGCGCTCTGCCTCACGTTTTGATAGCCGAAGGAGATCGCCTTTTCAGGAGTGAGCAAATACTGGCCGTTGAGATGTGCGCTGTGGTCGCGGTATGAGGAGAAGTCCTGCCGGCCAACGCTGCCGCCGCCATTGAGGCTGCCGAAGCTGCTGGCGGCGATTCCGCCTTCATAGCGCAGCCGCCCGTTGCTTCCGTAGACCTCAATTGGCGTCGAGAGCGAACTATCTGCGCTGTCATATCGGGCGCCGATCGACCCGCCGAAGGTTTGTCCGTTCGGCGGCCCCTTTTTCGTAATGATATTGATGGTTCCGCCCAATGACTCCGTTCCGAGGACGGAGACCACGCCGCGTACGATCTCGATCCGATCGACCTGATTGAGGTCGATGATGTTCAGATACTCGCGCTGCGTGCCGCCCCACGTGGCGTTATTGACCTTCACGCCGTCTACGAGCAGCATGACCTGCTTGCGGCCAAGTCCGCGGATGGTCGCGCTGCCGCCCGAGTGCGTCGAAGCGACGGTAACGCCGGTTTGTTCTTCGAGAAGATCGGCGAGGCCGCGGGGGTTCATTCTGCGGATCTCCTCATTGGTGATCACCTGTACAGCGCGGCTGGTCTCGAACGTTCGCTCGGGCGTACGGTCGACCGAATAGATCAGTCCCTCGCTCTGCTGCCGAAGGTCGTCGCTCTTGGTCTCATCGGATTGTTTGGTGGGTGTTTCAGTGGAGGACGGAGTCGCCGATGCTGCAACAGAATGTGCAGCAGGTTGCGCGATCGCCGCGGGCGTCAGCGCTGCAGTGAGCGCGAGACCGACAAGCAGTAACACGAGTTTCTTCATCATCATTTTTCCTTTACTTGCCGCATGGCTGTCGCCCACACGGATCAAATTTGAAGTTGTCGGAACGGCGGACCAAACGTACCAAACGCAACCGCTGTGCCACTCTGTCTGAGTCTGTAAAAGCCTGATTTGTCAATGCCTTGGCGCGTAGTCGTCGAAACTGGACCGCCCGGCAGTCCCGCTTTCAGACAAACAATCCAGCATTGAGACGAGCGCCGTCTATCCAGAAGAAGCAGACGGTCATCCAGCTGTCGTCGCCGCTTCCCTCCGGGCTTTTTCGCGCACCAGGCCGGGCACGTCGAGAATGAGACCGATCCCGCCATCGGCGAAGATCGTGGAGCCGGCCACGCCGGCGAACGATTGAAACAGTTTCCCGAGCGGCTTGATCATGGTCTGCATCTCGCCGTACAGCGTGTCGGTGACCAGTCCGAAAGGCTGATCGCCATTGCGCACGACAACGACATGTCTGCGGACCTCGCCGGCCGGAGCGCCGAGGTGGAAGAAACCGTCCAGACGGAGGAAGGGCATCGGGGTGCCCCGCCGGACGATGATGCCCGCGATCTGATCGCTGGGAATGGATGTCGGAAGCTCGATGCACTCCTCGATCGCATCCATGGGAACGATGAAGCGCTCTCCGCCCGCTCCGACCGCCAGGCCGTCGACCATGGCCACGGTAAGCGGCAGCCGAATCGAAATCGTCGATCCCCGGCCCTCCTCGCTGTCGATGTCGATCGATCCGCGAAGCGCCGTGACGCTGCGCATCACCACATCCATGCCCACACCTCGGCCGGAGAGCTCGGTCACGGTCGTGGCCGTGGTGAAGCCGGGTGCCAGGACGAGAGACCACACCGCCTTCGTCGAGAGAGACTCCTGCTCACCGGTCATTCCGCGCTGGTATGCCCGCTCCAGAATCCGCTTTCTGTCAAAGCCCGCGCCGTCGTCGCGTACCTGGATCACGATGCCGCCACCATCTCGAAACGCCCGCAACGTGATCGTGGCCAGGGCCTCTTTGCCGGCGGCAGCTCGTACAGCCGGCATCTCGATGCCGTGATCGATGGCGTTGCGGATCATGTGCGTGAGCGGATCCTTGATCTGCTCGACGAGAGAGGCATCGATCTCGACCTCTTCCCCTTCGAGAACGAGTGCCACCCGCTTGCCGGTGGTGCTGGACAGGTCGCGGACCGTTCGCTTGTGGGGCTGAAATGTCACTCCCACCGGCACCATGCGGATTCCCGTGACCTCTTCCTGCAGTGACTCGAGCAAGCGATCGGACTCCTCCATCGCCTCGACGAACCGATCGCGCGCCGTCCCCTGAAGAGACTCGACCGCTGCCGCCATGCGGCCGCGTGCGATCCCCAGTTCCCCGGTCAGGTTCAGAAGCCGGTCCAACCGTTCGAGATCGACGCGGAGACGTTTCGTCGCCGACGCCGGCCGGACCGCCGGTGCCTCGGCGGCCGCGGCAATCTTCGCGGCCGCCAATGCCGCGCTCAACTCCGGCGACTGCGCCGGCGGAAGGACAACCAGTGGCTCCACGGCCGTTGCCACGCTCGGGTGGCCGGTTCGCTCGTCGATGCCGATCTCGTGCATCTCTTCGAGGAGCAACTGGATCTCGGCGGCCAGCGCGTGCGGAATGGTGGACTTGATCGCGTCGGCGCCCTGCAGAAGAACGTTAATGATTCTGGGCGCCGGCTCGAGCTCGCGCTTGCGTATCGCATCGAGGAGGTTCTCCATACCGTGCGCGATGTTCGCGACCGAATCGAATCCGACGCAGGCGGCATTGCCTTTCAGCGTATGCGCGGCGCGGAAGATCTCGTGGATCACCTCTTCATTGCGTGCCGAGGTCTCCAGGGTCACGAGCAACTGCTCCAGCGTGGCCAGGTTCTCCTCCGATTCGGTGAGAAAGATGGCCAGGAGCTCGGATCGTTCGGACGAATCAGTCATGGCTCACAGGCGCTTGACGAGCGCCTCTCCTGAATCCGTGCTGAAAATGAGCTTGCGTCCGCGCGGGCCGCCCACATCCTCGCCGACGATGGGGATGCGCTCGGCCTGCAGGAGAGCGCGGGCCAAATCGACGTTCTTCTTGCCCAGATCGCTGCCTCCCTGCTGAAATGACTGCAGGATGCAGGCACCGCCGAAGATCTTGGCCTGGAGCCGGCCGCGCACCGCGCCGAAGCGGCTCACTGCCAGCAGCAGCTCCTCGGTCGCGTAGTTCCCATGGCGCAGAGACGGACTGGCCGCGCCGCGATCGAAGGAGAGCATGTAGTGATTCATTCCTCCGATCCCGGCCGCCATGTCCCACAGGCAGATGGCCACACACGACCCCAGGATCGTGGTGACGTCCGTCCCGACAGGTGATGCGAACAGTTGGCCCGCGTGCATGTACACGTTCGGGCGAGGTCCCTTATCGGCCGCCGGGAGTTGTGAGCTCGGGGCATCCGCGGAGGTCCGCTCGATGGCCATGGTCCGCTGATGCGCGGTCAGAAGACCGTTGAGAGTCATGCCGGCACCACCGCGATCCGCTCGTGAAGTGAGGTGCAATAGAGCGCGGTTGCGGCATGGGTGGCCAGCAGATCGAACAGTTCGTGATCGAGCGGCTCCAGCCCCGGCTTGTGCGGCAGGAGCGAAAAGATTGCGATCACGCCGGTGACGTCATTGTCCAGCTTCAGCGGAATGCAGCCGATCAGGCCTCCGGCCGTCTCATCGACGCGGACGTACGCATGTCCGTCCAGGGCTTCGCTCCATGCCTGCGCGTCCGTCTGCCGTGAGCGGGCGATCGTCAGATCGTCCAGACCGACGGAGCACGCCAGCGAAATCGATGACGCGTTCCCTTCGAATACTCCGAACTGCTCGGACCCGACCAGATTGACGATGATTTCCTGAATAGCGTTGAGCACGGCCTGCCGGTCGAGGGTGCCATGCAGTTGATAGCTGGCAACATAGAGGTTCGCCAGGTTGGCGTTGCTGGTCTCCAGCTCAGAGAACCGGCGCATGTAGTCCTGACTCTCCTCGCGGATAGCGAGGAGTCTTTCATGAAGGGCTTCTTCTTCCTTGCGGCGCGTGTCGAGATCCTGGCGCAGCTTCGATGCCTCTTCGCGCATGCGGGCATTCTCGTCCTCGAGCTGCGCGAAGCGGACGCGAAGGTCCTCATGCTCCTGTAACAACTGGCGTACGTAGCGTCCGGTGTCCTCGCGGATCCTGTCGACGTAGCTTCCGAGCGGGGTATCGTTTTCTTTCATCATGTCGTCCGATCAGCCCAGAAGCGCTTTGAGCTTGGTCATCAGCTCGGGTGCGTTGATCGGCTTGGTGACGTAGTCGTTGCAGCCGCTGGAGAAGCCGTTCTCGACGTTCTCCATCTCGCCGCGGGTGGTCACCATGATGATGGGAGTGGTGCCGACCTCGGAGTGCTGCCGGATGTGGCGAACGGCCTCGAAGCCGTTCATCTTCGGCATGACCACGTCCATCAGGATCAGGTCAGGGCGCTCGGACACCGCCTTGGCCACTGCATCTTCGCCATCGACGGCGGTAACGAGCTCGTATGGTCCTTTGCTGAGGATCATCCGCTCCATCATCAGGATGGTCGCGGAGTCGTCAACGAGCAGAATCTTCTTTCGAGACATGGTTCCCCCTTTTAGTTCGATGCACAGATTGAAGTTTGTTTGACGAGTGACGTGAGCGCGGGTTGTAATTTGGATGGGCGTCCCAGCAGGAAGCCCTGTCCGTGCGTGATGCCCATCGACCTCACTGTGGCCAACTCGTCATCACGCTCGATCCCTTCGGCGATGACGAAGGCGTTGAAGTCGGCCGCCAGCAGGGTGATCGAGCGAAGCAGCGCCTGGCGTCCGGGGTCGGTCGTGCAGTTCTGCACGAAGTAGCGATCGATCTTGAGAACGTCCGGGTGGACATCCAGGATCGCTCGATAGTTGCCGTGACCCAGACCGACGTCATCGAGCGCGATGCGAATCCCCATCGCGCGCAATCTGTCGAGGCCCGGCAATAGCCGTCGCCCCTCTCCGTGAGCGCTCTGTTCGACCAGTTCGAGAATAAGGCGGTGGGGCTCGACGCTGAAGCGTGCGCACAGCTCCTCCAGATGGCGCGGAAGATCGCTGTCCCGCTCGATCGTCGAGGCATGCACGTTCAGCGTCAGGAAAGCGGTCTTCGTCAACTCCGCCCCGTCCGCGATCGCCGTCGCCAGACAGTGGCGATCGACCCGCACCTCATCGTGCTTGAGTCGAACGTAGTCGAAAAGGACGTTTGCCCGCTCGAAATGAGTCCCCCGCGGCCCGCGAGAGAGCGCCTCGAAGGCGTAGACCGTCGTGGCCTCTCCGCTGATGTGGAAGATGGGCTGAAAGACGACGTAGATGCCGTCCTCCAGAATGGCGCTGATGGCGGTATGGTCGGTCATGCCTGGGCCATCAATTCGCGCATGGTGGCGGCAAGCACTGGAAGCGATGCCGGCTTCCAGAGAAAGAGGTCGACGCCGAGCTTATACGCGGCCGCTTCGACCTCGGGTATGGCATGCCCGGTCAGGACGATCACGCGCGCCGCCATGCCCCGGGACCGCACCAGCTCGATGACCAGCAGTCCTTCGGCTCCCTGAAGGGGTGTGAGCCGAAGGTCGGTGATCACGATGTCGAAGACGTCGTTGGAGAGCAGTGCCTGCGCCTCTTCCAGCTCGCGCGCACACTCCACTTCGAAACCGTTGGCACTGAGGTAGCGCTCCATGGCAGAGAGGACGGGCTGCTCGTCGTCGACGAGAAGGACTTTGCATTTCATCGTTTGTTTGGGCAGTCTGGACCCCTGCCAGTCCATCCCTAGCGCAAGGGATCTGCCAGCTTCGACCGCGGACGTAAACCACAGAACCTTCGAGGATTCCGCTGAAATCGGCCATGCCGCAAGAGGTAGGGATTCTGAGATTCAGACTGTCTTGTCTGAGATCGGCGCAGCAGATAGCGTGGCGCTGGCCGGGAGGGTGCCGGCGATTCCAACCAAGCGCGTTACGCGGCAGAACGATAGAGCGAAGATGGTGGCCGAGCCTTGGGCAACCAGCGCAGCCGGCCGTGCCGGCCTAACCGCCTGCCGCCGCGTCGTACTTCTTCAGCTTCTGATAGAGCGAGCTTCGGGGCACGCCCAGCCGCTGGGCGGCGCGATTCACGTTCCCCGACTCCTCGCTCATCACACGGACAATGTGCGCGCGCTCGACATCCTCGAGCGTTCCGCCCCCTTGCCTGCTCTCCTCGGCGGTCAACCCGTGAAGGTCGAAGACCAGCGAGGAAGCGCGCATCTCTCCGGAGTCGCCGAGGATGAGAGCGCGTTCGATCACGTTCCGCAGTTCCCGGATGTTTCCAGGCCACGAGTATCCCTTCAGGGCGGCAATCGCCTCCGGCGCGATACGGACCGGAGGCCGGCCGAGCTCCGAGCATAGAGAAGCCACGAATGATTGCGCGAGGATGGGGATGTCTTCCGTTCGCTGGCGCAACGGTGGAATGGCGATGCGCAGTGTGCTGATGCGAAAATAGAGATCGCTGCGAAACGTCCTGGACGCGGCCATGGCCGCGAGATCGTGATGGCTTGCGGCGATCAGGCGCATGTCCACGCGCCGGTCTCGGACGTCGCCCAGGCGCCGGAACTTCTTCTCTTCGACGACCTTCAACAGCTTGGCCTGCAGCGCCAGATCCATGTCGCCGATCTCGTCGAGAAACACGGTTCCCTCCTGCGCCAGCTCCAGAAGTCCCTGCTTGGCCGCCACCGCACCGGTGAACGCCCCCTTCTCATAACCGAACAGCTCCGATTCGAGAAGTTCCCGCGTCAACCCTGCGCAATTGATGTCGACGAATGGTTCGTCCGCCCGGGGGCCGGCGCGATGGAGCCAGGAGGCCAGCACCCCTTTCCCTGAGCCTGTCTCTCCCTGGATCAGAACGGGGCGGTTGGATTCGGCAAGCCGTCCGGCCTGTTCGCGAGCCGCCGAGATCGTGCCACTGCTGCCAGCGAACGGATCGGGCGGACGGGTTGCCGAACGGGCCCGCACGGCGTCACGATTTCGCGAGCGCCCATTGGCGATGGCCCGCTCGATCATCGTGCGCAACACGGGAAGCTCGATCGGCTTGGTCAGGAATTGCTCGGCACCCATCTTCACCGCCGAAACCGCGCGCTCAATCGTACCGTGAGCCGTGAGGATAATGATGGGCAGGTCCGGGTCCAAATCCTTGAGCTGCGGGATCAGGTCGATCGCTTCACCGTCGGGCAGCTCGTAATCGAGCACGATCACCGAGGGCCGCGTGGCTTCGAGGACGGCCATGGCCTGACGGCAATCGCCCGCCTCCTCTATCGAATAGCCGGCAGTCTCCAGAAAATTGCGCACGGCGAAACGGATGGCAGCGTGATCGTCGACAATCAGGATGGTGTTCCGCGTCATCGTCACTCTCCCCCAGCGTAGGCCGGCAGCAAGACCGTCATCGACGCTCCGCCCTCGGCGTGGTTCCTGGCGATGACGCGCCCTCCGTGATAATCGATCACACGTTTGACGATCGCCAGCCCAAGTCCGATTCCGCCTGCCCGTCGTGTGAAGAATGCCTTGAAGAGGTGAGGCAGGTCTTCGGGATGAAAGCCGCTGCCGCGATCCTCGACGCTGAACGACACCCAGCGTCCGTGCTCCCCCTCCGTGTCCGCCGCGCGCAGAAGAACACTCCCTCCCGCGGGAGAATGCGAGATGGCGTTCTTCAGGACATTCTCGAATGCTCCGCACAGCCTATCCCGGTCCATCAGGACGCGCCCGCCACCTGCACCGATCTCGTTCACGATCCGGACTCCGCGCTCGGCTGCCTGTCCCTGCACCCGCCTCACGGCCAGGAAAGCGACCTCTGATACGTGGCCGACGTCGACGACGATTGACGGAGGCCGGCCGTAATCGAGAAGGTCGCGCATGAGAGAGTTGACCCGGTCGATCTCGTGCCGGAAGTTCGCCAGGTGCTGTCTCATGACCGGATCGTCGCCGGTCAGGCGCGCTTCGATGGCATCGGCGGTCGCTGAGATGCTGAAGAGAGGATTGCGCACCTCATGGGCCACACCACCGAGCAGGCGTCCCATTTCAGCCATCGTCTCGTTGTCCCTCAGAGATGCTTCGAGGTCGACGACACCCGTGATGTCGCGCGCGACGACGACGACGTTTCCGCCGCCTTCCGGCCGCGGCAGGGCCGCTGCGGAAATATCCCACGTGTTGCCATCGACGTCAGTGATCTGGCTGGACGCCGGACTCCGGCCCTGCAGGACAAGCGCCACGAGCTCCGACGCGTTGTGCCAGGGCTGCGCGTGGCCGAGGCCGGCGAGGAACGAGCCTTCGATCGGCCTTCGGAGCTCACCTGCCAAATCGGCCGCACTTCGATTGGCCCGCAAAATCCTTTGCTCAGAATCGAGCAGTACGATCGCGGCGTCGATCAGATCGACCGTCTGCTGCCATTCCGCCACTGATGCCTCGATGCTGCGCAGCAAAGCGGCACGCTCGGTGACGAACATCGTTGCTGCGGCCACTTGCACGGACGAGCTCCTCTGATATCGGATTGCGCGGCCGAATTCGCTGCCGCTGTTTGTGAGTGCCTTCGCAGCCCGCAAAAAATACAAGCTGGGAGTCTGAGCGGCAGAAACGATCGAGCGAAGATTGTGGCCGAGCCTTGGGCAACCAACGCAGCCGGCCGTGCCGGCCTAGTACAGGAATTGCAGCAGACGGAGCCATGACAACAAAGACATCCACCGCGGCCTCCTTCGCCCTTCTGTTTGCGCTGGCATCGGCCGGCTCGGCAATCGCCAGCACCATCGTCCTTCCTGCGGGGACGCCGGTCCGCTTCAAGCTCCTGCGATCGATCTCCACCGCCACGGCGAAGAGCGGCCAGTCGGTGCCGGCTGAATTGACGGCCCCCATTATCATCAACGGCAACACCGTGGCCCGGGCGGGCGCGCCGGCCGCCGTTCACATCAGAAGCGTCGAAGCCTCGGGACGGATCGGCGG
>WNFL01385297.1_pt1 | contig 12456 bp, 6 predicted proteins | sample 5400361 | NCBI WGS metagenome assembly WNFL01 (sample SAMN13153351, study PRJNA577476) | soil metagenome | isolation source: 40 cm soil on Douglas fir-dominated hillslope | place: USA:California | collected 2013-09-17
TCGGTTACACAAAATCATACAAGCGAGGCCTTGTATAAATATTGCGCCGACTCTCCCGGCTCCCCTTTCTTCCCCCTTCCACTGTGCAAGCGTTGAGGGGCCGTATTTCCGAGTTAATTGGGTCCTACTCCAAGAAGACCTCTAGCCTGGCGCTTTTCCTGGCTCTCTCCGACGCCTCCCGTCCTTTCCATCCTCCGTCCTGTACTTCTTTGACTTTTCACAATTCCCTCTGAAATTAAACCACTTGACCTTCCAAACTCCCTCCGGCGCCGGTTGTGTGACCTTTTGAACTCCTCTTCTGGGCTTCCCGGAGAAGGTCCAGCCTCGCCTTCATCTCCTTCATGCTACGTCGTACCATCTCCAGCTGCTCCGGGTCAACTCCCTTCTCCTCCATGCCTTTGCATTGCTGTTCCAGAAGCAAGATTTCCCTCTCCAGGGGAGCCGAGAAGCACCCCGACAGTGACAAGTGAGCATATTCCGCTGCTGACCGAGCCAGCTCGCTCATAGAATCGTTCACGATGCGGTTGAGATTACTCAGTGCCCTTCTACTCGTCACGGTGAGTGCCACAGTCGTCTCGTTCTCGCTCTTTGCCGTTTCCGACCCCCCTATCATGTCGCTTTGGACGGACATCTGTACATCATGCATCCGCACCCACTCCGAACGCAAGTGGAAATGGAACAGGTGGGGGTGGGTGCACTCCGGACATGACGTTAGTTGTACCGGTAAAAGTAACAAAATCGAGGCAAGGGAATGTTGCACCCCGCAGGTGGAATAGCAGTCAGGCGTGGTACAGAGATAGTTGAGGGTGGAAGCAGGTTGTTGCTTCCAGAATGGCTTAGTTATAATCGTCTCAAAGTTGGAAAAGGCATCGACCTTCTGCGTCCAACGAGCATAAGATTCCAACGCCGGGTGTAAGTAAGGTAAGAAGCGCACCGTGGATTTCCTTTGGTGCTTGCTCATGAGTTCATCGATTTCTGCCCTTTTGTCCGACGCTTGGCGCACCTGAGCGAGAGTATCGGTGATCTTGACCTCAATAGCCTGAGACTTCTCGTAGAGCGTCACGATCTCTGTCGTCGGCTGTGGCTCAAGGTTGTCCAACCAGTCAAAAAGTGCAACCAACGTTTTCAAAGCCCTCCGCTCCGCGCTATGAACCAGTCGCTCCATTTCCTTCCTCCCTTTCCCATTTTTATCCCAGACATCCTTGAATTCGAGACACCTCTTTTTGAGGGCGATGGGGTTGTCAAGGAGAAACCGAGGAGCACCTGTGAGGGCCGATGGAATAGCGTCCTTGGAGACATTCAAAGCAAGGAGAGTTGGGGTATTTGAGAACAGGAATGCGATATTATTAACCAAGGTTTTGGGGAAGAGTGCGGAGAGTGCAGAGAGTGCATAGTTCGTACCGACCGTGATGCGCGGGACAGTCCCATTGACCAAGATGAGAACGGCATTGACAGAGGCGATGTGTTCCTTAATCTGCCTCGCAATACTCTTTTTGTGAAGCCTGTCTTGATAAATACCGCGAGTATCGGCCAATCCAGGCGTGTCGAGGATGCGGACCTTCGCAAAAGATCACGTATACGCATAATACCCCCAAGCGCTGATACTTACCAATATACCATTCTTACTTGTAAATTCGTAAATACGGGCTGAGTTGGTCTGGCTTTGGCCGCTAGAATCACCGCGCTCGTTTTCGTGGTCGAGGAATTCGAAGTCATAGTAATCACAAGATTTTCCGTGAAGGGCATTGGCAATGAATTCTAATAGTGAGGACTTTCCGGTGCCGGTCTCTCCAACAAGAAGGATGTTGTATGGTGCTCGAACCTGGTGCCTTAATGTTCTGATGATCCCCTTCTTGATAGACGATACGTCGCTATAGAACACTTTCAGAACCAATGTACGGGTGATCTCGTGTTTACCCACTTGACAGCTGGTTTGACATGTTGAATTTTGCAGTTACGAATGTGATCAATTTCCCGATCGTCTTCGCGTGCGCTAGCAGCATCCTTGGCAGGTTTGCCTAGCCGGAGTTTATCGCTAGAAGGGCGATCTGAGTAGTAGTTATCATGCCGCTGATTGCAGAAAATGGCTCACCGCTTGGGCTTGACACGAATGGCAGTTGACATCGCTTCGATGGTGGCTTGAGCAACCGACATAGTTGGGTGATGTTTAGATGATGCTCCGAGCGGCGGAATGGACAATATCGGGGAGGTCGCGAAGAGCCATCACTTCAAGAACCGTTTTCAAGGACTATCGGGAAGCTGAGCTCATATCTGCGGCCCGGTGCAATCTCGGTACGTGGATCTCCGGTGCTTGAATAGGCTGTTTGAAGTGCCCAATAGGTCGAGATAGTTTTTAGCTCAGTTGAGCTCTCGCGCTGAGGTGTGGTGGCGCCCCGCGGCAGGTTGCGCCCACTGCAAACCTACTCCCGACCTGATATTCACGTCATTGACGACAATTCCATGCCCGCCCGTTCACTTATATATATTCCTCATTGCCTACGAATGAGTGCTATCCCTCACCTCATGTTTCCTAGCTCTGCACCTCATCGATGGACGTTCAGACTTTCCTCTCCGTACCTGACGGGGCTATCGGTCTCTTACCTGTGACTGTGGGGCTAAGCTAGATTCAAATTGATCTTTATTGCTTCTCTTCCTGTCACTCGTCGACCCCTCGACCTCCATTGGTGCCGGTACTGGGTGCTGTATTCTGCCAGCTGTCCGGGGTTCATCGTCATTTGCGAAGTCACATAGTAGGGTTGCCACTTGTCATTCTTGAGAGAAATACCGCTCCAAATGAGTTATGTCCGAGGCCGTCATGTGATGTTTGTCTTTCGTTGGTGGTGGCTTGAAGGGTAGATCTGGTCAAGAGTTGACTGCGGGAAGTTGGGAGCTTGTGACTTATCACAGTGAATATTCTGAAACTTACTCACAAAAGTCCAATGAAACCAAACAACAGCCCAAATGCAAAATGGAAAGAAGCAGTCGAACAGCATAGTGTTATTTTGCGCAAAACTATCCAAATCTCTAACGGGCAGATTGAATATGCGTGATTTTGGCCTGATGGTTGACAATCGCTGGAGCTTAACTTTCCCTGGGGGAGTCACGTAGGTCTGGGGAGGTTACCTAAATGGACCTAGCGACACCGGTGGAGATCAGCGAAATATTTGAAGGAGGTGAGGTGCGAGGGGACGATCCGCCCAAAGCTAAGCGGGTGGTTGTTATAGAACGGGATTTTGATTTTGGTACAAGGTATTATCATATTTATGCCTCGATTCAGGCTAGATACCTAAGATTCTCCGAAGGTCGGATATGTCCTGAAAACGCCTTCCCTCGAGAGTCACCATTGTTCACCACATTCGAACTTCCTTTGTTACCGAGGTGGTGCACAAGGCAAATATGGATCATGGGCTGTGATGTAGCTATGCCGATAAGACTGCGTAATCGTCTAAGTCATGTAGCTAACTGCGCCGCAGCAGGATCGCGTTGCCTATAAATAGGGGCAACCCCTGAACAGCCTTTGAATATCATAATTCATTCATCCTATTATATGTCTAACAATACCTAAAGAGCCCACTAGCAAGCCTACCTAACAAGAGGTAAGGGGTGCCTGGGTCAATAGGTAATAGGCATATGGGATGAAGTACTTACTTGCACTACACTCTTACTCCCATTACGCACCCTATAGCCTTATATGTAGCATATATAATTCATTGACTAAACGTTTGAGGAGTATTATCCTAGGATATATTATGTATTACTATAAAAATAAATAGTTTCCTTTGTTACCACTTTGACAGGAGGTGTCAGGACAAAGCAGATTTTGTAAAAGCGAATATATTATATATTTCTAACGAACTATAATAATACATCCGTGGAACTGAAATAACAGTTCCCAGGTTTACATCCAGGCTACTAGACTAGTTACGATTATTCGATCTACATCGGAGGTTAACTTCTGAGTGCGCTGAAGAGTAAACCCAGGCTGCGACTTAAATTGTAGGGCCTAGTACTCTTAATGGAGTCCATGGAGAATACGAAACAAGCCCAGATGCACGCAATTCGTGCTCGACGACGCTTCTTCGTTTCATTCTGGATATCATGTGCGCGTTCGATCGAGACGACGTCCCGAAGATGAGAGTATTGCCTATGTTGTACATGAGGCTCGCGATCAGCACCACAGATAAACCGACTATGAGCGCTGCCTGAAGAGTAAGGTCGTCACCGCTGAGGAACGACTGCACATTAAGCCCTCTCCAATTAGTTCGATACTATTGAAGCCACGAAGATGTCTACATTGTTCTCCCGCAATGCTGATGGTGATGTAAGCTCTCGGGACTTAGAGGATGTGTGTCTGTCCCCAGGCAATGACCCCTTGAGCATTGTATCCCCGGCGGCGGGCCGTAGGCCAGAGCACGCGCCCACACGTTCGCACTTTAGCTGCTACTATACTGTACGATTGCCCCCCTGTTCGGAAGGACATCCTGTTTTCCCGTTCGCTTGTGTGGATACTATATTACCTACGAACGAGCAACGCCTCCTCTCCTGCGTCTCAGGTCAACAGACTGGTCGGACTGTCCTCTTGGAACATGATGGTACTCTCACTCGGCTTGTCCTCTTTCACCTGTGTACTATGCCGCTATGTTCTACCAACATTCCTCTCATAACCTAATTCTATTATAACTATCTATTGCTCCCCTTCCTATTACACACGGACCGTTAGCACTCACCTATCTGAATGATGGAACGAGACCTCCCTTCCAGTATTCACCATTGCTTGCCATGTCGCATAGTGGGGCTTCTCTTGTTATAAGCTGCTCTGTTCTGCGTCAATCCAACCTGCTCGAGCAAGTCCTCATCTGCCCTCGACCCTGGGAGCAGATCGGCTACCTAGAAAATAACACGTTGGGCGTATGCTACTTCCATTGCATTACTAACGATTATTTGCAATCCGCTCTCTTGTTACCACCCGACGATGTCTCCCACAAACGTCACAACAACCGCTCCAATGGATTGAAGGGACCACATGACTAAATTACAGTATCATTAACACAAGGTAGGTCGATCAGGGTCATTCCATACATTTGCGGTAGCAAAACTGGAAGTCCGGTCAGTAGTGGAGTGCTGGCGCCATCATATGCGAACCTTGGATCAGGAGGGAACTCGTCCTCAGTTCCGATAAGCTCTATTACTTCGTCGTCACCGTCTTCACCGCATGCCATGGCGTTCGACAATGCATGGCCTGCCGCTTCTCGGGAGGCCACCATTCTCACCATCGCCTCGTTCAAATCCACATGACTCTTCCGCCCAATCATCCGCCACGTCTGTACCTTTAGCACACGCAGATTTGGGCATAAAGGAGGTTTCGCATTTCTTCCCGTCTTCACTAGTAGCCCGTCCCAAAATTTCTTGCCGAGAACGGCCTTCGTGCCAACACGGAACTCCTCTAGTCGGGTAAGATGTCGGAGTGCAGCGAGTATACCTTGATCCGAGGCAAGGGGGTCGTACAGTGTGAAGGAAATGGGGTGAAGCATCTCTGGGCTGCCATTGAACCACTGGACGAGTTGTTTATTCCCTATTGGCGGGCCTTGGAGCTTCAAGTGTCGTAGCTTGGGTGCTGAGAGGCAGGTGATATACTTGTCATCTGAAGGCGGTGCTATTTCGAGATGCAGGAGTTCGGGAAAGACAATGCTGTGTGGTGCCGGTGGTCTGGTAGAGTGATCTGTGCTGCTAGTCTGACGGACTACAAGAGATTGTAATCTTGGCACGTCGAGATAGGCAAGTTTCGCCAACTTTGTATCGCTCAGCCGGAGCGAGCGAAGGATAGGGAAAGAGAATTTACTGCTGGGACTGACTGCGATGTCCTCTACAGCTAAATGTTGAAGCACCGTACCCCATTCGTGAATGTGCTGGAAACTTTGCTGCCCACTTAAGCCGATAAATGAGCGCAGATGACCCCAGAATGAGGAATCTGGCACAACAAGGGAAGCAACGGTTTCGTCAACAGGCGGATCATGTTGCCAATTGAAGTCTGAGATCCCCCTCATGTCGATAGAACACAAATGCGGAGTCGGGTTAATTCGAATGGCGTCGAATAAAGGGAGGAAAAATGAGTAGTCAGAAACCTTGAGCGGTTTAATGAGCAATTGCTGTAGTTGAATAGGTCCAACATGTTCAAGGGCCAGGGGCAGTGCTTCCCTATTTCCCAGGTTGAACGAGCCGAGTACGAGAGAGCGCCATCGGCACCATAGTCCGTCCTCAACGAGAGTCTGGAGTGTCCGGAAAAAAAGGGGGGTATCTGGCTTGTATACGTGGATCCAGATGCTCAATAGGCGACCTTTGGACCGTGCGAGAAAGCAGCGAGCCACTGTCGGGGTGGGGCAACGGATATAGTTGGCTGGAATGGCAGGTGTGGATGAATTGTGGTCTTCCACATGTATGGAAAGCCTTGACCAGAGGTCAGGGCACGCGAGCGAAATCTCCCTCCACAAATGGCACACTCGACTAAGACTGAGGGGAGAATGTCCCAGCTCAATATGAACAAGAAAGATCTCGCGGAGAAGCTCTGCAGGGAGGCGCTTGATGGGGGCGACGGAGCTGCGTAATTTCTCTTTTTCCGTCGACAGCTTGGCGAGCTCAGATTCCATCGACGATATTTTCTCCATATACTCCTTCCCAGTAGAGTCCACTTTGGACCATACTCTCTCTTCTAGGTCCCATATCGCCTGCTTGGCATCCTCCACTGCCTTCCGAAGTTTCGCGTGTTTTTCGCGTGCCGCCTTTAATTCTTCCTCGAACGATTGCTCGACCTCACGAATGGCAGTGCGCTTCGATATATTAACAGCTGTGATATGCTCTCGAATGGCTGAGCACCGCTGTTCTAGCGTCTTAATGAGTTCGTTGGTACGTGCCAGCTGGGCGTACGTTGCGGCGTCGTAGAGATCCGTCATTGGTAATACCGATTGTTATAGGTCCTCGGTAGTATACAGGTAAGGCGAAGCGATTGGTATAGTGGATCGTTTCTAAGTGAAGTGCGATGAGACGGCCGAATGCTGGAATAAGCGGGTTCTCGGAAACGCACAATGTATTCTCTCAAATGCTGATTTCCATAAATTATCCTCTTCAAGTCGGTCAGATGCCGTCACGTTTAAGTGCCCAAAGTCGGCTGGGATCGTGGGTGAGGTCCAACCGCTTAACAAAGGCTTCTCCTTACCACTCCACCCCGCCCGACCATTGTCGTAAACGGCTTCAAAGGGAAAGGACATGTTTTCGGGACAATGGTTTTATATTCGCTGAGCGCCGCTGATCCACGTTCAACGCCACAACGATATTCCATCTTCGCTTCACCCTCAGCCTGCTCATGCCTTCTGAAAGAGACGTGGGAATTAATATTGGACGAGGTAATCTACACCCCTTTCCTCTTCGACGATATCTGTCTGTCTCGCAGGCCACAGCTTTCGCCAACTTCCTCAAACGGCGCGATGAACTCTCAGCCTACCAAAACCTGAGGGCCAACGTCGTATCCTTCGCCTTGTGTGTACCTCTTAGGAATAGTGGGCCGATTATATGGTCGGAAGGACCCTATGGTCCCAGTGGTCCCCTCATTGATCCTTTCCACGTGAATCTTCTAATGCCATCAAAAGCACCTCACATTCACTTCACATCTACGTAAGGGGGGCACTTACAGATCCAATACCTCCCGGCCTACTCAAGTGTGGGAAGTATATTCGACGTTCCGGCGGCGAACATCCACATCTATCCCAAAAGCTCAGTACTAGCGGTACACTTCTGGGTGTCCAACTTTCCTCCTATCACCTCTCTCTCACCGAAACGGCTTCCGACGCTTAAACGACTTACCTCTCTGACGATCTCGGCAAATTGGCGCTCTGAATTGGCTAAAGAAGGTTCGCCTATTACACTACCAGCTCGCTAGCCACTCTGCGTGTGTTTCCTCTTTCGACTTTCGACGTACCTTCACTCAATTACTCGAAAGGTACCGTCGCAACGAGGTACACGTCTATGAATGGGCTCCTACAACGGAGTATCCGACTGCATTCGTTGAATGCGAATTTCTCATTTAGGAGATGGGTTCCCGCAGTTTGACTATGTGCGCACAATCGAGGGGTTGATTTGAGCGTCGGCGGTGCACTCTGGAGTCCACCACCTGATGTGTCCCTCGCTCTGAACCACTGTTTGAGATCCCTGATTGTCTGCCTTTATTGCGCTATGTCGCTATTAAAGGGGGTATGTGGAATGGGTTATCAAGCATACTTGAAGCTGATTCGTATGTCCCATGCCCAACATCCTTTACGACATTGCGTTATGGTGCGGACAGGGGGATGAAAGATGTGAAGGTAGCGAAAAGAGGGACATCGGGGAACGGCTGGAGGGCTGGAGAAGAGTAGAGATGCGGTTTCCTTGATTCGTTTATTTGAACCATCGACAGCTAATAATCACTTTGTCTTCGCCTCTTAACAAAATATGGTGCATACATGAGGCGTCCTCTGAATGCTGTTTTATCCTTACGGGGAACCCATCTGGATGACGCTCATCACCATGCTAGATGTACAATTTGCGTCGTTTAAAAGTGAGGTGTAGAGATCAGTGGCCTTCATGATGGCGCAGGTAGCTGTGCCGCTCATGAAGAATCGTGCCAAGATCTGGACGTTACGGAAGTGGCACTAGAGCTGACCCAAGCAAAACAACGCCGTGGGTGTGTCGAAATAGTGCCTGAAAAAAAACAGCAAAACTTTGTTTGTGTTGCGGAGCCGACTTACGAAAAGGAGGCGTTTGTCGCATTCTCCAATTTTGGAACCACTTAGGTGCCCTAACATAGTCCTGCCTATCACATCCTTGCTATAGATCCCCAAGTGTAGTGGGACCCAACATCGGTTGAGGAAGGGAAGCGAAATTCCAACTGACCACCATGAGTACACAAAGAAGGCTGGTGTATTCTCCTAGTGGATTTATATCAGGAATGATTGTGAGATATAAAGGGGAATGACTGAAAGAATGGGAATCTTGGACAACCACTTGCGGGCGAGAGTTAGATAATCCAGAGGCACGGCGGAACTCTTCTAAATATACCCTCCAAGGCGTATACTGGTGTCATAGCTTCCAGTAGTAACCTTCCAAGATGATCCGGCATCGAAAGTAAAGACCAACTCGCTTGATCGAGAAAGTGTGAGAGAAGGACTTACTCGTATAGCACTACCTTTTCTACAAATCAACCTTTAATGAATTCCCTTGTCGGGGTGTTGGTGGGAGATATGCCCTCATGGATGCAGTCAGTGCTGCTTCCGACAACGGCTCCCAAAGATGGTCGGCGTAACCCCATTGCTCCAGGAAGACGGTGCACATCTGCTCCGTAAATCCATTGACAATCGTGACAAGCTGGGGAGTGTGAAAATTTGCATAAAATATGGGGAGCAACAATATCATCTCACTTGTTGCGGAATCGCTCGAGAATGATAGGGCTCGCGTCTGCTTCAGCTTTCATGGGCTATCATTTAGGCGCTTTGTGCGAGTCTGGAGGATGGGCAAGACCATTTTTGCGGCACGATCAAAGACGCTCGAACAAGTGGAGAGCATGGAAGAGAGACTTGTGTTCTGAATCGGATTCAGTATCAAATTTTAATTCAGATCGTGAATCAGGTCTTACATTGGATCCGAAATCGTCATCGTTTGTCCTGAATTTGGCTGATCAACGAACTTGCCGGGAACCTGCGAGGCTGAAGGTGCCGACGGCTCTCTGTTGGCCCCGTCAGTTCCGATTTTGTTGATTTTATTTTTGGCTTGGTTGCCGTGTTGCCGTGTTGTCACAGAGTGGAAACTACAAAGCAAGCCCGCTGACTTGCGTGCGCCGAATGGAGATGGAACATATTATCCTTTCTCCAGTCTTACTTACTTCCCAAAAATAGAAGACCAATCCCAAGCAGTTCGCGAAATTTTTACCATTTTACCCCGCCGTTCCTGATTCTCGCTCCTGCGTGCCATAGTGTTACGCGCCAGTGGCATGGAGCGAGAATTGTCAGCCTCCAGGCAGACGGTGCGGGGATGGCCAACCAGTTCGTAGTTCCACCAGATAGCAGAGCGTTTAATGTCATATTCATGGTACACATACTCACAATATTGTCAGCCAAGACTTCCATCAAGCCCGAGTCGCGCATATTTTGTTAGCACTTGGTTTTGTCTCTCCGGTGACGTACATGTATATAGAGAGAGAGGACACGACTGAGGGAGGGACCCTTACGGTGCTTCCCACACTTCGGGCCCTCTGCAACTACAATGCAAATGACCTCGGGCCACTGGAGCCCGTGACATCGGCTTTTCCTGAATTTCGCGGTCGACGGGCTTGTTGGGAGCCTGTAAGGCTAGAGGTACAGACGGCTCTCTTTCGCTCAATGGGCTCGTTATTGCTGATTTTGTTGATTTTATGTGTTGCTTGGTTGCTTGTCACGTTGCTGAGCCGGATGTGAACGACAAAGCAAGGTCACTTACCCCGCACACCCAACACTGGAGCGTATTATCCTCACGTACTCCAGTATTACTTACTTCTTGAAAACAACAAGGCCAGGTCCAGGCACTACGTGCAATTTTTTCCATTTTACCTCCGCCGTGCCTGATTCTCGCTCCTGCGTGCCATCGCGTTACGCGCGGGTGGCGCGGAGCGAGAATTGCCAGCCTCACGCAGGCGATGCGGGGATGGCCAACTAGTTCCTAGTTCCTCCAGTTTGTGAGGTATGTATAGAGAGTGGTTAATGCTTTTTGGAAATGGTGGGGAGTGTTCCTGGCATTGGGACACGAGCTGGCAGCGATTTAAGGGTCGGTGCCAGTTAGGGGGGCGATTAATGTTCATGATATAATCGGAACCGTTTCACAGTTGCTGGAAGGATTGTTTTCCATAATCTTGCTCTCCGTCCTTCTTGTTCTAGCCGGGCGCCTTGTCACGACTCGATCACTGGATGAGGCATAAATGGGTCAAAAATGATTTAAAGCATGATGCCGTGTTCAATGATCGATTTTAAGGCGGCGAGGCATCGAGTATCGCCTCCACCTTTCAATGTAATTCCGTCTCACTCAGTATAGAAATATCATACGGCAATCACCGACCTGATGACACTCTAATGGTACCTATCTGCCTAACGTTTATTTCTCCTGATATCAGTGGAGCGCGTATCGGCGATGAAGACTGAACCCAGTCCATGGGTTTGCGAAGAACTAGAGCTGGGATGTTGCGGTTAGGTAGAGGAACTTATTGGTGGATGTTAGAATGGGAGCTTCACTAAGACGAGGTTAGAGTGAAGGTCAAGGTCGACAAGGGCATTTGGGTAACACGACTCGAGGCCATTCGACAATCGAACATGTGAAAGTAAAATGGAGACATCAAGACAAAAGGGAGGGTTGTAGTACTCGAGGTAGACCAACAATCTAACAATTATTTGTCGACTGGGCTTTTCCGTAGGTACCTTCACGCAGTGGCATTCATAGGCAAAAGCATGAAAAAGGATATTCTCGCATGATGAAATTTACCTAGTAATCACCCTACAATAAACCTACGGGATGATAGTGTCAGTGATGGGTTCAAACCCCAGGAAATTCAGAAAAGAAGATCAGTAATCTCAAGTGGAGTAGAGAATATGTGTTTGTGAGCACATGTGGGCATCTCCCGTTCGGCAAACCCTATAAGCTCATCGTGCGCCTAAGTTCGGAGTTGACTCACCATAGACAACGCGACGAACAGGGACAAATATGGAAGTTCGACAGTATAGAGCTACCTTCTCCTTCCCGCTCTCCACCTTGATCCTCTCAACACCAATAAACGCACCTTGTGTGACGTGCACCAATGTTCGCGCAAAACCGACAGCACAAGGAAAGGGACTCGCCATTATACAGCTCAGGTTTCCCCCACATCTTACTATCCGGACGTAAACGTCCCACCTTAGCGCTGTCCGTCCCAAACCGCAAACACTATAAAATTCCTTGGCTGGGTAAGGTGACGTTGACACAATCGGACACAACGACGAACATAGTGTACGGGTATCCAAACTTCATCGTGAGGCCGTGAACCGTATCCTCGGTCCATCCAGCCCACCAGCAGTCATCACCTCCCTTGGCACAGTGAGCGGCCATCGAGGGTCAGGCTTGAGCGCCACGCGGAAGCCAACATCGATGAGCCATACGGATAACGTAAATCCAGTTGTCTAGCCCACGAAGAAGTCTTCGCGAGGATTGTGCGAATAGTACCTCATATCTGATGTTGGTCTTTATTCGTTCAGTCGGCGGCGAACATGCTCAGTTCCGCTGGTAATACGCTTCCTTTTAGTGAGTCGGATACGGTCAGAAAGAAAAATTCGGCCGACGGTGGTTGATCCTAATGGGCCATTGACGATGGGCGATCGCGCATGAGATTGGAACGGGTGTCGTGCTGATGGGTATATGAACGCCCCGAAGGCGTCG
>WNFL01006937.1_pt1 | contig 12455 bp, 9 predicted proteins | sample 5400361 | NCBI WGS metagenome assembly WNFL01 (sample SAMN13153351, study PRJNA577476) | soil metagenome | isolation source: 40 cm soil on Douglas fir-dominated hillslope | place: USA:California | collected 2013-09-17
CAACAATGTCCCTCAACCAATCGCCGGGCGGCGATTGCCAAGCATCGGGCGCAAAAATGAGCGATGAGCGCGACCGCTCTCTCTCTGGACCCTGATTCGTTTCAGGACGATACTAACCAAAACGAATTCCAATTCAACCGGTCGCGCTGCAAGGGTGTTGCGCGGCTGGCGCAAGGCCGACACAGGGGTCGGTCGAGGGAACACGCAATGAGTGAAGGGGCCTTTCCATGGATATGAACCGACGACAATTCTTCAGGGTGAGCGCCGCCGGGCTGGCCGGCTCGAGCCTGGCGATGTTGGGTTTTTCTCCGACCGGGGTTCTGGCTGAGACGCGCGAGTTCAAGCTCGCTCGCACCACCGAGACGCGCAATACCTGTCCTTACTGTGCGGTCGGATGCGGCGTGATCATGTACGGGCTTGGCGACCGGGCCAAGAACGTGACCACCTCGATCATTCACATCGAGGGCGATCCGGATCACCCGGTCAACCGGGGCACGCTGTGCCCGAAGGGTGCCGGACTGCTGGATTTCGTGCACAGCCCGAATCGGCTGAAGTACCCGGAAGTGCGCGAGCCGGGCACCAACGAGTGGAAGCGGGTGTCCTGGGACGAGGCGCTGTCGCGGATTGCGAAGCTGATGAAGGCCGACCGCGACGCCAATTTCGTCACGCACAACGCCGACGGCAAGGTGGTGAACCGCTGGCTGACCACCGGCATGCTGTGCGCGTCGGCTTCTTCCAACGAAACCGGCTACCTGACCCACAAGACGATGCGTAGCCTGGGGATGCTCGTATTCGATAATCAGGCACGTGTCTGACACGGCCCGACGGTGGCCAGTCTGGCCCCGACGTTTGGCCGCGGCGCGATGACCAACCACTGGGTGGACATCAAGAACGCCGATGTCGTGATGATCATGGGCGGCAACGCCGCCGAGGCCCACCCGTGCGGCTTCAAGTGGGTGATCGAGGCCAAGCAACACAACAAGGCGAAGCTGATCGTGGTGGACCCGCGCTTCACGCGTTCGGCCGCGATGTCGGACGAGTACGTCCCGTTGCGCGCCGGCACCGATATCGCCTTCCTGGCCGGAGTGATCAATTACCTGCTGTCCAACGACAAGCTGCAGCACGACTACGTTCGCCATTACACGAATGCCTCGTTCATCGTGGGCGAGGATTACCGGTTCGAGGACGGGATCTTCTCCGGCTACGACGCCGAGAAGCACAGGTACGACCCGTCCAGCTGGGGCTACGAGCTCGACGCCAAGGGGTACGCGAAAGTCGACGAGACGATGCAGCATCCGCGCTGCGTGCTGCAGATCATGAAGCAGCACTACTCGCGCTACACGCCGGATATGGTCGCCAGGGTGTGCGGAACGCCGAAGGACCGGTTCCTGAAGATCTGCGAAGTGATCGCCTCGACCGCCGATGCAAAGCGCGCGATGACGATCATGTACGCGCTGGGCTGGACCCAGCACAGCACCGGGACGCAGATGATCCGCACGGCGGCCATCGTGCAGTTGTTGCTGGGCAATATCGGCATCGAGGGCGGCGGCATGAACGCGCTGCGCGGTCACAGCAACATCCAGGGCCTGACCGACCTGGGCCTGCTGTCCAATTCGCTGCCCGGGTACCTGACGCTGGCGCGCGATTCGGAACAGCATCTGGAGGACTATCTGAAGCCGCGCGCGCTGAAGCCCTTGCGCCCGGATCAGACGAGCTACTGGCAGAACTATCCGAATGGGGTGACGCGGCCACGGCCAGCAACGAGTGGGCGTTCGACTACCTGCCGAAGTGGGACAAGCTGTATGACATCCTGCAGGCCTTCGAGCTGATGTACCAGGGCAAGATCAACGGCTACATCTGCCAGGGCTTCAATCCGGTCGGATCGTTCCCGAACAAGGCCAAGATCGTGGCTGGCCTGTCCAAGCTCAAATACCTGATCGTGATCGATCCGCTCAGGACCGAGACCGCCGAGTTCTGGACCAACCACGCCGAGTACAACGACGTGAAGACCGCCGACATCCAGACCGCCGTGTTCCGGCTGCCGTCGACTTGCTTTGCCGAAGAGGACGGCTCGCTGACCAACTCGGGGCGCTGGTTGCAGTGGCACTGGAAGGGTGCCGAGCCTCCGGGCGAAGGCAAGGGCGATCTGGAGATCGTCGCAGCGATGTTCACGCGGCTGCGCGCCTTGTACAAGTCCGAGGGTGGCGCGTTCCCGGATCCGATCGTCAACCTGACCTGGCCGTACAAGATTCCTGGCCGGCCGAGTGCCGAAGAGCTGGCGATGGAGTACAACGGCAGGGCGCTGGCGGACCTGCCCGATCCGAAGGACAAGACGAAGACTCTGGTCAAGGCCGGCGAGCTGCTGGCCGGATTCGGCCAACTGCGCGACGACGGCACCACGGCATGCGGCTGCTGGATCTACTCGGGTGCGTGGACCCAGGCGGGCAACCAGATGGCCCGGCGCGACAACTCCGACCCGTACGGCGTCGGCCAGACGCTGAACTGGGCGTGGTCCTGGCCGGCGAATCGCCGGATCCTGTACAACCGCGCCTCTTCGGATCCATCCGGCAAACCCTGGGATCCACGACGCCGGCTGATCGCCTGGAACGGCAAGGCCTGGGGCGGTGCCGACGTGCCCGACATGCGGCCGGATGCAGCGCCCGACGAGGAAGTCGGGCCCTTCATCATGACGGCCGAGGGCGTGGCCCGTATGTTCGCACCGACCGGCTTGGCCGAGGGACCGCTGCCCGAGCATTACGAGCCGCTCGAGTCGCCGCTGCCGAACAACCCGATGCACCCGAACAACGACAAAGCGCGCGCCAACCCGGCCGCGCGCGTCTTCAAGGGGGATCGGGAGCAATTCGGCACCGCGAAAGACTTCCCGTACGCGGCGACGAGTTACCGGCTCACCGAGCACTTCCACTACTGGACCAAGAACGTGTTGACCTCGGCGATCATCCAGCCGCAGCAGTTCGTCGAAATCGGCGTCGAGCTCGCGAAGGAAAAAGGCATCGCCGACGGCGACTGGGTCAAGGTCAGCAGCAAACGCGGCTACCTGAAGGCGGTCGCGATCGTGACGCCGCGGATCGCCTCGCTCGACTGCGACGGCAAGAAAGTGCACACGGTGGGGCTGCCGAACCATTGGGGCTTCGTCGGAGTGGCCCGACAGGGGTATTTGGTCAATACGCTGACGCCCTTCGTCGGCGACGCGAACACCCAGACGCCCGAGTACAAGTCCTTCATCGTGAACCTCGAGAAGGCCTGAGGGGGCTGCCATGTCATCGCTTCAATCGCTCGATATTGCGGCCCGGTCCGCCACCACCTTCGCGTCGCCGTCGGTGCGCCGCGAGCCCGAGGTGGCCAAGCTGATCGACGTGACCAGCTGCATCGGTTGCAAGGCGTGCCAGGTCGCTTGCATGCAGTGGAACGACCTGCGCGATTCGGTCGGCGACAACGACGGAACGTACGACAATCCGCGCGATCTGACGCCGGCGTCCTGGACCGTGATGCGGTTCTCCGAAGTCGAAGTGCAGTCTGGACGCCTGGAGTGGCTGATCCGCAAGGACGGCTGCATGCACTGCGAGGATCCAGGCTGCCTGAAGGCCTGTCCGGCACCCGGGGCCATCGTCAAATACGCCAACGGCATCGTCGACTTCATCTCCGAAAACTGCATCGGTTGCGGCTCGTGCGTCATCGCTGTGTTCGGACCGGGTCTCGGTGGGCCTGGAGCCCGCCTGCGTGAAAGTCTGCCCGACCGGCGCGATTCGATTCGGCACCAAGGAGGACATGAAGGAGTTCGCCGCCACCCGGATCGTGGACCTGAAGGAGCGCGGTTATCAGCAGGCCGGCTTGTACGACCCGCCGGGCGTGGGCGGCACGCACGTGATGTATGTACTGCAGCACGCCGATCAGCCACAGCTGTACCACGGCTTGCCGGCCGACCCGAAGATCAGCCCGCTGGTGTCGCTGTGGAAGGGCGTTCTGAAGCCGCTCAGCGTGCTGGCGATGGTCGGTGCCGTGGCCGGCGCGTTCTTCCATTACATGAAGGTCGGTCCCGACGAGACCGAGTCTGAACAATAGGGAGCCGACGATGGAAGAGACCCGTTATCTGCGGCGCTATTCGGACGGTGACCGGATCAACCACTGGGCGCTGGTCATTCTGTTTTTCTGCACGGCGCTGTCGGGCCTGTCGATGTTCCACCCGTCGCTGTTCTTCCTGTCGGTGCTGTTTGGTGGCGGCCCGTGGACGCGGATCCTGCACCCGTTCATCGGCGTGCTGGTATTCCTGTCTTTTGCCGGGATGTACCTGAGGCTGGCGCGCGACAACGTATGGAACGCCGATGACCGGGTCTGGCTCGCCGGCGCCGGCGCTCTTCTTTCCGGTCGCAAGCACGAGATGCTGCCGGCGGGGCGCTATAACGCGGGGCAGAAGATCCTGTTCTGGTGGATGGCGATCACGCTGGCCGTGTTGCTGGTCACCGGATTGGTGTTCTGGCGGCCGTATTTTGCGGGGTACTTTCCGATCGGCCTGGTGCGCCTGGCGACGGTGGTGCATTCGCTGACGGCGGTCGGTCTGATCCTTGGCATCATCGGCCATATTTATGCTGCGATCTGGGTCAAGGGCACCACGCGCGCGATGACGCGCGGCCTCGTGTCCGAAAGCTGGGCCAAACGCCACCATCCGGGCTGGGTCGCTCAGATGACGCAGGACAAGCGCTGACGAGTGTCGAAGCTGGAACGCACTCGTTTCGCCACTCCGGAAGAAATCGCGGTTCGTGCCGGCGAGCAACAGGCGCCGTTTTTGCGGCTGCCCGATGCGGCGCACGAATTCGCTCAGAGGCAGGCGCGCCTGCAGGCACTCGCCGCGCGTCATCCGATCGGGGAGTATCTGCTGTTCGTGGCCGCGATTGCGCGGGCACAGCAACAGGCGATCGATGCGTTGCCGCCGCTGGACGTGCCGGAAGCGTCGAGCCTTCGGGCCAATATCGAAGCGTCCGGCCGGCCCTTGCCGGCGGTGGGGTGGCCGCGCGCCCCGCAATGGCGAGACGCGCTGCGCGCGATTCTGACGACGCTTGTGCCGAATCTGGACTCCGCGGCGGGCGAGTCGGTTCGGCGCCTGGCGGATCAGTCCGATGCATTCTTCGAGGCCCAGGCGGACCGCCTGCTCGGCGGCATTACTCTCGGCCTCGATCTGGGCGCAGCGCCCTTGATCGGCGCCGCTTTGCAGGTGCACTGGTTGCGGCTGGTGGCCGGCGCGGCCGCGTGTTTCGGCAGCTCGAGTTTCGAGCGGCGTGCGCCTGAGTCGCTCTGCCCATGTTGCGGCACGCGCCCGACCGCCAGCGTGGTCCGGATCGGAGGCGTGGAGGCCGGGTACCGCTACCTGCACTGCGCGCTGTGCAGCACGCAGTGGCATCTGGTGCGAATCAAGTGCAGTCACTGCCTGAGCACCAAGGGCATACACTACGAGGCGCTCGACCGCGCCGACGCCGCTCGGGACCGATCCGAGGTGGTACGCGAACGGGCGCCGGTGACTGCCGTGCGGGCCGAATGCTGCGACCAATGCGGCCACTATCTGAAGATACTGTCGATGGAAAAAGACCCTGACATAGACCCGGTAGCCGACGATCTGGCGACCGTCGCGCTCGATTTGCTGCTGGCCGAGTCAGGCAGAACGTCGGCCGGCGTGAACATGATGCTGCTGTACGGCGACCCCGGGGACGGCTGATGGCGGCGCCCATCGAGTCCATCGTGCATGGCTCGAAGGCGACGTTGCAACAACTGCCTTCGATCGATCGGCTGTTGCGCCTGCCGGAGGCGCGTGTCCTCGTCGAGCGGCACGGTCATACGCTGGTCGCGGAGCAATGCCGCGGCTTGCTCGCCCAGCTGCGCGAACGCGCCCACTCGGACCTGGATGCGAGCGAGTTGCAGGATGCGGCGCTGCTCGAAGCGCTGCAGACCCGGTGCCGGCAGGCGCTGGCTTCGAGCTTGAAGCGTGTCGTCAACCTGAGCGGTACCGTCATTCATACGAATCTGGGTCGCGCGCCGCTGGCCGACGAGGCGATCGCACAGATCGTCGCGACGATGACCGCCCCCAGCAATCTGGAGTTCGACCTTCGGGATGGGGCCCGAGGCGACCGCGACAGCCTGGTGGAGCCCCTGTTGTGCGAGCTGACCGGCGCCGAGGCTGCCACGGTTGTCAACAACAACGCGGGCGCTGTGTTGCTGACGCTGGCCGCGCTCGCGCGCGCCAGGCAGGTGATTGTTTCGCGCGGCGAGCTGGTCGAGATCGGAGGGTCGTTCCGGATGCCCGACGTGATGCGGGCCGCCGGCGCACGGCTGGTCGAAGTCGGGACCACCAACGGGACGCACCTGGCCGACTACCGGCGTGCGATCGGCGAGCGCACGGCGCTGGTGATGAAGGTGCACACCAGCAACTACTCGATCCAGGGTTTCACCTCGAGCGTCAGCGAACGTGAGCTGGCGCCGCTGACGCGAGCATCGGGTGTCCTGCTCGCCTGTGATCTGGGTAGCGGCTCGCTGGTGGACCTTTCGAACTACGGGCTTCCGCGCGAGCCGTTGCCGCGCGAGATGATCGAGGCGGGCTGCGACGTCGTCACGTTTTCCGGCGACAAACTGCTCGGCGGGCCACAGGCCGGACTGATCGTCGGACGCAAGGAAGCGATCGCACGGATCCGCGCCAATCCGCTGAAACGCGCGCTGCGCATTTCAAAGCTGCCGCTGGCTGCGCTGGAGGCCACGTTGCGCCTTTACCTGGAGCCGGAGAAGCTGTCGCAGCGGCTGCCGGCGCTCAGGCTGCTGTGCCGTTCGCAGGCATCGATCCGTGCGATCGCCGAGCAATTGATCGAACCGATGCGTCGCGCGCTGGCGCCGCGCTACGCGGCCGAGGTCGCCGACATGGCGAGCCAGATCGGATCCGGGTCGCTGCCGGTTGAGCGGCTGCCCTCGGCTGGCCTCAGGATCACCCTGCAGCAGGGGCGGCGCAAGGGCTCGGGCGCTGCGTTGAACGAGCTGGCGGCGGCGCTGCGCGCGCTGCCTGAGCCGGTGATCGGGCGCATCGGCGACGATGCGCTGCAGCTGGATCTTCGATGTCTGGAGGATCCTGCGGTGTTGCTGGCGCAGCTGCCTGCACTCGCCCAGGTACTCGGCAGGTGATTGTCGGTACCGCCGGCCACATCGATCACGGCAAGACGACGCTGGTGCGCGCCTTGACCGGCGTGGATACGGATCGTCTGCCGGAAGAAAAGCGGCGCGGCATCTCGATCGAGCTCGGTTACGCTTTTCTGCCGGCTCCGGACGGCCCGCCGATCGGGTTGGTCGACGTCCCCGGGCATGAGCGGCTCGTGCACACGATGCTGGCCGGCGCGACCGGAATCGATGCGGTGCTGCTGGTGGTGGCGGCCGACGACGGCGTGATGCCCCAGACACGCGAGCACCTGGCGATCGCGTCGTTGCTCGGGATCCGATCGGGCGCGGTGGTCTTGACCAAATGCGATCTGGTCACGCTGGCCCGAATCGAGGAGGTCGGCGCGCAGATCGCTGAGCTGGTGCGCGAGACGCCGTTGGCGCACACGCCGCTGTTCCGGACCGCCGCAGCAAGCGGCGACGGAATCGAGCCGCTGCGTCAGTGGCTGATCGAACTGGCGGCGCGAACGGCGAGGCTCAACGATACGGGCCATGCATTCCGGCTGGCGGTCGATCGGGTCTTCACGTTGGCGGGCGTGGGCACCGTCGTGACCGGCAGCGTATTTTCGGGGGCGATCTCACCGGGGGACCTGGTTCAGATCGTTCCGACCGACCGGCAGGCGAGGGTGCGCAGCATCCACGCGCAGAACCGGCCATCCGACAGTGCGCGCGCCGGGCAGCGTTGTGCGTTGAACCTGGCCGCATTGGGCCGCGACGAGATCGAGCGCGGCCAATGGGTGTGTGACCCGAGCGTCGCGCTGGCGACCGACCGCCTCGATGCGGTGATCACCGTGTGGCGCGGCCAGGCGTTGGCTCTGCGGTCGGGCGCCGATGTGCATGTGCACGTAGGGGCGGTCGATGTGCTGGCGCGGGTCGCGCTGCTGCAATCGGATCCGCTGCTGCCGGGCGCCAGTGGCCCGGTCCAGCTGGTGCTGCGTCACAAGATCGGCGCCTGGCGGGGTGACCGCGTCGTGCTGCGGGACGCGGCCGCGGCTCGCACGATTGCCGGAGGCGAAGTATTGGACCCATGGGCACCGGCGCGTTATCGGAAAACGCCGGAACGGCTGGCGCAGCTGTCGGCGCTCGAATCGGCCGACGACGGGCAGCGGATCGAAGCACTGCTTCGGGCTGCGCCGTTCGGTGTCGCTGCGAGCCGCTTTCGGCGGGCCTGGGGGCTGACCGCGATGGAGCCGATCCTGCCCGAGACCTCGGTACGGATCGGCGCCGCCGAGGGGACCTGGCTGTTCGACGCATCCCGATGGGGCGCGGTGCAGCAGTCCTTGCTGGGGGCGCTTGGGCAGCTGCACCTTCGGGAGCCCGATTCGGTCGGCGTGGAGGCGGGCCGGCTGAAACGGATCGCGTTGCCGCGGGCCGATGTCGCCGTTGCGGATCAGGCAATCGAGACGCTGCTGTCGCAAGGGCGGATCGTCCGGCAGGGTGCGTTCCTGCAGCTTCCGGAGCACGCGGTGCGCCTGTCGGAAAAAGAGCAGCAGCTCGCGCAGCATTTGTTGCCGCTGCTGCAGGCGGGCGATTTGGACCCGCCCTGGGTGCGCGACCTGGCACGCGACCTGAGGCAACCCGAGGCCGTGGTTCGGAGTGCGCTGGCGCGCCAGGCGCAGCTCGGCGCGGTATTCCAGGTGGTGAAGGATCTGTACATGCATCGATGCGCCGTCGAGAAACTGGCGGCAACCGCGCGCGAGATCGCTCAACGCGACCGCGTCGTGCGCGCGGCGCAGTTTCGTGATGCGACGGGGTTGGGGCGCAAGCGGGCGATCCAGATCCTGGAATTCTTCGACCGGATCGGCTTGCTGCGCCGGGTCCGCGACGAGCATCTGCTGCGGCCGGGTACCCGACTGTTCGGCGAACAGCAGCACACTTCGTTGTAACGCCGGAGGGGCAACGTCCCCGGTGGGACGACGGGTCATTGTCAGGCGCCGTATGTCGCCGCGCTCGCATGCAGCTGCAACGCGAGGTATTCACCAAGCTAGATGGGGCGTCATTCGATCTTCACGAATCGTCTGCCGATGAGATGGGACGTGCGATGTCTGCGGTAATGAGTAGATCGAACCCCGAAGCGCTGCAATGGTTCGCACTGCCGACATCGCAGCGCAGCGCCGAAAGCGGCCGCGCTTTGGTGGACCCGACCCCGAACGGAAATCCGAAGAACCAAACTCGCGGCCACAAAGCTGACGGTGAAAAGGTCAGACATGGCAGAGGCCATTACTACGACCTCTATTCCATTTGCGACACTATCGGTTGCAGGGTACCAGGGAGAGTTCGCTGCGCATTGCGACTTCAATTCCTCGATCTGCGCCTTCCCCATTCGTACAGCATCGTCACACTATTGTTTGGGTTAATAGTGCATATCCAATTATTTGCGTAGTTCAGTCGCCATACCCGGCGTAGTATTCAGCGCAAAAGACAGGTGGCGGGGTAGCACAGCAAAAAGGGGAGGCCGGTATGGGGTGGTGGCCTTTCGGTCATGTCTTGCGGGCAAGGAATCCGCAGTTGTGGCATGAGACTGCCTCAAACCACCTCGCCGACTTCGAATGAAGGCTCATCGCGTCGCGTTGGCGCTGGCACAGCCACTCATCGAGAGCGCGTTCGTTGCCGCCAGTCGGCGCCAGGACCCGTTGGGATACTTTTCCACATTGCCTCGGAGGCATTCATGCTTAGTTTCCCCCTCATGAAGCGCTGGCAAGGTTTCACCTTGCTGCTGTTGACGATACAGATTGACTTTAATACTTGGAGTTTCGAGGGGGGGCCGATCAACAAAGAGACCGTGAGTCAACTGAGGGTCAAGTGGGTCTACCAGACGGCGCCCGACACGGGAACGGCAAGTAATGCCCTGGGCAGCATCTCGTCCACTCCGGCCGTCGACGGTCCGTATCTCTATTTCAATGACATTTCCGGTTACCTGACCAAGCTGAACCGATTCACGGGGAAGCTGATCTGGAGAAAGAATTACGTGAACGATCTCTCGGTCCCGGGTTTTGTAGCGAAGGGCTCCCGCAACACACCGTATATCGAAGGAGACCTGCTCATTGTCGGAAGCAATATGGGGCTGCCTGACCGCCTTTGCCGGCTCACCGCAGGGGCCACGCCGAGTGCTCTGGGTTGCGTTTCGGGAGACGGCGCCATCGTTCTCGCGATCAATAAGGACACCGGTCAAGTCGTCTGGAGAGCGAAAGCCGAAACGCATCCGGCAGCGAAAATCACGGGGTCGATCAGTGGGCATGGCGACGTGATCTTCGTACCGGTCGGAAACTGGGAGGAAGATTGGGCCAGGGCCTACCCGAACATCTATGACGAGCCGGTCGACCCGACCTCGCACTATCCGTGCTGCTCGGCGCGGGGAAGCTTGGTGGCCATGGATGTCCACACGGGGGCGATTCTCTGGAAGCGCCATACCGTCATCGGGGGCGACTCGGATCATGCACTGCCCCCAGCGCTGAGAGCACTGCTGCACCCCAAGGGATTCTTTGGCAGTTCGACCTACGGGCACAATCCGACGGTCGATGTGTCCAGGCGCCAAATCTACATCGCCACCGCCGAGACGACGACCGCGCCTCAAGTGGCTCAGGACTGCGAAATTGCGAGGCGAAAGACCGGCGATCCCGATGCAAACATTCAAGGTTTGCCCGCGGGCGTGGACTGCAACAACCTTAATGAGAAGCTAAAAACCTACGCGAATGCGATCCTCGCGATCGACATGGATACGGGGCGCGTCAACTGGGTTCACTACGCTCACAAGTACGACGCCTGGAATCACGCGTGTGGCGCGCCAGACTTGTACGGCTGGGCGACTACCGTTCCCGCCCTCTTTCCCGTCCCAATCAGCAACACACAGAACTGCGGTCTGACCCCCATCGGGCCGGACATGGGATTTGGCCAGCAACCCAAGCTCGTCCGGAACGTGAAGCTCGACGGAGGGAAATGGGGCGACATCGTGATTGCGGGCAACAAGGACGGAAGGTTGTTCGGGCTCGATCCCGATAATGGGAGAAAAGTTTGGGAGACCAACGTGGAGCCTGGCGGAGTCTACGGAGGATTGCAGTTCGGGCTCGCTGCCGACGATGGCAAAGTCTTCTTTGGAACGACCAACTCGAGGAATGCCGGCAGAAACATCGGTACGCGCTACGTCTCGAACGAGAGCTTCCTCGATATCAACGGCTTTACGGCGCTCGGGTTGAAAACAGGTCCCTTCATGAAAAGCGATGCATCGACGCCAGTCGATTACCCGGCTCCTGCTAATCAGAATCTGCCGTTCCCAGGTCCGAATCTGTTCTATGGGATCACCAGCTACCCCGATACCTATCCGGACCCCGACGGAACGGGCGGGCCTGCCGGCTTCCTGAAAGGTCCCGCCAGCGGCCCGGTCGAGCTTTGGACGCTGGTGAATCCGCCATCCGATGTGAGTGCCGATGGAATCACCGTCTTCAGCGATCGTGAAGGACTCAAGACTATCGATGGCATGGTTCACGCCGTGGATGCGGGGTCGGGGGAGATCTTGTGGCAGCGACCTGCGTACGATGGAATCAAGGGCACTCTGGGGATCGGGCAGGCCTTTGGCACACTGAGCGTTGGCAATGGCGTCGTGTTCATCGGGTATCAGGATGGAAAGGGAACCATGGTCGCCCTGGATGCTCACTCTGGAGTAAAGCTCTTTGAGTTTCATAACCAGATTACCCTCGCTGACGGCTCCGTGATACCGGCGGGCAGTGTCGAAGGCGGACCTCAGGTCGTTGGAAATATGGTCTATTGGGGTGTCGGCGCGGAGACGGCAGGTCTGTTTCCAAATAAGAACGGGGTTTTCGTCAACGCGGGAAGTCGTATTTTCGGGTTCGAATTGATGGGCGCTCGCGAGGAAAGGTCCGAATAACTCGTGCACTCGCCGAACTCAGATGCATAGACGCGACGCTTGCCGGGGCGCTGCCACGGACGCTCGAGCGTCAATGGCGGCGAACCAGAAACAGCATATAGCCGACCATCAGCACCGGCCCCCGTCAGCGGTCGATTCTTTGAACAATCGGACCCATAGGCGACGGTGCGATCGTCGTTCTCCGCGCCTCTAAGCGGTCAATCGGCAGCAGCCCACTCAGCTCGCCACCGGGGACAGCGTGTTGGCGTCGCGGGCCAGAAGCCAGCGGCCGTCGGGCTGTTTGCGGTATATGGTGATCCGATTACCGGCCAGGCCCATTGCTTTTCCTCCGGCGCGCGGGGTCACGGATAAGGAGTCCCGACACAGTGTG
>WNFL01191325.1_pt6 | contig 12455 bp, 13 predicted proteins | sample 5400361 | NCBI WGS metagenome assembly WNFL01 (sample SAMN13153351, study PRJNA577476) | soil metagenome | isolation source: 40 cm soil on Douglas fir-dominated hillslope | place: USA:California | collected 2013-09-17
AGCCTTTCCCCGACCCGATCGAAGGTCGACCCGAAGGGCCGGGTGGGGGTTCGGCAGGATCGGCACGGGCAATCCGCTCACCCGATCCGCCGCCTTGCGGCGTCGAATCGACCTCTCCCACTCAGACAGGTGAAGAAGGGGCGAGTTGATGCTCAAAATGCTCCGACGTGATTCACACATGGTTTAGTCCAGGCGCATCAGGTGCAGTTCAAATCCTACTTCGAGTTGATGCAGTGGGGGCCCAACGGGTGGCTCGACGAGATGGTGTTCGCGACCGGCCTGACGATCGCAGTGGCCATCGTCAGCTTCATCTTCGGCCTCCTGTTTGGTACCATAGCGGCCTCGGCGAAGATCTCCGGCTCGCGTATCGGCGAGCGGCTGGTTGACGTTTACACGACGCTCTTTCGCGGCATTCCCGACCTTCTCGTCATCTATCTCTTCTACTTCGGCAGCGGTGTCGCACTCGCCGCACTCGGCAGGATGCTGTTCGGCTATGAGGGCTTCGTCGCGCTGCCCGGCTTCCTCGTCGGCACGCTCGCCATCGGCATCGTTTCCGGAGCGTACCAGTCGGAGGTGATCCGCGGCGCCTATGTGGCGATCGCGCCCGGCGAGATCGAGGCGGCGCGGGCGGTCGGCATGTCGGGCCTCACGCTGCTGCGCCGGATCGTCGGGCCCCAGGTCCTGCGCTATGCCCTGCCCGGTATGGGCAACGTCTGGCAGCTCGTCCTCAAGGAGAGCGCACTCGTCGCCGTGGTCGGCCTGTCGCTCCATTTCGCCGAGATCAAAGTAGGCGATCTCGTCGTGTTCTACGAGGTGCGCTTCTCCGACCTCCTGCGCCAGGCGCACGTCGCGGCAGGCTCAACCCGTCAGCCGTTCCCGTTCTACATCACGTGTGTGGCGCTGTACCTGGTGCTGACGACCGCTTCGACCTGGCTGTTCCGCTGGGCCGAGGTCCGTGCCACCCGCGGCATGAGGAGGGGCTGACGCCATGGACTTCGGCTTCATCGGCGAGAGCTTCGTGCGTCTCGTGGGCGGCATCCCCCTGACGCTCGAGCTTGCCTTCTCCTCGCTTGGGATTGGGCTCGTCGTGGCGATATCCCTGGCGTTGATGATGCGCAGCCGCGTGCTGCCGGCTGCCGGGTTCGCGCACGCGTACGTCTTCGTCTTTCGCGGCACCCCGCTGCTCGTGCAATTGTTCCTGATCTACTACGGTCTCGGCCAGTTCCGCCCTTTCCTGCAGGAGGTGGGCGTCTGGGGGTTCTTCCGGGCGCCGTATTATTGCGCTCTGCTGGCGCTGACGCTCAATACGGCGGCCTACGGCGCCGAGATCGTGCGCGGCGGCCTGCAGTCCGTGCCCGCCGGACAGATCGAGGCCGCCCGCGCCTTCGGCATGTCCGGGATAACGCTGTTCTGGAGGATTATTGCCCCGATCGCGCTGCGGCAGGCGCTCCCCGCCTATGGCAACGAGGTTATCCTCATGGTAAAGGCCACATCGCTGGCGAGCACGATCACGCTGATGGAAATCACCGGCCTCGCCCACAAGCTCATTTCGGAATCGTTTCGAGCGGTCGAAGTGTTTCTGTGCGCCGGAGCCATCTATCTTGCGATCAATTTTGTGATCACGCGCGCGATCGCGCTGGGGGAGGCTGTGGTGGCGCCCGACTTGCGGGTAGCCAAGTCGCCTGCCGCGAGACAAACAAAGGTCCCCGTTCCGGTGCACTGAGCTCATCCGCGGGCAACGGGCCGCTCGCATCAGCCACTAGGTAAGAGAAGCTGTCCATGGACCACAAGAACCTCGACAGACTGCGTGCAAAGTACGGCGAAGCGTCCGCGGGCGACGTGCATGACCCCGAGTTCAAGAAGGTCGTCGACATCCTGTTCTCGGGCACCGATCGCCGCGCCAAGCCTTACGAAGGCGTGTCGAGCTTTCTCGATGCGCCGCTGCGGCTCGACGCGCCGAAGCTTGAGGACTTCGGCGGGCTCGAAGTTGCTTTCGTCGGCGTGCCCATGGATCTCGGGGTGACGAACCGGCCGGGCGCGCGGCTCGGCCCCCGCGCCGTCCGCCAGATCGAGCGCATCGGCCCTTATCATGATGCGCACAAATTCGTGCCGATGAGCGCGGCGCGCGCTGCCGATGTCGGCGATGTCCCGTTTCGCAGCCGCTACAGCCTGAGCGAGAGCCACGAGGACATCGAGCGCTACTACGACAAGATCCGCGCGGCGGGTGTCACTCCGGTGTCGGTCGGCGGCGACCACTCGATCACGCTGCCGATCCTGAAGGCGATCGGCCGCGACCGGCCCGTGGGGCTCATTCACATCGATGCCCACTGCGACACCGGCGGGGCGTTCGAGGGCTCAAAGTTCCATCACGGCGGCCCGTTCCGGGAGGCCGTACTCGCCGGTGTTCTCGACCCGAAGCGCAGGATCCAGATCGGCATCCGCGGCAATGCCGAGTACCTGTGGGAATTCTCCTACGACAGCGGCATGACCGTCCTGCACGCCGACGAGTTCGTGAAGCTCGGCACCGAGGCGACGATTGCCCGGATGCGCGACGTCGTGGGCAGCGGACCAACGTACATCTCGTTCGACGTGGATAGCCTCGATCCCGGCTTCGCGCCGGGAACAGGCACACCCGAGGTCGGCGGGCTCGCACCGCGCGAGGCGATGGCGCTCATCCGCGGTGCGGCCGGGCTCAACATCATCGGCGGCGACGTGGTGGAGGTCGCTCCGCAATACGACGCGACCAGCAACACGGCCCAGGCGGGCGCGCAGATGCTGTTGGAGATTTTCGCGGTGGTGGCGATGACGAAGGCCGCGCAACGAAGTGAAGCCCAACGCGGGTGAGCGCAACTCGGTTCAGTCCATCGGCTCGACCTCGACGCCCTGGTCCGGAATGAGCCGCAGGCGATAATGGGCGTTGCCGCAATCGACCACCCAGTCTCGCGCGCCGGCTGGGACTTGATGTTGTGGCGTCTCGGGCACACGCCGGGCGCCGCGGGGATCGTCACAGCGGTAGCCTTGCTGCCGGATATGTCCGGCAATGACCTCGGCCGGCCCGTCAGGCTCGGTTGCCACCGCCCAACTCATGCCGAAGCAGACAGCACCGAGGCCGCCGAGAACGAAACCGCACGTACGCAACATGAATACTGGTGTTCCCGGGCAAGACCTTATCAGACCAAACGTTCAAACAGGCCTGCGCCGCCCGGAGTTCCGAATCCGCCCGATTTTAGGAACGAGGGTGGTTGAGAGCCGGCACGGCCGGGCCGCACGGGTCAGGGCCACATCACGACCGGGGGCATGGACGACAGGATGGAATCGACGTTGCCACCCGTCTTGAGGCCGAAGATGGTGCCGCGGTCATAGAGCAAGTTGAACTCGACGTAGCGGCCGCGGCGCACAAGCTGTTCCTGGCGCTCCTTGTCTGTCCAGTGGGCCGTCCAGTTGCGGCTGATGATCTCGGGATAGACGCCGAGGAAGGCGCGGCCGACGTCCTGCGTGAACGCCAGGCCGGCATCCCATCCACCCTGCTCCTCGCCCGGCGTGAGATAGTCGTAGAATATGCCGCCGACGCCGCGCGTCTCCTTGCGGTGGGGCAGGTAGAAATACTCATCGCACCAGGCCTTGAAGCGCGCGTAGTCCGCGATCCCGTGCGGCTCACAGGCAGCGCGCATGGCGTCGTGGAACGCCTGCGTGTCCGGGTCGGCCTGAGTGCGGCGAACCCCGAGCACAGGCGTGAGATCCGCCCCTCCCCCGAACCACCACTTGGTCGTCACCACGAACCGCGTGTTCAGGTGTACGGCCGGTACGTGCGGGTTCTGCGGGTGTGCGATGAGCGAGATGCCGGAAGCCCAGAAGCGCGGATCGTCCTCTGCACCCGGGATCTGCTTGCGGAACTCCGGCGCGAACTCGCCGAAGACGGTCGAAGTGTGCACCCCCACTTTTTCGAATACGCGGCCCGACATCATCGACATGAGACCGCCTCCGCCGGGTGCGCCGGTGTGGTCGGTACGCTCCCATGGAGTGCGGACGAATCGACCCGCGGCAGCTCCCGCGAGCGGCGCTTCTGGCGGCAACTGCGCCTCGAGCTCTTCGAATGCGGCACAGATCCGGTTGCGGAGCTCGCTAAACCATGCGGCGGCTCGAGCTTTGCGGTTGGTCAGGGTATCGTCCATCGGATGCATCGCGTTAGTCTTGCATAGCTCGATACCAGTCTGCAGATCGGGGCTTTGTCGCGGCACCGCTCAATTTGACAGGCGATGCGAAAGCAGCCCTTTATGCCCGCCAACATGCTGACGTGATCGATCTATAGACCGGCGCCCGATCAAACACCATTTCCGGGACTCTCCGCGGCCGCCAGGTGACATCGCCGGCCCGGTCGAGAGCTCGCCGCCAAACCGCAAAATGAAGCCGGACCCATGTTCCGCTGGTTTGAAAAGCACATCGCCCCGTTTCCCGACGACCGCGAGCGGCCGCCGGAAGGGCTTGGTGCGTTCTACCTGCACTACGTGCGGCCCGCCTGGAAGGCGTTCTCGGTCCTGCTCGTGGTGGGCTTCGCCGGCTCGCTGATCGAGGTGTCGCTGATGGCCTTCGTCGGCAGCCTCGTCGACATGATGAGAGCCTCGCCGGACCCGGCAACATTCTTTGCCGACCACCGGCACGCGCTGATGGGCATGGCGTTTATCGCCCTGATCGCCCGGCCTATCATTTCGACGCTGCACGACCTCATCAAGAACCAGATGATCACGGGCGCACTGACAGCGCGCATCCGCTGGCAAACGCATGGCTACGGGCTGCGCCAGTCGCTCGGGTTCTTCCAGAACGATTTCGCAGGCCGCATTGCCAACCGGATCATGCAGACGGGCGCTGCCTTGCGGGAGTCGGCCGTCCAGGCAGTCGACGCGCTCTGGTACATGACGATTCACGTCACGGCGTCGGCCTTCCTCTTCTGGGAAGCCGACCCGTTGCTGGTCCTGCCGCTGCTCGCCTGGATCGCCGCCTATGGCGTCGTGCTCCGCAAGTTCGTGCCGCGCATCCAGCGGCTCTCGACCGAAGCTTCGGAAGCACGCTCGTGGCTGACGGGGCGTGTTGTCGACAGCTATACGAACATCCTGACGGTCAAACTGTTCGCCCATGCCGAGCGCGAGGACGAATACGCGCGGGAGGCGCTCAGTGGCCACCTCGACCGCCATCAGGCCTCGCTGCGCAATCTCACCTTGATGGAGTTCGTCCTTTACTCGCTGAATGGCGCGCTGCTCGTAACGCTCACGGGCCTCGCCCTGTGGCTCTGGAGCCGGGAGGCTGTGACGATCGGCGCGATCGCGGTCACGACCGGGCTCGCGATCCGCATCATCGCCATGTCGGGCTGGATTCTGTTCACCGTAGCCGGCATCTTTGAGAACATCGGGGTCGTCCAGGAGGGGATGCAGACCATCTCGCGGCCGCATAGCGTGGTCGATGCTCCGGGCGCGCGGCCGCTCGTGATCGACAAAGGCGAGATCCGCTATGATGGCATCCACTTCCACTACGGCCGGGCCGGCGGGATCATCGATGGCCTGTCGCTGGATATTGCGCCGGGCGAGAAGGTCGGCCTTGTCGGTCGGTCGGGCGCCGGCAAGTCGACGCTCGTCAATCTGCTCTTGCGCTTCTATGACCTCGAGGGCGGTCGCATCGTCATCGATGGCCAGGACATCGCGCGCGTCACACAGGATAGCTTACGGTCGCAGATCGGGATGGTGACGCAGGATACGTCCCTGCTGCACCGTTCGGTGCTCGACAACATCCGCTACGGGCAGCCGGAAGCGAGCGAGGCGGCCGTCATTGCGGCTGCCAAGAAAGCCCAGGCGCACGACTTCATCCTCGGGCTCGAGGACATGAAGGGGCGCCATGGCTACATGGCGCATGTCGGCGAGCGGGGCGTCAAGCTGTCTGGCGGGCAGCGGCAACGGATCGCTATCGCCCGTGTGCTGCTGAAGAACGCGCCGATCCTGATCCTCGATGAGGCAACGAGCGCGCTCGACAGCGAGGTCGAGGCTGCGATTCAGGAGCAGCTCTACAATCTGATGGCCGGCAAGACCGTTATTGCCATTGCACACAGGCTGTCGACGATTGCCGCTATGGACCGGTTGGTGGTCATGGACCAGGGCTGCGTCGTCGAGGAAGGAAGCCATGCCGAGCTGCTGCAGCGGGGCGGACTCTATGCCGATTTCTGGGCGCGCCAGTCAGGCGGATTCCTGGCCAAGGAGGCGGCGGAATAGCGGCAGCCGGCGGTGAATTGCTCAACACTCCGCCGCCTAAGCTTCGATTGCGGCAGCCTTGCCCGTCAGCTGAGAATCCGTCTCAAGAAATGCGTCAAAGAGACGGATCTTAAATTCTTTTTCTTGCCGCAATTTATGCGCCCTACTGCCCGCCCGCTGCTGTCCTACAAGGAGCCGGTGAGAATGCACGTGCTTCCTCGCGTGACCCTCTGGGCCCGGGAACGAGTTGCCAAGGAATTCGACGAGCGAGGACCCGACGTCTGCATCGCGGAGCTGACCCGGCAGCTCAAGCACGACAACCCTGAATTCCTCGACATCGCGTCGAAGTGTGCGGCCGATCTGAGCGACCCGTCCAAGATCATGGTCGGCTTCGGGATGTTCTATCGGCTTCTCGTGGTCGCATCGGCGAGCGCGGCGCGGCCGTCGCTGCTCAGCCCACTGCCGCGCATTACGCCCGAGACCCGCAACCTGCTGGTCGACGAGATCGACGAAAAGGGGATCGAGCATTTCACGAGGGAAGTCATTGGTCTTCTGCAAGAAAGCAACCCGTAGCTTTTGCAGATGGCGCACAACTTCGCCTCGCTGCATGCGGACTATCTGCGCCTGATGCAGGGGTTCGGCCTGCTCTACAAATCTCTTGTGGTTCAATCGGCAGCCGAGCGCAGGCTGCTGCATTAGGGACCCGCAAATTGATGTCCGCCGCTGGCCCCGATGGGACGTCACTCCGGGAAGCCTTGGGTCTGCCGCAGCGCCTCGCCCAGGGCCATCGCGCCGGCCACCGCGACATTGAGCGAGCGCAAACCCGTCCTGATCGGGATGCGCAGAGCGGCGTCGGCTGCAGCCCTGACCGCATCCGGAACCCCTGCGCTCTCGCGGCCGAGCAGGAGCGTATCATCGGATCGAAACGGGAAATCCAGGTAGCTTCGCGCCGCCTGGGTTGTGAGAAGAATGAGCCGGCCAGGCGCGTTCGCGGCACGCCAGCCGGCATAGGCGATGAAATCGTCGTGACGCACGAGCTCGACGTGGGTCAGATAGTCGAGGCCCGAGCGCCGCAAGGCGCGGTCCGACAGATCGAACCCGGCCGGCCCGATGACGTCGACCGGAACAGCCAGGCATGCGGCGAGGCGCAGGATCGTCCCGGTGTTCTGGGGTATGTCAGGTTGATAGAGGGCCAGCCGCATGTGTTGTCGTTTCCGCTCGAGGTTTTTGCTGCAGCTTCCCGCCCGCTATTGAGCCGCTGCGCCAAATTGCCCCTTAGCCCTATCCTGCCGGCCATTGAGAGGGCATTCAAAGGATGCCAAAAGGAGGCGCGCGGCATGACGCGTCATTCGGCGGGGGACCTGCTCACCTGGCTAACATGTGACATGGCGACCGGTGGGCCGCGCGTTCGCGCACGTCCGCTGGGCCGGGGTGCGAACCTGGAAGCACGTCTTTTGATGAGCTCCCGTGGGCATGGGACTTAGAGTGCGAAAGCCGAGAAGGAGGCTTGAGTGACCTCATACGCAGAGGATACCACGCGCCGTGACTTCCTTGTAATCGCGGGATCAGCCTTCGCCGCCGTCGGCGCCGCGGTCAGCTTGTGGCCGTTCATAGCCCAGATGAATCCGGATGCATCGACTCAGGCGCTGGCCTCAATCGATGTCGACCTCGCTCCGGTCAAGACCGGGCAAGCGATCACGACCATGTGGCGCGGCAAGCCGATCTTTATCCGCAACCGGACGAAGGAGGAGATCGAGAAGGCGCTGACGGTGCCGTTGAACGAGCTGCCGGACCCCGAGACGGATCTCGCCCGGACCAAGAAGGGTCACGAGAACTGGCTCGTTCTGATCGGCATCTGCACGCATCTCGGGTGCATACCCAAGGGCCAGGGCATCAACGATTTCAAGGGGGAGTACGGCGGCTGGTTCTGCCCCTGCCATGGCTCGAACTATGATACGTCGGGCCGGATCCGCAAAGGTCCCGCTCCCCGTAATCTGTTTGTTCCGCCGTACGAGTTCGTTGCTGACACCAAGATCAAGATAGGCTGAGGAACAGCGCCGCCATGGACACGACCCGCGGTCATGAAGAAACATATCGACCGGGTTCCGCCTTCGCCAAGTGGATGGACGATCGCCTGCCGATCGCGCGCATGGTGCACGGCCAGTTCGTGGATTTCGCGACGCCGCGCAATCTCAACTACCTTTGGACTTTCGGCGGCATATTGACGTTTGTTCTCGGCGTCCAGATCCTGACCGGAATCGTGCTCGCGATGCATTACGTCCCGAGCGCGACCGACGCCTTCGATTCGATCGAGCATATCCGCCGCGACGTCAATTTCGGCTGGCTCATCCGCAGCTTGCATGCGGTCGGCGCCTCGATGTTCTTCTTCGCGGTCTACATCCACATGTTCCGCGGGCTCTACTACGGGTCCTATAAGGCGCCGCGCGAAGTACTGTGGATCATCGGCGTTCTGATTTACCTCGTGATGATGGCGACCGCGTTCCTTGGCTACACCCTTCCGTGGGGCCAGATGAGCTTCTGGGGCGCCACCGTCATCACCAATTTCTTTTCTGCCATTCCGATCGTCGGCGAGAGCGTCGTGCAGTGGCTGTGGGGCGGCTACTCGGTTTCGACGGCGACCCTCAACCGTTTCTTCAGCCTGCACTATCTCCTGCCATTCGTGATTGCCGGGCTGGCCGGCCTACAAATCTGGGCGCTCCACATCGCAGGCCAGAACAATCCGACCGGCCTCGATCTCAAGACCAAGTTCGATACGGTACCGATGAGCCCGTATGCGGTGGCGAAGGATGCCGTTGGCATGGCGGTCTTCATGCTTCTGTTCATGTGGTTCGTGTTCTACGCGCCCGACTATCTCGGCCATGCCGACAACTATATTCCTGCGAACCCGCTCGTGACGCCGCCGCACATCGTTCCGGAATGGTATTTCCTGCCATTTTACGCGATCCTGCGCGCCATCCCGTCGAAGCTCGGCGGCGTGCTGACGATGTTCTCGGCGATCGCCGTGCTGGTGTTCATTCCGTGGCTCGACACCTCGCGCGTCCGCTCGACCAAGTACCGGCCGATCTATCGCTGGTTCTTCTGGCTGCTGGTGTTCACCTGCCTGGCGCTGGGCTATCTCGGCTCCAAGCCGGCTGAAGGCGCGTACGTGCAATGGGCACGCCTGTTCACGCTCTACTATTTCATTCACTTCCTGGTCGTGATGCCGATCGTGGGCATCATCGAGACCCCGAGCGCCATGCCGCGGTCGATCAGCGAGGCGGTGCTCGGCAAGAGCGCGGGAGCGGCACCGCCGCCGGGGGCGGCAACTGCGGCGGCCGAGAAGCGGTGATGAGGGCAACTGTTCAGACGACTGGCATCGGGCGGGTTCGGCCAATGATCACGAATTCCAGGGTCCTCCGCGTGCTCGCGGCAGCGGGCCTTCTCGCATGTGGCGCTGGCGCGGTTTCGGCGGCCGAGGAGGAAACTAAAATCGAACGGCAGCAATGGCCCTTCGCCGGGCTATTCGGGCAGTTCGATCAGGCCCAGCTGCAGCGGGGTTACCAGGTCTACTCGGAGGTCTGCTCCAACTGCCACGAGCTCAACCGGATCTATTTTCGCAATCTCGCGCAGCCGGGCGGGCCCACCTTCCCCGAGGATTCGGTGAAGGCGCTTGCGGCGGGCACCAAGGTCGAGGACGGCCCCGACGACAACGGCAAGATGTTCCAGCGGCCCGGTCGCCTTTCGGACGCCTTGCCCAAGCGCTACAAGAACGAGCAGGAGGCCCGTTCCATCCATAATGGCGCCTATCCGCCGGACCTCTCGCTGATGGCGCGTGCGCGTAACGTCGAGAACGATGCGCCCTGGTATATCCATCCCTTCCTAATGCTGAAGGATGTCGCGAAGGGCTATCAGGAAGGCGGCGCGGACTACATCTACGCCTTGTTGAAGGGCTATAAGGATACGCCGCCACCCGACGTCAAAGTCGCCGAGGGCCTCAACTACAACGATGCCTTCCCCGGCCATCAGATCGCGATGGTGAACCCGTTTGCGGGTGGCGATGGCCAGGTGACATATACCGATGGGACGCCCTCCACCGTCGACAACTACGCGCGTGACGTCGCGGCGTTCTTGTCGTGGACGGCCGATCCGCGGCTTGATGAGCGAAAGCGGCTTGGATGGTCGGTCCTGCTGTATTTGATTGTGACGGCAGTGCTGCTCTACTTGGCCAAGAAGCGGATCTGGGCGAAGATCGAGCATTGATCGTGTCGGCCTCGCCGCTCGATCCACGTGCCGCGTGAATTGAGTTGCGGGGGCTTTGGTTTCGATTCTTCTCGCCGATGCGAGGCCGGCGGTCGGGCGGCCGTAGCCGGCTCATGCTTTCCCCCGACCCGGATGGCGCAAGAGCATGACCCAGACTGTACTCGGCATCATCGGCGGCAGCGGGCTTTACAATCTGCCGAACCTTCAGAGCCCGCGCTGGGAGAAGGTCGCGAGCCCCTGGGGTGAGCCCTCGGACGAGATCCTTTTCGCCGAGATCGAAGGCCTTCCGATCCGCTTCCTCCCGCGGCACGGTCGCGGCCACCGCATCTCGCCGACCGACATCAATTACCGCGCCAACATCGATGCATTGAAGCGGACCGGCGTGACGGATCTCGTGTCCATCTCGGCCTGCGGGTCGTTCCGCGAGGAGCTGGCACCGGGCACATTCGTGCTGGTCGATCAGTTCATCGACCGCACGTTCGCGCGCGCCAAGAGCTTTTTCGGCACCGGCCTGGTCGCCCACGTCTCGGTTGCCGACCCCGTCAGCCCGGGCCTCGTCACCGAGGTCGAGAAGGCACTCCAGGCGGAGAAGATCGCCTACCGGCGCGGCGGCACCTACCTCGTCATGGAGGGGCCGCAGTTCTCGACGCGCGCCGAGTCGAACCTGTACCGATCGTGGGGCTGCGACGTCATCGGCATGACGAACATGCCCGAGGCTAAGCGCGACAATTGCCATGGTCACCGATTACGACTGCTGGCACGACGATCACGGTCACGTGGACGTCGCTTCCGTCCTCGCCGTCATGAAGGGCAACACGGAGCTGGCACAGCGTGCCATCGCCCGCCTCGGCGCCATGTTCCCGCGCGAGCACCAGCCCTGTCCAATCGGGTCCGACCGGGCGCTCGACGTCGCGCTGATCACCGCGCCCGAGGCCCGTGACCCGTCACTTGTCGCCAAGCTCGACGCGGTTGCACGCCGCGTCCTGGGCGCGAAAACCGGCCATTGATGTTCGCCGGCGGCGATTTTGCCGCCGCACCGCATCAGTTCGGCGGGAACAGGATCAGGATCTGCATCTTCACGAGCTGCGGGAAGTAGACTTGCAAGACATGGCTCGCGCCCCACAGCAGGGCGCCGAGCAGGATGAGCGCCGGTATGCCCGCCAGCACCGCCTTGATGAAGAAGCCCATCAAATGGAAGAACGGGATGTCGAGCCGGCTCACCACGCCTGGAGCCGGGGCCTGAGCGCCGCCGTACGAGTCCGCAGGATAGTGGTGGTGCCCCGTATAATGAGGCGCCGCATCGGCAAGGGCGCGCTCGCGGGCCTGCCGCTCCCGTACCTGGCGCTCTGCCTGCTCACGCTCACGGGCCTCCCGCTCGCGCGCGTCCCGCTCGCGGCGGAAGGTGCGGGGAAGATCGTCCGGACCTCCGTCCGCGGCCAGCGAGAAATCGTTATCCTGTATGGCTGTATCCGACATGGCTCCAGGGGCTCCTCGAAGCGACCTCGCCGCGGCCGGCAGCATGACCCGCATTTCCCCGAGTGCCGCTCGCGGCTCGTCGCGTAAACTTCTACCCGCGCCTTCTCAATATTGGTATTTTGCGCCGCGATTTGGGCAGAAGGAGACTAAGTTGGAGAACCTAAAGCGCCTGATCAGGACGATCCCGGACTATCCGAAGCCCGGTATCATGTTCCGCGACGTCACTACGCTGCTGCGCGACGCGACCGGCTTCGAGGAGGCGATCATTGCGATGGCGCGGCCCTTCGAGAAGAGCAAGGTCGATGCCGTCGCAGGCATCGAGGCGCGTGGGTTCATCCTGGGTGGCGCGGTCGCCGACCGGCTCGGCTGCGGGTTCATCCCGATCCGCAAGAAGGGCAAGCTGCCGTGGAAGACGATCGGGCAGGAATACACGCTCGAATATGGCGTCGATGCCATCGAGATCCACGAGGACGCCATCCGCCCCGG
>WNFL01270811.1_pt2 | contig 12455 bp, 8 predicted proteins | sample 5400361 | NCBI WGS metagenome assembly WNFL01 (sample SAMN13153351, study PRJNA577476) | soil metagenome | isolation source: 40 cm soil on Douglas fir-dominated hillslope | place: USA:California | collected 2013-09-17
ATCGAGATCCACGCCGAGTAGAAGAACTCCTTGATCGTCGCCTGCGGATAGACGGGATAGTTGTAGATCTTCGAATAGACGTGCACGGTCACCATCTGCGCCGCCGCGATCAGCAGGCCGGGGATGAATCCTGCGAGATACATCGCGCCGATCGAAGTCGAGATGACCCCGCCCCAGACGATCATCAGGATCGACGGCGGAATGATGACCGCGAGTACCGCCGAGACCGCGGTGATCGCGATGGAAAACGACAGGCCGTATCCCTCTTTCACTTGCGCGTCGATGAAGATCTTGCTCTGGCTCGCGGCATCCGCGGTCGACGATCCCGAGATGCCGGCGAAGAAAACCGAGAGCACCACGTTGATCTGCGCGAGCGCACCCGGAAAGTGACCCACCATCGAGCGTGACAGGCGCACCAGCCGCTCCGTCACACCGCCCACGTTCATCAAGTTCGCCGTGAGCAGGTAGAACGGCACCGCGAGCAGGATGAACGAGTTGTAGGCCTTGAACGTCTCGTTGAAGAGCATCATCGGCGAGAGGCGCGCCTCGATGATCAGGCTCGGCAGGCACGCGAGGCCGAGGGCGAACGCGACCGGCACTCGCAGGATGAAGAGCGTGAGGAAGGTGCCAAAGAGGACTATTGCGGCCATGCCTGGGGACATTGCCGCGGATATCATCGGCCGGTGCTCCACAGCACGCGGAAGCTCGCGACGAAGGCCTCGCCGAGGAATAGTACCCAGGTGACGCCCGCTATCGGCCACGCGATGAAGATGTACGTCATCGGGAGATCGGCGAGCTCGGAAGTCTGGTCCCAGCCGAAGCGCACGAACTCGATCCCCCACCAGATGAAAACCAGCGCGAACACGAGGACGAAAAGGTTGGACACGATCTGCAGCATCGCGTCGGATCGCGGCGCCAGGTCGGGCAGGACATCGACCACGAAATGCGAGCCCTCGCGCACGGCGATCATCGAGCCCAGCATGATCATCCAGATGAAGAGGAAGCGCGACAGCTCCTCGGTCCAGATCCAGGCGGGAATGAGCGCCGTGTAGCGCGAGACGATCTGCAGCGTGACCGGGACGATCAGGATCGCCACGGTGGCCGCCATCAGCCACGTGAGCAGCCGATGGTAGCCGTCGGGCGCCGATTTCCTTCGCATAGTCCGCCATCACCGGGTCGGACAGCTTCTTCATCTGCGCGCGATCGGTGAACGTGATGCGCTTGAGCTTCCCGGCCTTCTCCATGGCGTCGAGCTTCATCGCATCTTCCGAGGACTCGATCTGGCGGCCATACGCGCCGGCCTCCTTGCCCGCCTTGAGAATGGCCGCCTGCAGGTCGGGCGGCAGGCTCTTGAAGGTCTTCCCCGAGAAGCACAGCGGCCGGATGGTGATGGCGTGCTGGGTCATGGAAAGGTTGGGCGCCACTTCGAAGAACTTCATCTGCTCGACGCCCGCGGCCTCGTTCTCGCCCGCGGCGATGACGCCGTTCTGGATCGCGTTGTAGACCTCGTTGTACGCGATCACCGTGGGCGACATGCCGATCGCGGAGAACGTCTTGCTCCAGATGGGAGCGCCCTGGACGCGGACCTTGAGATTCTTCATCTCGGCGAGGTTGTGCACGGGCTTGTTCACGAAGATGTTGCGCGTGCCGCCGCCGGCATAGCCGATCAGCATCACGTCGGCCTTCTGCGCGATCTCGTCGGCGACGGGTTTGAGGATATCGGCGTCGAGCACCTTGTTCCAGTGGTCGAGGTCGCGGAAGAGGAAAGGCGCGTCGATGAAGGGCGCCGCCTTCGAGAAGGTCGACATGTGCGCGGGCGATACGATCGCGTAATCCACGGCCTTGCCCTGGTTCATGTAGGCGAAGTAGTCCTTTTCGAGCCCGAGCTCGCTGTTCTTGTGGAGCACGAAGGTGATGGGCTTGCCGTAATACTTCTTCACCAGCTCCTCGAACTTCACCAATGCCTTGGTGAAGGCGTGGTCGTCGCTGAATTGGGACGCGCCATGCAGGGTGATGTTCTGCGCGCCGGCGGGTAGAGCGAAGGCGGCACCGACAATGGCGCCGGAAATGAGCGACAAAAAGCCCTTGCGGTTCATGCTTGTCTCCTCGTGGATGACCGGTTTCGGGGATTCCGCCCGGTTCTGGGGGTCTCGAGCGATTGTCTGACAAGTGAGCGGGAACCTCAAGTCGGCGGAACTCCCTTAGACTGGGCGCCGATGCAGCCCGTTATCGCCATCTCGCAGCTCACCAAGACCTATGCTTCGGGGCTGCAGGCGCTCAAGAGCGTCGATCTCGAGATCCCCAAGGGCGAGATCTTCGCCCTCCTCGGCCCGAACGGCGCCGGCAAGACGACGCTCATCAACATCGTCTGCGGCATCGTCACGCCGACATCGGGAACGGTGCTCGTCGACGGTCACGACAACCAGCGCGACTACCGCGCGGCCCGCTCGAAGATCGGGCTGGTCCCCCAGGAGCTTCACACGGACATGTTCGAGTCCGTCGGGAACACGCTGCGCTTCAGTCGCGGGCTCTTCGGCCGCGCCTCGAGCCCTGCGCACATCGAGAAGGTCCTTCGCGACCTGACCCTATGGGATAGGCGCGACGACAAGATCATGACGCTCTCCGGCGGCATGAAGCGGCGCCTCTTGATCGCGAAGGCGCTGTCGCACGAACCGGAGATCCTCTTCCTCGACGAGCCGACGGCCGGCGTCGACGTGGAGCTGCGCCGCGACATGTGGAAGCTGGTGCGGCGCCTGCGCGACGGCGGCGTGACCATCATCCTCACGACCCACTACATCGAGGAAGCCGAGGAGATGGCCGACCGCGTCGGCGTGATCCACAAGGGCGAGCTGATCGTGGTCGAGGAGAAGGCGACCCTCATGAGGAAGCTGGGCAAGAAACAGCTCACGCTTCACCTTCTCGAGCCCCTGGGGTCGCTGCCGCCCGGCCTCGCCGATTGGGCGCTCGCGCTGAAGGGCGACGGCCGCGACCTCGAGTACACGTATGACGTCCACGAGGAACAAAACGGCATCCCGGCGTTGTTGCGCCGGCTCGACGACCTCGGCATCGGCTTCAAGGATCTGGAGACCGGGCAGAGCTCGCTCGAGGACATCTTCGTGAGCCTGGTCACGGAGCCGAAATGAATATCCACGCGATCGCCGCCATCTACCACTTCGAGATGTCGCGCTTCCGGCGCACGCTCTGGCAGAGCCTGGTCACGCCGGTGATCACCACGTCGCTCTACTTCGTCGTGTTCGGCGCGGCGATCGGATCGCGCATGACCGAGATCGACGGCGTCGCCTACGGGGCCTTCATCGTGCCGGGCCTCATCATGCTGTCGATCTTCACCGAGAGCCTCAACAACGCCTCGTTCGGCATCTACCTGCCGCGCTTCACCGGCACGATCTACGAATTGCTCTCCGCTCCGGTGTCGCCCTTGGAGATCGTGCTCGCCTACGTGGGCGCGGCGGCGACGAAATCGGTCCTTCTCGGCGTGGTGATCCTCGCGACCGCCAATGTTTTCGTGCCGGTGCGGATCGAGCACCCCTTCTGGATGGCCGTCTTCCTCGTGCTGACCGCGACGACCTTTTGCTTGTTCGGCTTCCTCATCGGCATCTGGGCGAAGGGCTTCGAGCAGCTCAACTTCATCCCCATGCTCGTGATCACGCCGCTCACCTTCCTCGGCGGCGCCTTCTATTCGATCGACATGCTGCCGCCGGCGTGGCGCACCTTCAGCCTCTTCAATCCCGTGGTGTATCTCATCAGCGGCTTCCGCTGGAGCTTCTACGGGATCTCCGAGGTGAACGTCGCGGTGAGCTACGGAATGACCCTCGCCTTCTTCGTCGCGTGCCTGGTGGCGGCGGCGTGGATCTTCAAGACCGGCTATCGCCTGAAGAGCTGAGGGCTAGGCCGCGGCCTTTTCCCTCGCTGCGCCCTTCGCGCTCGCCGGCCAGGCCCGCATCGCCGACTCGACCGTCGCCATGAGGCTCTTGCGCGAAGCACCGTCGCGCGCCTGCAACGCCATGCCGGAGACGATCGTCAGGTAGAAGTCGGCGAGCCCACCGGCATCGGTTTCGGGTGGAAGCTCGCCCTCCTTCACGCCGAGCTCGATGCGCTGCCGGATCTTGCCGCGCCCCTCCGCGCGCCGCTTGGCAAGCACCGCCTGCATTCGCGGCGAACAATCGCTGCTGGTCGCGGCTGCCATCACCATCATGCAGCCGCGCGGATGGGTGCAGCACGTCAGGTCATCGGCCATGTAGGTGAGGAGGCGCCGGATCGCGCCCTTCGCGGTGGGTTCCTCGGCGTACGGGCAGGAATCCCCCTGCTTCGCCTGGTAGCGGTCGAGCGCTTCGAGGAACAGGCGCTCCTTGTCGCCGAACGCCGCGTATAGGCTCGGCGGGTTGATGCCCATCGCTTCGGTGAGGTCCGCGAGGGACGCGGCCTCGAATCCCTTGCGCCAGAAAACCTCCATGGCGTGCTCGAGCGCCTGCTCGCGGTCGAAGGAGCGCGGCCGTCCGCGCGGCTTGGCGACCTTGGCCGGTTTCGAGGGCTTGGCGGGCTTGGAATCCCTTTTCATAGTGATCGATATTAAATTACTTGACACGAGTTGGCAAGCCACTATACATTGCAGCTGTTATGTAATGTTTGCTACACAATAACCTCATTATCCGAAGGGGCTTCACCGAAATGACTTCCGCCATCAACCGCAGCAATCGCAAGCTCGTGATCGCCACGGCGACGCTCGCCGCCCTCGCCGCGCTCTCCATCGGCGTGATCGGCCTGCGCACCTCCACCGCAAGCCAGGGGAGCGCGCCGCCCGCCCCGCAGGCCACGCCCGTCTCTGTCGCCACGGTCGAGCAGCAGGAAATCACGGTGTGGGACGAATTTTCCGGCCGCCTCGAGGCCGTCGAGCGCGTCGATGTGCGCTCGCGCGTTGCCGGGGCCGTTCAGTCGGTGCACTTTTCCGAGGGAGCGCTGGTGAAGAGCGGCGACCTCCTCCTCGCCATCGACCCCGCGCCCTATGCCGCGGAGGTGGATCGCGCCCAGGCGCAAGTCGTCGCGGCGCAAGCGCGCCTCGCGCACGCCGTGAGCGAGCACGACCGCGCCGTCCGCCTGTGGGAGGAAAGTGCCATCGCTCAACGCGAGCTCGACGAGCGCGTGAACGCGCGCCGCGAGGCCGGCGCCAACCTGCGTGCGGCGGAAGCGGCGCTGCAGTCCGCGCGCCTGAGCCTCGGCTACACGCAGGTGCGCGCGCCCGTCTCCGGCCGCGTGGGCCGTCTCGAGGTCACGGTCGGCAATCTCGTCGCCGCCGGCCCGGGCGCTCCGGTCCTCACGACGCTTGTCAGCGTGAGCCCGATCTACGCCAGCTTCGAGGCGGACGAGCAGATCGTCGCGCGCGCGCTGAGCGATCTTTCCAAAGGCCCAGGCAACCGCAACGCGATCCAGACCATCCCCGTCGAGATGGGGACCGCCGCGACGGAGGGCACGCCGCTGCACGGACGCCTGCAGCTCATCGATAACCAGGTGAACGCGAAGAGTGGAACCGTGCGCGTGCGCGCCGTTTTCGACAACAGGGATGGCACCCTCATCCCCGGCCAGTTCGCGAAGGTGCGCATGGGCCACGCGCATACCGAGAGCGCGCTCCTCATCAACGAGCGCGCGGTGGGCACCGACCAGAGCAAGAAGTTCGTGTTGGTGGTCGGCGCCGACAACAAGGCGGTGTATCGGGAAGTTTCCCTCGGCACGAGCGTCGACGGCCAGCGCATGGTGACCGGCGGACTCGCCGCCGGAGAACGCATCGTGGTGAACGGCCTGCAGCGCGTTCGTCCCGGCTCGCTGGTCGAGCCACAGCCCATGAAGATGGTGCAACGCTGATGAATCTCTCCAAGTTCTTCATCGACCGGCCGATCTTTGCCGGCGTCCTCTCGGTCCTGATCTTCCTCGCGGGCGCGATCGCGATCCGCTTCCTGCCGATCGCCGAGTATCCGCAGGTCGTGCCGCCGTCGATCGTGGTGCGCGCGAACTATCCGGGCGCGAATCCCAAGGTCATCGCGGAAACCGTGGCCACGCCGCTCGAGGAGTCGATCAACGGCGTCGAGGGCATGCTCTACATGGGCAGCCAGGCGACCACCGACGGGCGCATGACGCTTACGGTGACGTTCAAGCTCGGCACGGATCCCGACAAGGCGCAGCAGCAGGTGCAGAACCGCGTCGCGCAAGCCGAGGCGCGCCTGCCCGAGGAAGTGCGGCGGCTGGGACTGACCACCGTCAAGGGCGCGACCGATCTCACGATGGTCGTGCACTTGGTCTCCCCCAACGAGCGCTACGACATGACGTACCTGCGCAACTACGCGCTGCTCAACGTCAAGGATCGCCTCGCCCGCATCGACGGCGTGGGCCAGGTCCTCATCTTCGGCGCCGGCGACTATTCGATGCGCGTCTGGCTCGACCCGCGCAAGGTCGCGGAGCGGGGCCTGTCGGCGGGAGATATCGTGCGCGCCATCCGCGAGCAGAACGTGCAGGCCGCGGCGGGCGTCGTGGGCGCATCCCCCAATCTTCCCAACGTGGACCTGCAGCTTTCGATCAATGCGCAGGGGCGGCTGCAGACCGAGGAAGACTTCGGCGACATCATCGTGAGGACTGAAGCGGGCGGCGCGGTGACGCGGCTGCGCGACGTCGCGCGCCTCGAGCTCGGCGCCTCCGAGTACGCACTGCGCTCGCTCCTCGACAACAAGCCCGCGGTCGCCGTGCCGATTTTCGCCGCGCCCAATTCCAACGCGATCCAGATCTCGGACGAGGTCCGCAGCACGATGGCGGAGATCAAGCAGAGCATGCCCGAGGGGATCGACTACAAGATCGTCTACGATCCGACGCAGTTCGTGCGCGCCTCGATCAAGTCGGTGGTGAGGACGCTGTTCGAAGCGATCCTGCTGGTGGTCCTGGTGGTGATCCTCTTCCTGCAGACCTGGCGCGCGTCGATCATTCCGCTGCTCGCCGTGCCGGTCTCGATCGTCGGCACGTTCTCGGTGCTGTATCTACTCGGATTCTCGATCAACGCGCTCACGCTCTTCGGGCTCGTGCTCGCCATCGGGATCGTCGTGGACGACGCCATCGTGGTGGTGGAGAACGTGGAGCGCAACATCGAGGCGGGTTTGAGCCCTCGCGATGCGACCTACCGCGCGATGCGCGAAGTCTCCGGCCCGATCGTCGCCATCGCGCTCGTGCTGATCGCGGTGTTCATCCCGCTCGCGTTCATCAGCGGCCTCACCGGCCAGTTCTACCGTCAGTTCGCGGTGACCATCGCGATCTCGACGGTGATTTCGGCGATCAACTCGCTCACGCTTTCACCCGCGCTCTCCGCCCTCCTCTTGAGGAAGCGCGACGCGCCAAAGGATTGGCTCACGCGCGCGATGGACCGCGCCCTCGGCTGGATCTTCGCCTCGTTCAACAAGGTGTTCGGCCGCGGCGCGCGCGCCTACACGGGTGGCGTCACACGCGTGCTGGGACGCAAGGCGCTGATGCTGGGCGTCTATGCTGCGCTCGCATTCGCGACCGTGGGATTGTTCAAGGCGGTCCCGAGCGGCTTCGTGCCCGGGCAAGACAAGCAGTACCTGATCGGCTTCGCCCAGCTTCCCGACGGCGCCACGCTCGATCGCACCGAAGCCGTCATCCGCCGCATGGGGGAGATCGCGCTCAAGCACCCCGGGGTCGAGAACGCCGTCGCCTTTCCCGGCCTGTCGATCAACGGATTCACCAACAGCTCGAACTCCGGGATCGTGTTCACGCCGCTCAAGCCCTTCGACCAGCGCCGCGACCCGAGCCTCAGCGGCCCGGCCATCGCCGCGCAGCTGAACAAGGAATTCGCCGCCATTCCAGAGGCCTTTATCGCGATCTTCCCGCCGCCTCCCGTCCAGGGGCTCGGCACCACCGGCGGCTTCAAGCTGCAGATCGAGGACCGCACCTCGCGCGGATACGAAGCGCTCGACGCCGCGGTGAAGGACTTCATGGGCGTGGCGTACAAATCGCCCGAGCTGGCGGGCCTCTTTTCGAGCTTCCAGGTGAACGTGCCGCAGCTCTACGCGGACATCGATCGCACCAAGGCGCGCCAGCTCGGCGTGCCGGTGACGGAAGTGTTCGACTCGATGCAGATCTATCTCGGCAGCCTGTACGTGAACGACTTCAACCGCTTCGGCCGCACCTACTCCGTGCGCGTGCAGGCGGATGCGCCGTTCCGCGCACGCGCCGAGGATGTGGGCCAGCTCAAGGTGCGCACCAACGCGGGCGAGATGGTGCCGCTTTCCGCGCTCATGAGCCTGAAGCCGAGCGCCGGACCCGAACGCGCGATGCGCTACAACGGCTTCCTCGCCGCCGACGTGAACGGCGGCCCGGCGCCCGGATACTCGTCGGGGCAGGCGCAGGATGCCATCGCCCGTATCGCCGCGCAGACCCTTCCGCCCGGAATCACCTACGAGTGGACCGAGCTCACCTACCAGGAAATCCTCGCCGGCAATTCCGCGGTGTGGGTCTTCCCGCTCTCGATCCTCCTTGTGTTCCTCGTGCTCGCCGCCCTCTACGAGAGCCTCGTGCTTCCGCTCTCGATCATCCTCATCGTGCCGATGGGCCTTCTCGCCGCGATGACCGGTGTGTGGCTCGTCCACGGCGACAACAACATCTTCACGCAGATCGGCCTCATCGTGCTCGTCGGCCTCTCGGCGAAGAACGCGATCCTCATCGTCGAATTCGCGCGCGAGCTCGAATTCGCGGGGCACACCCCGGTGCATGCCGCGGTGGAAGCGGCGCGATTGCGGCTGCGCCCGATCCTGATGACCTCGCTCGCCTTCGTGATGGGGGTGCTGCCGCTGGCGTTCTCCGTAGGCGCCGGAGCCGAGATGCGCCGCGCGATGGGTGTCGCGGTGTTCTCCGGGATGATCGGCGTCACCGCCTTCGGCCTCTTCCTCACGCCGGTGTTCTACGTGGTGCTGCGCAAGCTCGCCGGCAACAAGCCCCTCAAACTGCATGGCGAAGTGCCTCGCGTCGAGGCCTTCGCCGGATCGTCGGATTGAACATGAAGCTCACCGCACTCCTTACCGCCCTCTTGATCGCGGGCTGCTCGACCGCACCTGTCATCGATCCCGCATCGTTTCCGGCGACCCCCGCCGCTTTCAAGGAGGGCGACGGCAAATGGACGCTCGCCAGGCCCGCAGAGGCCGAGCCGCGCGGTGCGTGGTGGAAGTCGTTCGGCGATGCGGTCCTCGACGACTTGATCGAACGAGCGGACCGCAAGAACACGAGCATCCAGGTCGCCGCCGCGCGACTCGCTCAGGCGCGCGCCCTGGTGCGCTCGGCCAACGCCGATCGCCTGCCGCAGCTTGGAGTCGGTGCAAGCGCGACGCGCGGCGACGGGCTGCCCAACACCCTCGCCGGCAACGCGCAGACGCTGGTGACCGCCGGCGCGAATCTCTCGTACGAAGCCGATCTCTTCGGGCGACTCGCGCAAACGAGCCACGCTGCAGAGCTCGATCGCCAATCGGCGGCGGGCCTGCTGCAGAGCGCGCGGCTTCTCGTGCAAGCGGATGTCGCACAGACCTATCTCTCGATGCGCGCCCTCGATACCGAACGCGCGCTCGTGAGGCGCACGCTGGAAACCTATCGCGGCACACTCGCGCTCACGGAGCGGCGCTTTCGAGCCGGCGACGTCGCCGAGCTGGACGTTTCGCGCGCGAAGACCGAGGTCGCGGCCACGGAGTCGGAAGCGCTCGCACTAGACCGGCGCCGCGCGGAGCTGGAGCATGCGTTGGCGGTCCTCGTTGGCGAGGTCGCGTCGACCTTTCAGGTCGCCGAGGCCGACTGGTCGACGGCCTTGCCCGTGATCCCGGCAGGGGTCCCAAGCACCGTGCTCACGCGTCGGCCCGATGTCTCCGCGGCGCAGAGCGCGATGCTCGCGGCGCAGTCTCGTGTCGGTGTGGCGAAGGCCGCCTGGTTCCCCGACGTTTCGCTCACCGCCTCCGCCGGGCAGGCATCCTCGGATCTCAGTGATCTTTTCAAATGGTCGGCGCGCGCATGGGGCGTGGGAGCTCTCCTTTCGCTGCCGATCTTCGACGGAGGGCGGCGCGAAGCCGGCATCGAAAGCGCGCACGCGCAGATGGATGCTTCCGTCGCGCGCTATCGCGAGCAGGTCCTCGTCGCCTTCAGGGACGTGGAGGACCAGCTCTCGGCGCTGCGCCTGCTCGCGGACCAGGCCGAGGCACAGGGCCGCGCCGTGAGCTCCGCGAGCCGCACGACGGCGCTCTCGGACGCGCGCTACCGCAACGGCCTGGTGAGCCAGCTCGAGCTTCTCGACGCCCAGCGCAGCGAGCTGCGCAACCGGCGCCAGGCGCTGGCGGTGCAATCGGCTCAATACCAGGCGACCGTCGGTCTCGTGCGCGCCCTCGGAGGCGGCTGGGGAGAGCGCACATGAGGGGCGACAAGGATGACGGTTACACAGACGTCGGACCGATCGGCGGATTGATCGCGACCCTTCTCGCCCTGGTGCTGCTGCTCCTGATTTGAGGCCGGCTACCTCGTCATCCCGGCCGTTCGCCACGCGAACAATGAGCCGGGATCCACCGAGAGTCGCAATCGCGACTCGAGTGTCGCTTTACTCGTCCCGTCGAGGACCGGCGTCGTGTCCGCCTCCGGTGGTTGCTACAATTGCCTATGATCCCTCGGCCGCGGCAGGCGTTCCTCGTAGCGGTCGTCATCGCGCTCCTTGCCGGCCTTCCGCTCTGCGTCTGGCTCGACCTGCAGCATATTTCCAGCACCGCCCTTGCCCGCCAGGCGAGCGACGTCAACTCGATCATCACCAGCATTCGCGGGTATTACAGCAATAACGTCGTCGCCCGCGTCCTCGCCTCCGCCCACCAAACGCAGGTGTTGCACAACTACGAATCCGTGCCGGGCGCGATTCCGATTCCGGCCACCCTGTCGCTCGAGCTCGGGCGCGTGATCGACGAAAAGCAGCGCAGCGTGGCCTATCGCTTCATTTCCGACCTGCCTTTCGCGAACCGGGCGCCGCATCCGATGGACGACTTCGAGAAAGGCGCGCTCGCCGAGCTGCGCGCCAATCCCGCGGCGGCTCCGGTCGACATCACCCACTCGGGGCTCGGCACGCGCGTGCGGGTGGTGACGCCGATTCTCATGGGCACGACGTGCGTGGGATGCCACAACACGCACCCCGAGAGCCCGCGGCGCGACTGGAAGGTCGGCGACGTGCGTGGAATCCAGGAAGTCGCGGTGACGCAGCCCCTCGCCCTCAGCCTCTTCTCCTTCAAGTACACGCTGGGCTACTTCCTCGTGGCCGCGATCGCCGGGTTCGCGTTCATCGCCCTGCAGCGGCGCCAGGCGGCGCTGATCGGCAACATCAACCGGGAGCTCGCCGGAAAGAACGACTTCCTCGCGTCGATTTCCTCGAAGCTCTCGCGCTACCTCGCGCCGCAGATCTACGCGAGCATCTTCAGCGGCGAGAGGGACGTGGCGATCCAGGCGGAGCGCAAGCGGCTCACGATCTTCTTTTCGGACATCAAGGACTTCACCGCGCTGACCGAGAGCATGCAGCCCGAGGAGATCACGGCGCTGCTCAACGAATACCTCACTGAGATGTCGTCGATCGCCCTCGCCCACGGCGGCACCATCGACAAGTTCATCGGCGACGCGATCGTGGTGTTCTTCGGCGATCCCGGGTCCAAGGGAGCAGCCGAGGACGCGGGGGCCTGCGTGCGCATGGCCTTCGAGATGCAGCAGCGGCTCGGCGAGCTCAACGTGAAGTGGCGCAAGGCGGGTCTCGAGCTGCCGTTTCGCGTGCGCATGGGGATCAACACGGGCTACTGCAACGTCGGCAATTTCGGCAGCCACGACCGCATGGACTACACCATCCTCGGGGCGGAGGTGAACCTGGCGGCGCGCCTGCAGGCGATCGCGGAGCCCGGACACATCGTGGTGAGCTACGAGACCTACGCGCTGACGATGGATGTCGCGGCCGGCCATGCGCTTGCGCCCCTCTCGATGAAGGGCATCGCGCGCGCCGTCGTTCCCTACGCCATCGACGGCCGCGCTGGCGCCGAGGGCGCGACCATCCGCGTGGTCACGGAGAACGCGGCCGGCCTCGACCTCTATCTCGATCCGGGGCGCGTCGACCCGGCGATGGTTCCGCACCTGCGCTCGGTGCTGGATAGCGCCATCGACGCGCTCGAGCACGCCGAGGACGGCGCCAAGCCCGACGTCTGAGACCGGGCATCTCGTCATCCCGGCCGTCCGCGATTGCGGCCCTCGGTGGATCCCCGATCGCTGCTCCCGTCCCGGAAGCGTCGAGGATGACGATTACATCAACGGCGCGGCCTTGAGCACCTCTTCGAACGTGGTGAGGCCCTGCGCGACCTTGGTCGCGCCGGAGACGCGCAGCGGGCGCATGCCGCCCTTGT
>WNFL01021481.1_pt2 | contig 12453 bp, 8 predicted proteins | sample 5400361 | NCBI WGS metagenome assembly WNFL01 (sample SAMN13153351, study PRJNA577476) | soil metagenome | isolation source: 40 cm soil on Douglas fir-dominated hillslope | place: USA:California | collected 2013-09-17
CGTCAACTTCGACGCCCATACCTGCCACGATAACGAGTACTTCCTCGCTAACCGCAACTTCAACTTCGACAAGCAGCGCGACAACGACATCAACGCCGACGGTTACATCCTCGGCAACCGCAACTTCGACAAGCAGCGCGACAGCTACACCAACGTTGACGGTTACATCCTCGGCAACCTCGACGAACACACCTAGCCGTACCAGTACTTCAACCGCTACTGCTACCTCGACAGTGACTGCTTCTTCAACATCAACTAACACGGCAACGCTTACACTGACAGCCACTACCGACCCAACGGTCTGGCTATCTCAATGTCCTCAGTATGTCCAGAAAGGCTGGGTGTATTACATTATCCAGCTAGGTGATACAGTGTTTAGTCTGTCGGGGAAAGCTGGGATTAGTGTGGCCCTTCTTCAGCAGATCAATGCGATTCCGAATCCAAACCTTATCACCGTCGGACAGAAAATCTGTATCCCACCACTGCCGACCTTAGTGCCTGACGTCACCGTGCCGCCACCGCAGCCAGACCCCACAACGCAAGTACCGCCACCATGTAACCCGGCGTATGCAGTTTCCGCAAAGGTGACTCCTAACGAAGCGTCAACTGTATTCGTAAATTTCACTGTTACCAACACGGGTTGTGATATGCAACAGTCTGATACCGCGATACTTCAGAGTTACAGCACAGGAACGACTGCGGACATCACGAACAAACAGTCTTTTAAGTTATCGCGCAATGCATCCCAAGCCATGCAAATCTTGTGCAGTAATGATGGTAAGGGTCATTCGACAATTTCATTTCAAAGCGGCAGGCAGAACCCCCTTACTGTAAGTTGTGATGTACCTGGGGAACCACAGTTATGCCCACCAGAGTACACAATTTCTGCTGCGGTGGCTTCTGCTCCTGGAACAGGGGCTGATGGCAGAGTAACATTCACTGTCACAAATACGGGCTGTAATATGCTGCAACAAGATACTGCGGTGCTGACCAGTTTTATAAACACAGACTTTTCAACCGGTATTGGCGTTCCAACTATTACAAATAGTAAGTCTTTCAAAATGTATTACAATGCGCCTCCCCAGAAATTCCAAATCCTTTGTAGTACTGATGGCGAGGGCTATACCACAATCACATTCAACAGCGGTATTCACCCTGAATTCAGAATAGCTTGCAATCCTTGAATTAACGAAAATGACTAATCGCGGATTACCGAAACCCGTTTACAATAAGGTAATAGATAATCTCCCTGCAAGATAAACATTCATCCTTCACGCTAATGTGAGCTACGGCCTATTGTTGTGTCTGCTAACACAAATCGGGTACGGCAACTCGCTGTAAAGATCGATAAACATGGTAAACAACAAAAGTATTAGACAATTAGTTAACATTGAAGACCCCCTGCTCCACCAGACTTTCGCGGGATATGAGTTTGTTGAGCATTTGGGGAGTGGCGCATTTGGTGCGGTATATCGTGCCCGCCACCCCAACCTGGCAGGTCGTGAAGTCGCCGTGAAGTATATCCGCATGGACGACGCGGAAACCGCCGATCTGACCGAAACTGAAATCAACATCATGTCTCAGTTGGAGCATGATCACGTAGTCCAGATTTATGACGCCTACCGGCTTCAAAACCTGCGTCTCATTATTATGGAACTCGTCCGGGGTGGCAGTCTGCGCAAGTGGGTGAAAGATCGCGGTGCGACCCTTGAGCTACCCGTTATTCTTCAGGGCATGGAACAGGTAGCGTCGGCTCTGGACTATATTCACAGCAAAAATGTGCTGCATCTGGACCTGAAACCTGAAAATATTTTGCTCAAGCCGGTGCATGATGAAGATATGCCGCGCTTTTTGATCACGGATTTTGGCGTTGCCAAGATCAACCGGACCGGAACTATTGATAATGCCGCTGGAACCCCGGCCTATATGTCGCCCGAACACTTCGGTATCGGCGATTATAGGCCGGACCCGCGCTCCGATATTTACTCTTTCGGCGTCATGCTCTATGAACTCGTGGTGGGTCAGTTGCCTTTTACGGCTGACAATATTGGCAAGTTGCTACAGATGCAGGCCTACGAGCAGCCGCCCCGCCCCTCTGATAAAGTACCTGGATTACCAGAAAAACTCGATGAAATCATCTTGAAGGCACTGGCAAAATCGCCGCGTGACCGCTTCAAGCGCGCACGAGATATTGGCCGAGAATTAAAAGATTTATATAACCAGATTAGCAGCGATAAACCGGGCACTAATTTTGTAGCCTCTGTACAATCCCCGATTTCTACGCTTACACAAGAACAGCCATCGCGGATAAGCACGCTTCCCCTCAATATGTCAATGTCCCTGAACTCGTTTCAGTTGTACGTCAGATACCCTAACGGTGAGGAACAAAAGTTTGTTTTTAGCAAACCTTCGATTGTCATTGGACGCGACACTGACGCTGATCTCCCACTTGCTGATAAGGATGTCTCTCGAAGACACCTGCAAATTGACTATGCAAACGAGGATAAGGCCTTGTATGTGACTGACTTGAATAGTCGCAACGGGTCTTATCTCGGTGGAGAGCGCCTTGAACCGCAAAATCGCGTTCTATGGAATCCTGATAAAACGATAATCCTGCAACACTTTAAACTGGCGTTACGATCAATAGAGGAATCTGGTCGCGAGGCGATGCCACTGCTGCCGCGAATCGCTAACACCGACATCGTGCGGCTTCGCGATATCGTGCAAGATCAGCCTAAACCGCCTCGTATCGGAATTAATGTTACGCCTCCCGTTATCCAGATCGAACCGAATACATCGGAACGCATCCACGTGACGGTGCGGCCCGAAAATACTGCGCCCGCTTACTATACATTGCGTGTCTCGCCCGGACCCAACATCGACGAGCGCTGGTATACGCTGCCTGCCAACGGAATGCGGATCGAGCCGGGTGAAAGTCGGACCTTTGAAATGCTCATCACGCCGCCGGACATCGGGCCAATTGGAGGGCAAAACTACGAGCTTGTTCTGGAAATCGCCTGCGATAATCCAGACGTGCCTGCGGTTGTTCAGGTAATCAATGTCAAAGTGGCCCGATTTATGCGATTTAACGTCGCGCTCAACCCGGCAGAAATTTCGCATAATCGTCGTCGCAAATCAGATCTGAGTATCTGGAATAACGGTAATTATTCAGACAGTTTCATCATTTATGCTGAGCTACCCAGCGGCCTGAATGTCAAGCCCAGCGCTTCTGAGATCACAATTGGCCCGCGTGAGCAAAAAAGCGTTGAGTTGCAATTCAACCCTGCGCGGGACGCCGCGCAGGATGGTCGTCTGCTCTATCGACTCAGGGTCATGGCGAAGACTTCCGGGATGACGGAGCGGGCCGATGGCAGCTATGTGTACCGGACCCCGCGTCCGAGAATCCTGTCATCGCTGCTGCGTTTTTTCGTGTTCATTTTCGTGATTGTGGGCATCATTTTACTCGTACAGGCGCTTCGACCAGACTTAATTCAAGTAGTTTTGCAGGCCATCCGATCAATCATTAAATAGAGGTGTTTATGAGCGAAATTGCACTCTCTGCCTATCAGATTGTCGCAGTTCACCGCGACGGGACTGCTCAGCGCGGCAAGATCAATATTGGAAAGCCTTTGACGATTGGTTCAGGCCCAACGGCTGATCTGCGTCTGACGAGTAGTGCAATTTTGCCGACCCATGTGCGGCTAAAGGTGACGAACAGAAATAATCTTGAGCTTCTTAATCTTGGGAAATCATCGTCGGTATCTTTAAATGGCGTTCCCATCACAACGCTGGAAACTGTGACATGCAAATCCGGTGATACCATTGAGTTAGGGGACTATACTTTGTCCTTGCAATCAGAGCCGGACCGTGACATCAACGACGATAACATCCGTCGCTCCGCTCAATCGTCTCCCAGTCGCAGGACATCGGAAACACAATTACCAACTTGGCGTCCAGCGCGCGAGGACTCGACTCAAAAATACCCGTTCGATAAGCGTGATACGGACCTTGCGCCAATTGTTATAGAACAACCGTTAACGCTAGATGAGGATGCTCCGACCTATCATCTTGCGCAGCCCAATCCTGTGGCGAAAAATGACCTGGCCCTCGCCTTGACAGTGGCTGAAGACGCCCTCTCCACAGTCGATCAGCCAACGGCGTTGTATCCAGTAACGCAGGGTCTTCAGCGCCGCTACGTGGACCTCGATAATACGCAGCCCACAGCATGGATTGCCGCTGGCTTTTTAATTGCCCAATTGACCATCAATCCGGTCAATCTTGCGCCGGGGGAGCGGGTCCGTATCCCCGTCTCAATCCACAATAAATATAGTCACCCGGTGGAACTCGAAATTGATGCGATTGGTTTGCCGAAAGAGTGGGCGATATTGTCCAGCCCACGTCTTAAGCTATCTTCTGGTGAACTTCAAGGTCATGATCTGGTGTTGCAAACGCGGTCATTGCCCACACAGGATGGCGTCGATATTATGATTTGCATGAGCGATGTCTTGAGCCAACAAATCACACTCAACGTTCCACTCAGGATCGTGTTCAAAAATGCCCCCAATATCGTCAGTTGGCTTGATCCCGCAGTTTTGCATGATTCCGGGCCAAATTTTCTTAAACTGCAAAATCATACGTTGACCAATACGACGGTATATCTCGCGGGAGGCAGTCACTCTGACAACATTCGCGTTGTTCCAACACAAACGTCAGTTGAGATCACACCTGGACAAACCGTCAATATTCCGGTTAATTTTGCAGTCAAGCACCGCAGACTGTGGCAAAGTACATCAAGCGAATTCTGGATATCGGCCCAACAGGGCACGCGAGCGCCCCTGGATTGCGTTGGCACCGTCAGGATTCAACCGCAGGTGCGATTGTCTCTGGTCGCTACCTATATTGCTGGGCTAGGACTGGCCTTAATTACGCTTGGTTGCATCCTGTTCAGCCTGTTTCAATTGATGAAAAGCCTGGGTTAATATCGCCGTCGATATCGATAATAGCGGTCATAGGCGTAGCGGCGTGCACGACCATAATAGTTGCTATAAAATCGCCGACCTCGCGGATGAAAAGAACTTAAAATAACCACCCCCACGAGGATTATGATTAGAATCTCAAGCCCGTTCATGATTCACCTCCGCGCAATGAAATAATCCTAGCATTCAAAGTTGTGAGATTACTGTCTCAACTTGAATGCATAAGCAAATTCATGCCCAACCACGTGTCAGAGTGGCAGAGGTTGGCGACACCCAATGATCGCACTATACTTCCCGTTCATTTCATCGCTAGTAACGAAGGTGCGGGGTATGTTGCGATTCCGTGGTCTTGTCGCCGCTATGCTAACCCTCGTGGTTATAGCCGGATCGTTTGCTGTGGTCAGGCCAAGTGCAGCGCACCGACCTTTCCGGGTTTATTTGAGCTTCGATGATGGACCTATCCCCGGCAATACGAATCGCATTCTGGATATCCTCAAAAAGTACAACGTGAGAGCCACATTTTTTGTTCAGGGATCGCATATTCATGGCAATGAAATCTATGTGCGTGAGGAACTTCTCAACGGCAATCACATTGGCAATCATCTGATCTCGCACGAACTGAATATTATGGCACCGTCTAATCCGCCAGATTCGCTGATGTTGAGTAAATATAATGAAGTTGATGGCGCGATCCGCTGGGCGCTCGGCGGCCTCGCTGCACAGTGGGACACTGAGGAGCCAATCAAGCCTTTTCGCTGGCCGGGCGGCGCAATTAAGCCAATCCCGCTGCCAAATGTAATCACTTACAATTGGACCTCGGCGACGAATGATTCTGGTAGAGTCACACCTTATGGCGCACTCTACCGCGCACTTTACGGAGTCCCAGAGGTACACGAATATGGTGTTTTTGCCTGGGGCGATGGGGCGGTGCTGCTCATGCACGATTGGTCCAATTCAAGCATTGCCGCATTACCATTGATTATTGAAAATCTACAGGACAGGCGCAACATTTGAAGTTTTGCCACGCCCCGGAGATAAACCGGGCATGATGCCTATCGTGCTTGGTGATGTGCCAGATTGTGCCCGGCACAATAACAGTTGTACACCGACCTATATGTCCTTCACGTTTAAGAATACTTTGCCTGCCAATTAGCAACTCGGTTCGAATGTTGAGGCTATCGCTCACCACAATCGTTGCGCAACCCGCAGCAAACTCTTATACTCCCGCGCCGTTATGAAAACGCTCAACATTCCTCGCTGGCTGGCAATTGGGATGGCACTCTGCATCGCATGGTGCGTTATCCTGGCAGTTGATCTGATCCCTCAACTACGCGGTGATTTTGGCTGGCGTTGGCCCTACGCAGTTCCCGATTGGCCCCGTCTCCTGCCTGCGATGATCAGCGTCGCAATCTATATTGTGGTAGCCAACCGCCTTCAGCGCGCGTGGGCGATCCGGTGCTGGAGCTTTGCAGGTGCGGCGATTATCCCCGTCGCGTGCCTGTCTCTACTTGGCGATCCGTTTTATTTGCTGGTAACACGTACACTCTCAGGTCTGGCAAATGGAACGCATCTGGCTGGAACACAGATCACGGACTTGGGCCAAACTCTGCGCAACTGGCCGCAGATTATGGAAACTTACCTGCAACCGGGTGCGCACTTCATGCTGTCGGGTCATATCGCGCTCAGCCCGCCAGCACTGCCCGTCTTTTACTACCTTCTGAACAATATCGCGGCGGCTGTCCCCGCGATCTCCAATCCGCTTGGGATGGCATTGCGCCCGCTGCAATGTCAGAACTTCGGCATCATGGACTACAGCAACGCGCAGCTTTCGACGGCGTGGTTTGGCGCACTGATGCCAGTCTGGGCCGGGTTGACTGTATTTCCGCTGTATCGCGCCGGGGGCAAACTGGCAGCTATATGGTGGCCGCTGATCCCATCTCTGGCAATGTTCACGCCGATGTGGAACACCTTTTATCCGTTGCTTGCCATCCTCGGCTATTTAGCCTTCAATAAGGCTCTCCGAGAATGGGAAACTCGGCGCACGAGGGCAATCGTCCTAGTCCTCATAGCCGGTATCCTGACCTCGCTGGCGACCTTCGCCAATATCTCTATCGTCCCGTTCATTGCCTTCCTGGACCTGTACGTCTTCTTCTTTCTCCTTCAAAAGTATCTTTCAAAAACGGTTTCACTACGCCAGATGCTCACCAGCGGCATTGTGATCGGCCTTATCTTTTCTCTTGGCGTGCTGAGTATCTGGCTCCTGTATTACGCAGTATCGGGCATCGACCCCATCTCAATGCTCATGAGCATCCTGAGCCGCCACTTGCCCCAGGACCGACCCTATCTGCCCTGGATATATCTACACCTCTACGATCTGGCGCTGTTCACCGGGCTTCCCGTCGTCTTTGTCGCCCTCGCCCGCATATTTGTCGCAGCACGACATATGCTCCGTCGTGACTCCAAAACTGATGGGCCTAAACCTGATCCCCTATTGACCAGTTCCGCCTTTGGGGTCGAATATTGATCTAGCTAACAACCCGTCAAGCAACCCCAAAGGACGGGGTGAGGTGAACTCCCTCTTCGACCCCCTTGCCCTCGCGCTTGGTGCGGCCCTGCTGATCATGGCCCTCTCCGGCACGGCACGTGGCGAGACAGGCCGCGTCTGGCTGTTCTTCGTACCCTTTATCCTGATCCTTGCGGCGCGTCAGTTGTCGCGTTCGTCGCAGGCTACCGCGCTGACCGTTACGCTTGTACAGGCGTTCACACTACTCACCGTCGTTGCCTTCTTGCGCGTCGTAGATACCGAACTGCTGCCGCCGCCCTCCGCACCGCCCTCGACGCAAGCGGTTGTGACGAGTGAGCTAGCATCCCAGGTTCGGTTTGCCGACAGCTTCTCTCTGATCGGGCAGCACGCGAAGGCAACTAAAGATGGGATCGATTTGACGCTTTCGTGGGAAGGCGAACAACAAGCCGTCTATCCATACTACCTGTCGGCGCTCGTCGTCGCACCGAATGGACAATCGCTGCCACCGAATATTGTGTGGCAGCCTTTCGACAACAATTACCCGATCACATGCTGGCGGCACGGACAGATCATCACCGAGACGCGCCATCTTCCCCTCGGAGCGAATCCCGTCCCCGGCGATTACTGGGTCAGCCTCTCGGCCTTTTCACTCGTGAATGGTGCTCCGAAAGGCGTTACGGTTACATCACCCAACCTGCCTCCCGACACCCAATTTGGGCTAGGGCCGATTCACCTGCCCTGAGCCGCTAACCCTCGCGGACAACATCTGCCACGACATGAGTCGGGATGTTGACCAGATCGCCAGTTTTGTATTTGATGCTGCACGAGAAACTGCCCGAACCGCCGACCAAATAATCATTTTCAAACACTTTACTGTCGATAATCGTTTTGATGTTTGGCGTATACACTCTGACTGCACCGACTGGTAATCCGGTCAGGCTGGTAAATTCTTCAGGCGTGGCTAGCCGCAAATCTTTGAATTTAAAATCTTTCTTTATCTTCTTGAAATCAACCCTGCAATCACCCCGGACAACTACTGCCATATCCTGCCCATCAGCTTTCATGATCAAGGTTGGCATACAATCTGCGAGACCAAGATGCAAATATTCAAGGATATTCGCGATAGCTCTATGCGGCGGATGGTCAATGATCTCACTGCGAATGCCTAAGCCGACCAGCGTTTTGACATAATCCAGCACCAACTCATCCTGCATTTGAATCAATTCCTCGATTCTTCAATAATGATTACTTCTACGTGTCTTAATAATTTGTTGCTAACGATAACGTTTCTCAAAATATTGCGTAGATATTGCCTATTGAAACATTCTATTCTAAAATGGAATTGTGTAACCTACACCCTCTCACAGTTGCAATAACATGCCAAAGATATTCATCTCCTATCGACGTAAGGACAGCAGCGCTTACGCGGGCCGTCTCTATGATAGTCTTGCTCGTGCTTTCGGAAAAAAGAATGTCTTTAAGGATGTGATAGATATCGGTCCTGGGACTGATTTTCGCGGTGCCATCGGCGAAGCTGTCAATGGGTGCGATATCGCGCTCGTTCTTATTGGCCCCCAATGGCTTACAATCAAAGACGAAGCAGGTAACCGCCGCCTGGACGATCCGAACGATTACGTGCGCTTCGAGATTGAATCTGCCTTGCGCCGAGACCATTGTAAGGTAATTCCAATCCTGGTCGGCAACGCATCCATGCCCCAGAGCACGGACCTTCCAGAATCGTTGCGTCAGCTGGCCTTCAAAAACGCCGTTGTGCTTCGTGAAGACCCGGATTATCCATCTGATGTCGATAAGCTGATTCAAAGTATCGGCGGACGCAGCGTTTTGTCACCTGTAATACTAGCGGTGGCAGCCATTGCAGTTGTAATTATCCTGGGCTTGCTCATTTTGCCGCGCATCCAGCGTGCATCTACTAGTGACGAAACGACGAGTACCGCTATTTCCGCGTCTCCTTCGGCTTTGCCGATTGGACTGACTTCCAATACACCGCAAAAAAGCACAAGTATGCCTACTCAGTCTGTTTCCGTACAACCCACTGATAACCCGATACCATCGGTGAATCCCGGGAATTCCGTTCAGGCGTCAATCACTCGAAGCCAAAATGCTTTCGTGCTTGCTCTGACAGGCAGCGGAGCAATGGTAACGCTCGATAACGTCAAGTTTGATATTGTCGGCAAATCTACGGTGGATTTCAGCCGGTTTGCAGAGGCACTTGGCCTTAATTTAAAGTCCGTCAAGACTCCGCTTTGCATAAGATTGCTTCGGCAAGGCCAGAGTGCGGCCTATCCACAGGAATGTCAATCACTCCAGGCGAGCCAGCGTATCAGCGTAGAGATTGGCGACTCTGACGTTTTTTGGTACGACGCAGAAAACAGCCGAGTTCACACATTGAATGTACAAACCAGTGCTGCTGAACCAGTAACCTGCACACCTCAACAGGCAACCTGCCCTATCAATGTGCCGATTATTGTTCAATAGAGGAACTTCATGAAACAATACGGGCGTTTTCTCACACTTGCTGTCATTTCATTTGTCATTATGTGTCTGGCCCTGACGTCGCTCATCATGCCAGTGTACTCACAAAATGAAGTGAATACGCTGTCTGCGACCCTGGTTAGAAGCAGAGATTCCTTTGTCGTGTTTATCAATACAACCGAAAACTCCCGATTGAATGTTGCCCTACGAGATATTCAATTTAATTTGCAACCGAGCAATACAACAATTCGCCTCGACAAGTTTGAGGCGGCGTTCGGGCTAAACTTCGATAAAGTCACGGTTCCGGCCTGCCTGCGCCTGCAACGTGACAATACCGAGGGGCCATATCCTAGCGATTGCACTGCCAGCGGCGTTCGGCGCTACAGCGTACCCATCTCAGACGCGGATATTTTCTGGTACGACAAAGAGAATGGACGTAACTTCACCCTCAATATTATTGGGGCAGGCGGTGCTTCATTTGATTGTTCCACGTCGCAAGCGGATTGCAGTTTTGATGTTTCCGTGGTGCAAAACGCAACCCCGGTTCCTACATTAGGAGGCGGAGCAACCCCGCTCCCGGAAGGCAATTCGATTGTTTTCGTCCGCAATTACGACCTGTATGTCGTAGATCGCTACGGCAAAAATGAACGCCGCCTTACAAACACGCCCAATGTTAAAGAAGAGTTCCCCAGTTTCTCGCACAGTGGAAACTACATCGTTTACCGGGCAATCGGGAACGGAGAATCCAACGGCAAGATTTACAGGATGAACGCGGATGGAACCGGCAGCACTCGCCTGACTACTGGGTCCAGGGCGGATTGGATTCCAGTATATTCGCCCGACGACACAAAAATCGTATACCGATCTATTGTTAGCGGGGTTGGTCAAATCTGGGTCATGAATGCTGATGGATCGAATCCCACCAATTTAACAGGCGATTCGAGCGCTGATAACCTGGAACCTGACTGGTCGCCAGATGGAAAACATATCGTCTTTAGCTCCAATCGAACGGGTAAATATGAAATCTGGACGATGGATGCCGATGGTCAGAATCCAAAGCAGATAACATACAATGCGTCTGGCAGCTACACGCCTACCTGGTCACCCGATGGTCAATATATCGCATTCATGAGCGATACTGGCGGCACTGGTTACGACCTTTACATTTTGCAACTTAATACTTCCGACCCACATGGTAATCGTATTACGTTTAATCCGGGTCTCACTAATCGTCAGCCACACTGGTCGCCGAATGGTCAATTCATCGTTTATGCAGCGAAGGTGAACAGTCGAGACTATGGCCTGTTTGTCATCAACCGTGAAGGTAAAGGCGATCCAAATCCCATTACCCTCGGTTGGGAGCCATCATGGGGACAATAAGAGATTGTGACTGCCTTGCTTTATAACTGACTAGTTGAAGCCGAACCTCTGAGCTAGCGGCTTGTTTGACCGTAAGCCATCTTTGGAAATGCGTCGGTGTCTTGCACTTGAGGTAGTTCTTTCATGAAGCAATTCACGGTTCGCCTCACGCCTTTTCTAGCTGTTCTGACCATTGTTTTATCATTCACTATCGTGCTGGTCCCTATTCGCTCTCAGGACAATCCCACCACACTTTCAGCCACCCTCTTTAGGAGCAAAGATTGGTTCGTTGTCTACATAAATGTAACAGACAGTTCGCGCGCCAATGTTAAGCTGCGCGACCTTCAATTTAATTTCCAGCCAGGTAATACAACGGTTCGTCTGGACAAGTTTGAGGCCGCGTTCGGGCTAAATTTCGATAAAGTCACGGTTCCGGCCTGCCTGCGCCTGCAACGTGACAATACCGAGGGGCCGTACCCCAGTGATTGCACGTCCAACAAAGTCCGGCGCTACAGCGTCCCTGTATCAAATGCGGACATCTTCTGGTATGACAAAGAGAACGGGCGTAACTTCACGCTAAGTATCATTGGTGCGGACAGCGCTGTCTTCGACTGTTCGACTTCTCAGGTTGATTGCGGTTTCGATGTTCCCCTGGTTCCAACAATACCTAACGCCGCGACAGCACTTCCGACGGGTAACTCGATTGTTTTGGTCCGAAATCACGACTTATATGTGGTGGATCGTTATGGAAAAAACGAACGTCAATTAACAAATACGCCTAACATTAGCGAGGGTTCTCCTGGCTGGTCACACAGTGGCGAATATATTATCTACGATGCACTCGCTGCCGGCGAATCTAATTCTAAGCTCTATCGAATGAACGCTGATGGAACGGGCAGCACTCGTATGACTACCGGGTCCAGCGCTGATTGGAGTCCCGTATACTCGCCTGACGATACGAAAATCGTCTATACCGCCACGGTGAACAGCGTAAACCAAATCTGGGAAATAAATGCTGATGGCTCAAATCCTGTAAATCTAACAGGCAGCTCGGGAGCAGATAACATGGAGCCGGATTGGTCACCCGATGGCAAACACATC
>WNFL01391817.1_pt4 | contig 12453 bp, 11 predicted proteins | sample 5400361 | NCBI WGS metagenome assembly WNFL01 (sample SAMN13153351, study PRJNA577476) | soil metagenome | isolation source: 40 cm soil on Douglas fir-dominated hillslope | place: USA:California | collected 2013-09-17
CGGCCTCCATACGACAATATTTGGTCGGGCGACCAGTCACGGGTTGTAGCATAACCTTCGTGCTGAAACTCCCCTGAGAGCTAGATCGATCCTTGGATTGGCCCCTCCCAGAGATATCTCCCAGAGATATGATGCACAAGATTGGCGCGTATCTCCCCGGATGTGGGTATTGCAAACAAAATCCTATCTCGCTCCTTGTGGATCAACGGGTACCTTTTGGAGGACATTCCATGCACACTCACACTCGTACCTTTCCATATGAGTTCTCCCTCCAGCAACCCGTACAACCTGGAATGTATAAAATTCTACTACATACATGTGATAAATGCGTGCCTTCGGCCGATGAAAAATCCTACGGTGCTGCATGCAATTTCTTCGCAGGGATGGGATGGGTGGGGGTCCCTGTCGCTCCCAGCTCCCATCCGGCAGTCTCCGCGTCTTCCATGCTCGGTCTAGTCCGGACGGCAGACCAAAATCACAGCGAAGGTTGCAAAAGGGAAAGCAGAGGCATTCAAACACCTCCAGCGCTGGGCAGAAAGGGACAAATAACTTCTTTCGGAGCCACTCAGAGGACATGTACGTGGGTTTGAATCGGTCTTCGTCCACCAAAATTGTTACCCACTTCAATTTGGGGAGGATCACAGCCGCTGCCCCAGATGGATAATGCCATGAAAGGTGATCGGGCGAGCTGGCTCCTAACCAAGGCACACCGCTATGGGAGCACTTGAGCGTCAATTGCTCGAGGTCCGGGAGGGAGGTAGCCAAGGACGGTAGGAGAGAGTGAAAGAGATCAGAAACGGATATTTTTAGGTTTGTGATCCGCGCCCTAGTCTTGGAGAGTGCGTCGAGAAGCACCCAGGGTCCTTCTTCATAAGAGGCGCGGATGACCTCAACAAAGGTTGTGATTGGTCGTTTGGGTATCAGTCTCATAGCTAGATCGTCGCGGCATTGCAAGCTGCGCAGTGCAGGTAAGTCTGAGTCGTCAAGAGACAGCTCGAAGAAATCGAAATGGAACAGAATGGAACAGAATGGAAAGTGTTGTAATCGACGCGTATTGTCTGAATGTGCTCGAAATCGCCAGTCTGATCCCAGTTCGACGAGTTCGCATGCTAATGGCGGAGAGCTTGGGAAGTTCAATCAACCCGTCTTGCAAGATGGGGCCAATAGTACCGTCGATATGACCAATGTCAAGGGTTTCTACCGTAGTGGCAAGTATAGTGAGGAGGTGGCGAGTTGTTTGCATATCGGTATTGGTGAGTCTGAGGGCAGTTACATGCGATAATGGTAGAGGCTTTGTCGACGGATGGAACCGGCAAGAATCTACCAAGAGTGTACGAAGGGTGGACAATCCAAAGATGACCGCCTGCTGCGCTTGGTTGATATCTGCATCGTGCAATGAAGGAGCCGAATGTTTGGGATTGTAGGTAAGACGGAAAGTACTGCGTGAAGTCGCCCCTTTTCAGCCCAATTGTGCCAACTCCTTGATCTCGGACGCGGCCAACTCCAGTGGACCTCAGTGGCCGAGCGGAGATGCAGGCGATCCTTGCTTTTCGATCCCGTGGACATCACACGCCAATTATCTATCCTCACTACAGTGGCCGGTGGGTTCAAATGAACAATGGTAAATAAGCGCGTGCACGACTCTGCAAGTGAACGCTGGTCTTTCGGGGAAAGTAGGCCGCAAATGGCAACCCAGAGCTCTACTGGAAATCGAATCTGTCGATTAACCAATTAAATTGGGTTCCTGTTGCCATTTCGCTTGCGATACTCACATCATTCTTATCATTCTGGCGGCTATGGCCGACAGTGCGCCGTGTTCCCACAATCCTTGATAGAATATCAGCCATTTGTGGCTTCTAGCTTAAGCGCAGTGTTTGCTATCACAAGGAATGGGAAAGTGTCTCTGCTTTGTTAGAGCAACAAGAGGACATCAGTTAGCAACTCCATTTGTCACGCTCACCATAGCCAAGGACACGCCAGCTTTGAGCATAAACCTAAGGGATCAACCGCTTGGCCACTTGACGCTAGCAGCACACAGACTGGTGTCGATTAATCCTATCGGGCTTAACATCTTTCGCAGTGCGTTTGACTTCCAGAGCCTTATGCCGCAGAGCTTCTGGAGATGTCCAGCGAACCAGCAAGCTCCGTCTATCTGTCCCCTCGGCCGAGTTTGAAATGGAAAAATGGGGAATGTCACCCACATTCCTCCTCAGTTACTTTCCCGATTCAATCACCAACCCCCTTATGATGGTCGATCGGACGGTCAGTCATGAGCCTGCATGTCGGGGGACGGGGTCGTAACAGAATCTTCGCGCGGAAAATTACCAGAGAATTAAGCATATCGACCCTGTTGATTGGGACACATCGCTCCGGGTATATGTGGGTTGCTAACAAAATCCTATATCGTTCCTTTCCATAGTACATCAAAAGAGATTTTCTGGGGGCATTCGATGCACACCAACACTCGTACCAATCGATTTGAATTCTCATTCCAGATACCATACAACCGGGAATGTATATACAGGCCCATGACATTAAATCAATTACACGTGATAAGCGCTTGCCCTCCGATCATGAAGAGTCCTACGGTGCTGCATGCAATTTCTTTGCAGGTACGGGGGTGGGAATGGGCGGGGGCACCTGTCGCTCCCATCTCCCATCATGCAGTCTCCGCGCCTTCCACGCTCGCTGTGGTTCGGGTGGCTGACCAGACTCAAAGTCAGTGGTGCGAACGTCGAAGGATAGGCATTCAAACTCCTCCAGCGCTGGACAGACAGGGATTAAATACTCCCTTAGGACTCCCCAAAACAATGGGAGTAGGCGGTGAATTCGATGTGGGTTACCCAGATTACGACTCTCTGCAATATGGGGAGTATCATAGCGACTGTTCCATAAGGATTGTGGAGCGGTAGGGTTGAAAAGAGATCAGGCGGGTGGTACCCTAACCAAGACATACGAGTATAGGGCCTGAGTGTCAATTCTTCAAGGGACTGGAGGGTGGTAGCCAAAGACGGTAGAAGGGAGTGTAAGCTATCAAAAATGAAGATTGTTAGCCTTGTGATACGCGCACTAGTCTTGGAGAGTGTGTTGAGCAAATCCAACAGTCCTGCTTCCCGATAGGACCCGACCTCCACATAGGCTGTGACTGGTCGATTGGGTATCAGGCTCATTGCTAACTGGTGGTCGCATGTCAAGCTGCGCAATGCGGGTAAGTGCGAGTCATCAAGGGACATCTCGAGGAGGTCGAGATGGAGGAGAATACAAATTGTTGTAATCGACGTGTATCGCTTGAATGTGCTCGAAATCGCCAGTCTGGCTCCATATGGAAGCCTTGTCAGGCTAATGGCGGAGAGCTTGGAAAGTTCAATCAACCCGCCTTGCAAGATGGGGGCAATAGTATGATCGGGATAACCAACTTCAAGGGTTTCTACCGTAGTAGCAAGTATTGTGAGGAGGTGACGAGTTGTTTGCATGTCGGTATTGGTAATTCTGAGGGTAGTCACATGCGACAATGGTAGAGGATTCGTCGACGGATGGAGCCTGCAGGAATGTACCACGAGTGTACGAAGGGTGGATAATCCAAAGATGATCGCTTGCTGCGCGAAGTTGATATCTGCATCGTACAATGAAAGGAGCTGAATGTTTGGAATTGTAGGTAGGACGGAGAGTACTGCGTGACGTCGCCTCACTTCAGCCCAGTTGTATTTTAACCCACTCCAGTGGACCTCAGTGGCCGAGCGGAGATACGAGCGATCCCTGTGTTTCCAACCTGTGGGTTTCACACGGCAATTATCTATCTTCACCACAGTGGATGGTGGGTTTAAATGAACGATGGAAAATAGGCGCTTGCATGAGTCTGCGAGTGAACGCTGGTCTTTCGGGGAAAGTAGGCCACAAATGGCAACCCAGAGCTCTATTGGAAGTCGAATCTGTCGGTTGACCAATTAAATCGGGTTCCCATAGCCTTCTCACTTTCCTGGTACAGTGATACTCACACCATTCTCATCATTCTGCAGGCTATGGCCAATAGCACGCCGTGTTCCTATGATCCATGATAGAATATCGGCCATATGTGACTGCTGGCACTTCACGCGCACATGGAATGGGAAAGTGTGCCTACTTTGTGAGAGCAACATGGAGCGGACATCGGATAGTGACCAAGAAATATCTGTATTCTTGACATGATACTCGGGACTACAACCGCTCGAGCCTAGGCTTGAGCATAAACCCGATGGATCAGCCATTTGGTCGGTTGATGCTAGCACGCCGACTGGAGCCGATTAATCATACAGAACTCTACGGCTCTTATGAATTTCACCCTCAGGGTATTTCGCCACGCAGGGCCTTTGGAGGTGTCCTGCGAACCAGCATACTCTCTTTAACTGTCCCCTCGGCCGAGTTAGAAATGGGGAAATGCATTCATCCTCAGTTGCTCCTCCAATTCGATCACCGGCCCCCCAATGAGGTTGATCGGACAATCAATCACGGGCCTGCACATTGATGGGGTTGCAACATGACTTTCGCAAGGAAACCCCACATAGAGGCATATCGATTCCGTTCTCCTCTTCAAAGTTAACGCGTATTGCCCCAGATGGGTATTATTCACAAAACTCTATATCATTCGTTTGCTTGGCACCATTAATAGATCAACAGGGGCCTTTTGGAGGGCATTTATGCACACTCATACCTATCCATCTCAACTCTCATTCCACATACTCGTGAATGTAGAATTTATATAGGCTATGACATAAATCTCAACTACACGTAATACACGCCTGCCCTCCAGTCGTGAAAAGTCCCACGGTGATTATTTTTCAGGAATGGGGGTCGGGGTCGGTGGGGGTCCTTGTGGCTCCCAGCTCCCATCCGGCAGTCTTTGCGTCTTCCATGCACGGTCTGGTTCGCACGGCTGACCAAAATCAGCGCGAAAGCTGTAAAAAGAAAAGGATAGGCATTCAAACACCTCCAGCGCGGGACAGACAGGGATAAAATACATCTTTCGGAGCAACTCAGAGGGCCAGTTCGTGTATTTGAATTGGTGGTGGTCCACCCAAATTATTACCCACTTCAATTTGGGAAGGGTCACAGCCGCTGCTCCAGGTGGATTGTGGGATGGTTGCCATGAAAGGACATCGGGCGAGCTGGCCCCCAACCAAGGCACACCATTGTGGAAGCACTTGAGTGTCAATTGTTCGAGGTCCGGGAGAGAGGCAGCCAAGGACGATAGGAGTGAGGAAAAATGATGAGAAACGGAGATTTTTAGGTTTGTGATCCGCACACTAGTCTCGGAGAGTACATTGAGAAGCATCCAGGGTCCTTCCTCATGAGGGGCACGGACCTCCACAAAGGTGGTGACTGGTCGTTTGGGTATCAGTCTCATGGCTAGATTGTCGCGGCATTGCAAGCTGCGCAGTGCAGGTAAGTCTGAGTCGTCAAAAGACATCCCAGAGAGATCGAAATGGAAGAGAATGCAAATTGTTGTAATCGATGTGTGTCGCTTGAATGTGCTCGAAATCGCCAGTCTGATCCCATATTGCAGCCTTCTCATGCTAATGGCGGAGAGCTTGGGAAGCTCAATCAACCCGGCTTGCAAGATGGGGCCAATAGTACCATCGAGATGACCAACTTCAAGGGTTTCTACCGTAGTAGCAAGTATTGTGAGGAGGCGACGTGTTGTTTGCATATCGGTATTGGTGAGTCTGAGCTCAGTTACATGCGGTAATGGTAGAGGCTTCGTCGACGGATGGAACCGGCAAGAATGTACATCGAGTGTACGAAGGGTGGATACTCCAAAGATGATCGCTTGCTGCGCGAAGTTGATATCTGCATCATACAATGAAAGGAGCCGAATGTTTGGGATTGTAGGTAGGACGGAAAGTACTGCCTGAAGGCGCCTCTTTTCAGTCCAGTTGTGCTTTCGGCAACTCCAGTGGACCTCTGTGGCCGAGCGGAGATGCAAGCGATCCTTGCTTTTCCATCCCGTGGATATCACACGGTAATTATCTATGTTCACCACAGTGGGCGGCGGGTTTAAATAAACGATGGAAAATAAGCGCGTGCACGACTTTGCGAGTGAACGCTGGTCCTGCGGGGAAAGTAGGCCACAGATGGCAACCCAGAGCTCTACTGGAAATCGAATCTGTCGGATGACCAATTAAATCGGGTTCCCAAAGCCTTTTCACTTCCCAGTACGGAATACTCACACCATTCTCATCATTCTGACGGCCATGACCAGCAGCACGCCGTGTTCCCATAATCCTCGATAGGGTGTCGGCCATTTGTGACTTCTAGCACGTAATGCGCGGCGTTGGCTACCACACGGTGTGGATTGTGTCGATCTCTGCTTTGTTAAGCAGTGCTTTGGGGACACCGGATGAGATGGCGACTCCACCAATGCTTGATGCATGACATGACGCTCAGAGCCGCAAACACTCTGACCCGGCTTTGGGCATAAAACAAATGAATCAGTCGCTTGGACGCTTGATGCTAGCAACACACAGACTGTTGCCGATTAATCCTACCGGTGTTAACACCTTTCGCAATGAGTTTTACTTCCAGAGATTGATACCGCAGAGAGCTTCCCGGATATGTCCAGGGATCCAGCAAGCTCCGCCTACCTACCCCTCGCCGAGGTAGAAATGGAGAAATGGGGAATGTCACCCGCGTTCCTCCTCAGCTACTTCCCTAATTTTATCACCGATCCCCTTATGATGGTTGATCGGACGATCAGTCACGCGCCTGCATGTCGGGGGACGAGAACCTTCGCACAGAAATTTACCAGAGGCATATCGATCCTGTTGAATGGCACATATCGCCCCGGATGTGGATTGCTATCAAGATTCTATATGTTCCTTTGCTTAGTACATCAACGGAGCTCTTCTGGATGCACACCCTCGTACCAATCAATATGAGTTCTCATTCTAGATACCTATGCAACCGGGAACGCACATATAGACCCATGGCATAAAATTTAATTACACGTGATAAACGCTTGCAAAAGGCCTACGGTACTGCACCCAATTTCTTCGAAGGTACCGGGGTGGGGATGGGTGGGGGCCCCTGTCGCTCCCAGCTCCCATCAGGCTGTCTCCGCGCCTTCCATGCTCGCGTTGGTTCGGGCAGCCAATCAGACTCAAAGTCAGGGGAGAAATAAGCGAAGGTCAGGCATTCAAACACCTCCAGCGCCGGGCAGACAGGGACCAAAGCAGTCTTTACAACCTCCTCAAGGGGGAAGTTTGTAGAGATGTAGTTATTCACCCAATATGTGATCCTCTTCAATTTGGGAAGGGTCGCAACCACTGCTCTAGGAGTAATGAAGGGCGGTCGCCCTGAAAGGAAATAGTGAGAAGACCAACCCGTGTCGTGATGAAGACTCTTGACTGTCAGTTGTTCAAGATGCTGGAGGGAGGTAGCCAAAGACGGTAAGAGTGAGAAATATTCATGAGGGACGAGGATTTTTAGGTTTGTGATCTTCGCACGAGTCTTGGAGAGTGAGTTGAGAAGCCTCCAGCGTCCTCCTTCCCGAGAGGAACGAGCCTCCACATAGGTTGTGACTGGTCGCTGGGGTATCAGGCTCACAGCGAGATTTTGGTCGCATGTTACGTGACGCAATGCAGGTAAGTCTGTGTGGTGGAAAGACACCTCCGGGGGATAGCGTTCGAAGAGAATATGAATGGTTGTAATCGACTTGTATTGGTAGAATGTGTCCAAAATCGCATGGCTCCCTACGTATCCATAACACCTCGTGGTAAAGGAGGAGAGCTTGGGAAGCTCAATCAACCAGTCTTGCAGGGTGGAACGAATGGGATCAACGTAATAAACAACTTCAAGTGATTCTACCGTGGTAGCAAGTAATGTGAGGAGGCGACGAATCGTCTTCACGCCGGTACGGACAAATTTGAGAGCATTTACACGCGATAATGGTAGAGGCTTCGTCGACAGATGGAACTGGCATAAATGCACCACAAGCGTACGAAGGGTGGATATCCCAAAGATGATCGCTTGCTGCGCTTCGTTGATATCTACATTGTACAATGAAAGAAGTCGAATGTTTGGGATTGTAGGTAGGACGGAAAGTATTGCGTGAAGTCGCCACTTTTCAGCCCAGTTTCGCTGCAACCCTCTCCAGTAGACCTCGGTGGCCGAGCGGAGATGCAAGCGATCCTTGCGTTTCCATCCCGTGGATATCACACGGGAATTATCTATGTTCACCACAGTCGACGGTGGGTTTAAATAAACGATGGAAAATAAGCGCGTGCACGACTTTGCGAGTGAACGCTGGTCTTTCGGGGAAAGCAGGCTGCAGATGGCAAGCCAGAGCTCTGCTGGAAGTCGAATCTGTCGATTGACCAATTAAATCGGGTTCCCAGAAGCCTTTTCACTACCTGGGACGTGATACTCACATCATTCACAACATCCTGAAGGCTATGGCCAACATCACGCCGCTTTCTCGTGATCCTTGATAGGATATCGGCCATTTGTGACCTCTAGCACTTAATTCGCGGTGCTTGCTATCAAAAGGAATCGGAAATCGTGTCTGCTTTGTTAGAGCAACAAACAGCAACTCCACCGATATGATACTCGAAGCTGCAAATACTCGAGCCCAGCTTCGAGCGTAAACCAGTGGAGCAGCCGCTTGGCCGCTTGATGGTTGGCGCTACCACACAGACTGGTGTCGATTAATCCTACTGGACTGTACACCGTTTCGCACTTGATTTTTCACCTCCAGAGCATTATACCACACAGAGACTTCTGGAGATATCCGGCGAACTAGCAAACTCCGTTTAACTATCTCCTCGGCCGAGTTTTTCCAAGCTCCTCACTCCCTGCTCATACCATTCTTCCCTTGTTATCCAGAAGTTTTCTTGGTTTTTCATAAAGTCCGCGAGGTAAGCCCCGCCCAAGTACACCATATGCTTGCGTCGTGGAGGGTCGTCAATCTTGATCTTAAATTTCTGTCCAGGGATAAGCAGGGCGCTCTCATAGATATCACGAGAGAGTACGAGTCAGGGGCGAAATGGGAATTACATCGCGCGAAGAACGCCCAGGGAGGAAGAAGGGTAAGGGTGCGACCACGTACGTTCAAGCGTGAACCATCACCTCCTAGGACTCCTACGAGATACAACTGCTTCATCTCCTTCTCCAATCGACTAGGGAGACCAGGGTACATGCTGGAGCCACCCGATAGTACAATGTGCCGATAGAGTTCCGTTCTTACATCGACGGGAGCTGCTTGGATAGTCTCGTAGAGCATTTCTGAGAGTGGGCGCAAAATTGGTCAGTACTGTTCATCTTTTTGTGGTGTTGGTCGTGTATCACGATGATATACGACGGTACAGGAAAGGTAAAAAGCAAGCACGTACCTGCCACCCCGGGCTGTTCAACGTCAACCAGGTGGGGCTGGAAGAGACATTCAGGTGCCTCAAATCTTTCAGAGCCAACCTTGATCACCCGTCCATCTGGGAGCTGTTGGCACACAGGATTCAGTGGCGGGCTACAGCAAGGAGGATCAAAGGTCACTCACAGTGTAGCTCTCCACAAGTACTGTCGTCTCTTCACTGAGCTTGGTGTCCAATTCCAAATCGTACGAGACGTAGCAAAGCTTTTCCTTAATTTGACGAACTGTATCAAAATCGGCAGTCCGATTGAAAGCGTATCCACGCATAAGAAGCAGCTTGATGAGGTATCGCGTAACATCGCGGCCGGCAATGTCTAATCGCCTGGTGAGATGCGGCATAGCGTATCCTTCGAAAACTGGGATGATATGCGTCACACCATCACCCGAATCGACGACCACCCCTGTGCGCAGACCTGGGTAGATCGAGTCAGCTCATTCCACTTCGGTAGTGGCGCCGATCGTCCGCACAGCGAACCTTGCGCGTAGAGCGTCAAGACGGCTTGCACAGCAACATAGACGCCTCCGAAACCGTACTCCTCGAACATCACTTGGCACATTTTTTGTCGGTTGACCTTGGGGTTCATCGGCGGCTCCGTGAGTAGCACCTTGCGTCCAACAGGGTCGACCTTGAGCTTGTCGTTGAATGTGTAGTCCCAAAGGTGTTTCATATCCTCCCAGTTCTTCACGATACCGTGTTCCATAGGTTGTGATAGTTGAAGATAGTTGCGGTATTGCTCAGCCTCATCTCCGACCATGATGTCCTTGATCTCGACGTCCCCTAGCCGTTCTTCTGCTCGTAGGATAGGACGTCCCACTACCGATGGGAACACTGCACGCCATTAAGAATGCCTCAGTGGTATCCACGTCAGCTATACTGCGCCCTCACCATGCTCTGGGAAGTTCGATCCAGCAAACCCAACCTTAACAAACTAGGACGGCGTGAGAGAACATAGTGAACCGGAATTTGGAACATACACCGGTGCCGTTATCAACGACGAGGGGGAGTTGCGTGTCGCCCATTCTGCTGCGGCCGTAGATCGAGTGGTTGAGGTTCAAGGTTGATTCAATTTCAGACTGAGTTGCCCGCCGCTTGGCTCTTTCCACATCTACGGCATCTTGGTCCCTTCTTCTTGCTTGCTGTATTATTACATCGACCAAAAGGTCCCCATTACTTGGTTCCCTGGTTTTACAAAAGAACGTACAAACTTTGGACGACGGCGACGACGCCAGAAGGCGCAAGGCATTTCATCATGAGCAGAGGTACCAGACCTTCTCGTACAGAAAGGTAATCCTCTTACGTGTTGTCTTGCTGATACGAAGCTCACTTGAATTCCTATCAATCCTAGAGAAGAAAGGCGAAAAGGCGTGAGCTCAGTATGTCTTGCACCCCATCCTACACCTACACCCACACCTACTTGCTAACATTTGCAGGTTTATCTCCCTGCCGAAGTTTGGGAGCGAGTCGCTCAATATTTACCGTTGGAAGATCGCTGTACCCTCTCATGCACTTCGCTAGTTCTTTCTACCATCATCAGACCATTTATTTTCGGAACCCTGGGCTTCGGACAGTATTCCTCTTGGAAGAATAGCCTGCGTCGAGCGGAAGCCTTGACGCTTGTGCGGTCCATACAACGAAACGTTCAATCAATCACATTCCATTTGTACTATGGCAACTTCAATAACTCTACTTGGTCAGGGCCAATGACTTCCTCGATGTACGCCAATGGTACTTCGCGAATTTTTGCAAGCAAAGCGAACGCCGCTCTTCTGAAAGCTCTTCCTAAGTTACCCCGGCTCAACGTACTAGTGCTATCAGTGAACCACATTCCATCTCACTCCTGGCCGGTAGTCATCGGCCTTCCTGCCCTCAACCACTTGGAGCTGTATTCCGCGGATGGGGCGACGCCCGCGCCACTTCCCGCGCCACTTCCCAAATCCTACATCAAGAACTTCACCCTCCGCTATGTTGACTATGCGAGTATAGTCAATGCCCTTCTGGGGCATCTAGCACCAAGCCTAGAGGCCCTGCAGCTCATTTACCGTTCCGGCACCGAGAACGTGGTTACATTTTCCTTTCCACCCTTTCCTAGACTTAATCAATTCATGATCACTGGCAGTCGCGAACCAAAAATGCCGCATGACGCGCTCGTCCGTCTGTTAATTCGATCACCAGCCATATTGGACTTAGAAATGAATGCAAGTGTCAACGACAAGCCTCTCCCGGAAACTATTTTACCTAATCTACAATCCATGACTCTGTATGGCGTCACGACCCCGTTCAATCCAATATTTGCCTCACCGCGCACCATCAGTAACTTAATAATCAAAATGACAGGAGAGTCACACACCGAACAATCAATCAGCGAGCTTCTCTCATCAATCTCAGAGAATGTATCCGCGCCTTCTCTCTCGATCTCAGGACAGTGGGCGGCTCGATGGTCAATTTTCCAACAACTCCAGTGGAATTTCGGAAAGCTGCAATCGCTTCACCTACAATTCCCCTTCTCTTTCTTGTCACCCGCCCCGTACGTTTGCCTGCCGACGGGGCTGCCCCGCACCCTGGAACGAATCATGGTCGAGCTCCGCCATCGCGTGCAAGGGTACAAGATGGCGCAAATATCTCCCTTTGATCACCCTGAGCTACGAGATTGGCCAGAGTCATTGACCACGGTCAAGGGGAATGAATGCTTGAAGGAGGTTCGGTTAGAGGTTTGGCGGATTTGGGATGGGGCGGTTATATCGAAACACGATGAGGAGCCCGGGTGGTGGAAGAAGGTTTGGAGAGTGGGGGGTGCGGATGGTAGGTGGGATGTGGACAGTTCTTCGGAACAGGGATTCTATCTAGATGAACTATAAGCCGGGGCGGCATGATATCAAGTGCAGATGTATTCAAATCTTCCTTCCCTTTTCTTCTAGATGGATGTCCGCTTATGAGATTCGAGTTTAGAAGTGCTCCAAGTTGATATAATGGTAGCGTGCCCCCTTTTTCGGGTACGTAAGTGCATGAGTGCGGATGGATGAGGCGGTGATCGGCGTTTGAGAAGATTCCCTATTAT
>WNFL01123713.1_pt1 | contig 12451 bp, 14 predicted proteins | sample 5400361 | NCBI WGS metagenome assembly WNFL01 (sample SAMN13153351, study PRJNA577476) | soil metagenome | isolation source: 40 cm soil on Douglas fir-dominated hillslope | place: USA:California | collected 2013-09-17
CATTCTACTGCCCTTTTGGCTCGTCAGAACACCCAGTGTTAAAGTATAAATTATTGGGATCGGGGATTTTTTGAGTCGGCGTTGGTGTTCCCGGGAGTATGACTAACGGGCCACGAGAAATGAATCTACCATGAAACATAGGATAAGGGGGTTGTTTGTTGATGGACTTGAGTGTGAGGTGAATGAAATCGGCGAATCGAAGACCGAAGACATCATAGCGATTCTAAGTTGGGATACAGACTTAAGACTATCACCAACGAATACGGGATTCGTATAGGATTCTACATGATGGATGCTCGCTTGGTAAGTGATGAGGGCACGGGTCTCGATATCTTGGAAGCACAAAGAGGATGATGAGCGTTGTGAACAATGGGGTAATACAAAATTTGAACAATGTACAATGGGTTCGCACGATGGGTAAGGTAAAAACGCACTGGGTTCGGAAAAGCGGAGAGTGTCCTTGCTGCCTTCGTACCCCGATCGAGACCTTGGGCTCACGAGTTTCCTGAGTTGCCGATTCCCGTGACAAACGAAACAAATGTCATGGCAACTCTGTCGATTGCCAGAAGGTCGTCCCCCGAAGGATCCTTTGCAAACCACCAGTCAATCAGCTCATAAATACTCTTCGAGCGTGTCGTCTTCGTCGGTAAAAGTACATTCGCGAATGGGTTGGACCATGGGTGAAGTAAACTGAGGCCTGTGGAACCCCAGAGTGGATCTAGAGTGCAGATGCAAGCGATCACCGGCTGCTTGACTAGCGGAAACGCATCCGGGGCATTGGTGAGAACACTTACCAAGCATGGTGTATTGTCCGTGACCTTTTTAGTTAAGTGCCTTGAGGAGGCAGACTGATACACTCACTCGATGATCGGTTGTCACTTGTGACTACCAGAACGATGATAAGTAGATGAGGTGATGATTCTGTGATTGGGCATGCAAATCGCAGTGTGGTGCTCATTACCAGATATCTCCAATCTAATCCTGACTTCCACCAGGTTTCCTGGCTAGTTGAGAGTTCATTCAATGTTCAACAAGCGGTTGTACGCTTTTCGTAATTCGTGCTAGACTTGTTTCTGGGTATGAACACTGAACAACTATCTCGTTCTATTTCTATTCGCCGTAGGTGCGGAATGTTGTGGGAGAATATTGAGAGCCCTCGTCACTCCCCGAGGCCTGCGTGAGCACATTAATCATGCGAGAGAAAGAAACGAGAGCGACCATATGCATAGTAAATGACGCTGATCGACTTGAGGGTAAAGACTGAATACCTCCAGAAAATCAAAAGAGCAAAGATTAGCGATGAATTACAATATGTGTGTGTGGGATTGTTAACAAACCTAGAAGCCGCTCGGAGCACTGGTTTAGCTATTCTCCTTGAACCCGTATCTTTCCCATGGACCCCTTGGTGATACTTTCGATGAAGGTCCAGAAGGGGCTGTTCTCTCAGAAGCAGCAGCCGCGCCATGCCTTGGAGAGTCACCCATGCGACTCCTATCCAAAGGAGTGTTGAGATGCTCCTCCAATAACCTCATGCGATCTATGCTACCCAATGATCCACCAGAGGATCGATCAACGCTCTCTGGAACGATACGACTTCGTTCGCCTCGGGGCGAGGCATAAGCAACATGTAATGGTTTCCCATAGAACATGAGCCGGTTTTTCGTTTGCAGGTCATCGAAGGCGGCAACCGCGTCGCTCAGTTTTGTGTATTCGATATAACAGAATCCCTTTGGCCAGCCATCCTCCATAGCTGCGGGTAGATAAGCTCGATGTACCGTCAGAACAGATGGTGTCTGCTTACGAATGCGGAGCTCGACCACCGGTCCGTATTTCTCGAATGGTTGTAAAAGAGAGCGTTTGACGAGCAAGACCTTGGAAGGCACACGACCGAGGTAAAGAGTCCTACACGGGACGTCATTCCTCGCGAATGGAAGTTGATGAAGTTCAGTCGCGAATCGAGCGATGACTTGCGTGCCACCGAGTTGGGAAGCCAGCTCTCCAGAGTTAAGGGCTCGTTCCGCTGCCTTCGCCTCCACGATACTCGAATATTCGACGTAAACTGGGCCCATTGGGGTGCTGTCATGGTTATGAGCACCCCTCGCTTTCCTGAGCGTCAGCAAGGGCACAGCAGGACGAGACAAGCCAAGGCCTAAACCCACCTATTCGCACATCTTGGACATCGCCGTAGGCGAGCATGGCTCGGTATATGGAATCTGGTCGTTGGAGCCTGTCCATCGGGAGATGATCGAGCATGAGGCACGTCGAAGGTTGCCCATCTGTGGTTTTGATAAGGGGAGGTCTTTCCGCGTCAAAGTCGCAGCGGATGGTTCGCCCTTGCACTATCAACGGCTCCTTCATCAGGCTCTCATAGAGCTTAACAGCATCTTCAACCCTCTTGTAGCGGATGTAGCAAAACCCTTTAGGTGTGTTCGTCGGTTTGACGACGGCTGAAATCATTCGTCAATTAAAGAACGCCCCAGGAGTGGGCAGAAAATACGTACGAATCCGAATATCCCGAATTTCGCCGAAACTCTCGAACCGCTTCCAGATATCCCGTTTATTCATGAGTAGCTCAAATGGCACATTACCCAGAAAAATGCATGGGGCTTGTCCCTCGTATCTCCCATCCTGTAGCCGCTGTCTGATCTTTGGGAAATTTCCAGAGTCGCCATTGAAGAATTTGAATGGTTGACTTTTGGGGATCAGCGATTCTAAGGTTTGGGTCGGTGTGAAAGGAGTAGATTCGGAGGCTTGGGTTTGGAACAGGTGAGGGGTGGTATGAAGGGGCGTTCCATCCAGGCTGACTTCATTATTCAGGTCTTTAATTGCTCTGAACTCCTCCTCAGTCCCGATTTCGAACTGGACTTTGACCCCATAAAAGAGTTCGCGGCTTCGGTAGAATCGACGTGCATCTGCAGCCTTCTCTTCGGTTTCAAACTTCACAAAAACATCGCGATTTCCAAATTGTTGCGCGACTGTTGGGTATTCAGTCACTGTCTTTCTATGCAAGTACGGGTTCCATTGTGCAAGACGGGATAACCCAAGTGTCTCCTTGGCCTTTTTAAAATATAAGAAGTCTATGTGTGCTCACCTTCGTGAATTTCGAGCGGTCCCCACCTATGAAGAGCGCGGTGCATTTCCTGGATCGTGGCCGTAGTTCTCCTGACAATAAGAAAGAGAGAAGGAGCCATCGTGTCTTGGATTAGAGAGCTCTCTGAAAACATGTATTAGAATGGAATCCAGCAAAATGTTTTGCATTCACCTTGCGAGTGAGATTCAGGCGCGGCACTAGTCTCAGGACCAGGGACAGTGGCACCTCCGTCCTTCCTACCTGGCCTGATAACTAAATGCTGCCGCAACGCGCCTCCAATGGGTTTGTCGACTTCTCTGGCCATGGAAGTGTCGAAACGGTCATCATCCGGTTTCCATGGCTCCTTCTCCGGTGCTCGCAGGCCGAAGGAGGTGGTACTATCTACAGGCGCATATTGGCGCGGTTTCGTTTGAAGGTGCGAAGGGTTCTTCAGTCCAGTGCGCGGTTTTTTCTTCAGGTCATACGGTTCGCGGACTTTGCGATGCGTGGCCATAGCCCGTCGCGTGGTAAACGCGACTGTTCGCGGGAAACGCGTGAGCATGTCTTTTGTGAGCAGTTTGGTTGAAGAGAGCGGAGAGCCGAGGAGCAAAACCTCTCCCGTATTTGTTTGGCCGTTTCGAACTTGGACTCGCCCTCACCCTGGCACGCGCAACTCAGCTCATCTTTCCCAGATATGTACTCAGAGATCATTGTGTACGCCTAGGAGGTTCCGCCGTGAAATGTGGTGCGTGGGACGGCCCTTGGCAATATCATGGAAATATGACATCTGACCACTCCTCAGATCGCGGCATCGTTTATGGCTCCACGACTTTATTAAATGAAGGCGCCCCAAAGCCTTCCCTTGACCTATCGGGCTCCCCTCGTTCTCGTCTCGTGCCTACAGGGAACAGCCGGCCATATCTACTATCAAGAAGCATTGCAACGAGAGTGCCTCAAAAAGTGAAGAAGAAATCGTCTCCTCCCCAATCCGCTGCCGTGCCTGTGTCGTCAAGAGAAACCCCGACCTATCTAATCTATTTCGGCGTGAGTATCTGGGCGGCGCTTGCAGGCTATGGTGCATACTTCTACTTTTCTTCCACACAAGATGACTTCGGTCCAATAAGGGGAGGCGCAACCTCCGACCTCACGCTTGCCATCTCCGACCTTCAGCAGGCCTTCCAAGGTGCTGACCGCGTGGTCACGGATGCTGAAGTGTTGAAGACGTATGGCTCGCCCAATTATACGACGTATATCGGGAGCGAAGATGCTCGTCCTCATGGCGTGGTTGTCTTGCCTCTGAGCACTGAGGACGTCGTGGCGATCGTGAACATCGCAAGGAAGTGGGGTGTGCCAATTGTACCTTTTGGTAATGGGACGAGCCTCGAAGGGCATACTAGCGGTGTACGTGGTCCACATGCCCCGCACACAATTGCCTGACAGCATTGGTTTTAGACAGGCAGACAGGCGATATGTATTGACATGTCAAGGATGGATCGTATAATAGAGATACATAGCAAGTTTTTTGCATTTTCCGACCAGTGATAGTGTTAATCCAGACTCTAGAACAAGACTCTGACCTTGTTTGCCAAGCCGGTGCGACCTGGGATGGCATCAACGCCATACTGGAAGAGAGTGGTATTCCCCTCTTCTTTCCCGTACGTCTGCCCTTCCATATGACTTCCCAGACTTACGATGTTCCAGCTGGACCCAGGGCCCGGAGCAACGATCGGAGGAATGGTCGCAACTGGTTGCTCAGGGAGTAAGCTTCGTCACTTCATCTCACGGTAAGACCTTGCTGACATTGTAATATAGCGAACGCCGTCCGATACGGTACCGCAAAAGGAGAGTGGTTCCTCAACCTGGTTCGTCTAACCGCTCTCCACCAAGGTATATAGGCTCACAGTCTCCGTAGACGGTAGTCCTCCCCTCTGGAGAAGTGATCAAGACCCGTTCGCGAGCGCACAAGTCTTCAGCTGGATTCGATTTGACGAAGTTGTTCATCGGTGCCGAGGGAACGCTCGGTATTGTCACTGAAGGTTTGATTATTCTACTTTACCACCTTTTCTCCATGGCTGACCCCTCCTACCCCTCAGCGACGATCAAACTTGCGCCGCGCCTCCCGACCACAGTTGCAATTGCCCAATTCCCAGACGTAAACAGTGCATGCGAGGCCGTTACAGACATCATGAACAGTTCAGCCGGGGCCCACATCCGTACGCTTTTCATATTTTCCTTTCACACCCACACCTAATCCTTTGACTATCCTGCGGGTCCAGAATGTGTAGAATTAGCCGACGCCCAAATGATGCACGCAATCAACCTATCCATCTCCACCTCTTCTCGCAAGTCCAAGTCTCCAGGTCCATACCCAGAAACAGACTCGCTCTTCCTCAAGCTTCAGGGCACCCCACGAAGCATCGCTGAAACGTCAAAGGTCATCTGCGATATCCTCAGTACACATGGGTGTGACGCCCAAAAGGCTTTCAGGCTAGCACGCAGGGAGGATGAGGCACGGGAGATGTGGGATCATCGCCGGAACGCGCTGTATGCAAGCATGAAGATGGTCGAGGACGGGAGGGTGTGGAGTACTGACGTTTGGTTCGTTGTCTGTCCTTCACTTTGGGTAGTGAGGGTAGGCGTGCTGACCCATTTTCGGGTGAGCAGCGTACCAGTGTCGAACCTCCCTCAGTTGGTATATGAGACAAAGGAGGACGCAAAGAGCGAGGGGATCGAGGCTACTATCGTGGGGCACGTTGGGGATGGTAAGGTGTTCTCTCGTTCTAGCCTCTACTGAGCGAGGAATATCAGCACGCTGACAGCTTATGATCGAAGGAAACTTCCACGCTGCATTGATATTCCGTAACAAAGAGGAATATTCCAAAGTGCAAGGACTGAGTAAGAGAGTTATCGAGCGCGCGTTGAGGATGGACGGTACATGTGAGTCTTGCACGGGTTTCTAGGACACGGGCACAGAGGACGATTGCCGAGCTGGGCTTCTCAACGCTCATGGACTGGTTAGTCAGCGAATCGGTGTTGTTGGTTTGAGGACGCGCGGCTCATGGCCGATTGCTTGGTGTTTGAGTCGTGCATCCGTTCATCTCGGTCGGGGCAATGCTTTGGACTTTATACTGGTCCAGCCAGTCCAAGTCAAGAATTGTTCTTCTGTACTGGTTGTGACCCTATCGGTTCCAGCTCCTTGCCACCGCAGACCCTGACCACGAATGACCGGGCGCCCTCTGTTTCTTATTCGATTCAACCCCGGAAGCTAGGAGTCCTTGGGCCTCACTTTTGCTGATTGGGTCGCTGCTGCGCAGGGCGCAGCGAGGGAATGTCTTCCCCTGAGACAAATTGAGTCCCCTGACCTTTTCTTCCTGTAGGTACGGGCGAACATGGCATCGGGCTGGGGAAGCGTGGATACCTGCGGGCGGAGTTGGGCGAAGGCACGGTCAAGCTCATGAAGACCCTCAAGCGCACGATTGACCCTCTCGGGCTCATGAACCCTGGGAAGGTGAGACCGCCACATTTCCCCTCGATTGTTTTGACGCGCAGCTGGTATTGGGTAGCTGTACCCGAACGTCGACGAGCCATAAAAAAGGTACTATCAATGATCTGCCGCCACCGAGTGCTCTTGGATACAAAGAACCATTGTTTACGGCAAAAAACCGTTCCCTTCGGCCTCGGTCTCCACGGTGTGCTTAGCAAAGGCGATTGCATCAATGGGAAATGATTTACACTGCAACTAGCGGGTACCTGCAATTGACTGGTTTTCTCCGTTTTCTCTCCTAATGGAACTGTGTTTCGTATCTTCGAGAGCTGAGGCCTGGGTGGCTGCGAGTTTGGTTAGTTGAATGTGAGGTGCTAGAACTCGGCTAGAGATCAGTTTCAGGGACGGCGTGTGACATACGCAGCTAAATAAACGTAGCGACGTCGAACCGCGGCCCCAGCCCCCCTTGCCACTAAAACTTGGACTCGCACCACCACCACCTCTAGACCCTCCAGACCCTCCAGACCGCTCGAGAATGTTGTCGAGCATATCACGGTTACTTCCCACTAATATCAACCTCAATCCATTCGAGGGCGACCTCTTCAAGTCGTCGCACCCCACCTCGAGTCGTACGGTCAACGACAGCGCCAAATCGGAAGATCCACATCAAGGGGACCAACAACCGCCATCTCAGATCCATCACTCAGATACTACGACACATGAGAAGACTCAAAGTGATGCTGCAGATGCCACAGCCCAGGCTGGCAAGCGACGGCGAAAGGACCCGGCGAGCTCTGAGGTAAGTAGACATTGAGATTGGGTTGGCTCAAACGCATGTCATCGGATACATGCACCATCATGGCGTATTCCTACAGAATGAACTGTACTGCGGCGACCTGCATGACGTCCTGGGTTTGTAACATGGGATCGGAACTTTTGCCAACGCTGAGCGCATAGATTTTTATCGCACTCTCCATGGCAACGTGTATTTTGTTTCTCTCTACTCCTTCCGTACCCTTTTCGAACTCCTTTCGAACCCCTTTCGAACCCCTTGGATTCCACCTGCGCTCATTGGCAGATCTTCCGTCTGCGGTGAAAGCCTAATTGCATGACGGCTGACTGCACCAATTGGCGGCGGTAATAACTCTTGTACACAGGAGGTGATGACACCCAGGTGTTCGATCTATGTTGGAGCTTTCGGCTCTTTGCTCCTTGGGAATCGGGGTTCAGTACGTCGGATACCTATGTGATTCGTCTACATGCAAGCACTTATTGCAATTTGTGTGGAATGTACACACTCTGTACCTCCTCAGACGCTCGACGGCGTCCGTATAGCCCGCAGACCGGACTGAGTCGGACTGAGTGAAGTCATCACCTCAGTTGAGGGAGATGGCGCTCAGCAGGCAGCGCTTCCCTAACCGGGAATTCCACTCAACTGATGCCACTGACGACAGACATGTCGTGGTTCTCTGTACAATCACTTCGCGTGACGGTCGATAACCCAAACTAACGAGATCATCAGACATTCATCATAGTTCGACCACCTCCATCGAAGACCAACCATCCATTAAACTTGCAAGTCCAACTCGTGCCGTACGTCAACCGAAATGAACGTGCAACGCGCCGCTCAGTCGACGCCAACGCCTCGAGAGAAACCCTGGCGGACACTGGGGATACTGGCGTTCCCATACAACGTACTATATCGGCAGGGTCCAATCGTTCTGATACAGAATCGACGTATTCTGCAAGCGGCTCGATTTCCTCAGGTTCATCCGGATCGACAATCAGCGGGCGACGGATCGTGCCTTTATACAACCTCCACGCGCACAACGTGATGACGAATACAATTACGGATGCGGGAACCGACGCGAAAGTGGCGAAATTCTTCAAGCGGGGCTTAGAGGTGATGGGACTGGCAATCCTCGAACCGATAGAAGTGTGGGGACGCTACTCTTGGGAAGATGTAGATGAGGATGTCGGAGACTTTCGACGAGCATCGATCAGTACAGCTGCGAAACCGGACCTGCCAACTGTCGTGGAGGTGCCTTCAAACCCTACCTCGCCGGGATCAATGTCTTCGAAAACGTCTGAATCCTCCTCGAAAAAGCTTTTTGGGAGGTTGTTTAAAAAGAAAGAGGCATCGAACACCCCGCTGGGATCGTCCCCCGCACCCCCACAACCGCCACCCACCATCCTCGAACCGCCCTCTTCCTCGGCTCCCTCTTCCCTCCAGTCAGAGCCGTACCTCCAACCACCAGTCCTCGGTCTTCAAGCACGGCTCAAATCGCCCACGATACCACCCCATGGCCGGCCGAGCACGTACGTCTGGGTGATCCGGAAGTGGATCAAGGGCTCTGAGGAGAGTTGGATCGGTGGCATGGCGGATAGCGTGGGCAGCGTGTTGGGGATGCGGGATGGATCGGAGCGGAATGCGTCGGAAGTGACCGATGTCGAGGTGCGATTTGAGTGGAAGAAGATGAAGGCACGTGGGGAGGAGAGTAGAAGAAGGAGAACAGGGACTGGTACGAGTGGTCTTGAAGAACAGGATGGAAAGGCGAGGCGGCATTCCTCTGTTCTTGAGAGGAGAGACACGGCCTCTACGCTCGGTAGCTCGGTGCATGAGATACCTTCGGATGCGGCGCTTGGTAAAGGAGGGTTGATGAGCAACCCGGCACAGAAGGCGCAAAACCGGCTCAGCTTGCAGGGGCTCATCCCGCGGAACAAGAATGCCCAGTCTGCACCTGGACCAATGTCGACCCTTGCACCCCTTGCGGAGCCAGCGCGCGCCTCCTCGCCAAACCCACCTGCGAGCATCGCAACGACCAATACGACGGGGGAAGACGACGGCGAGGAGAGCGATCCGGAAGACTCGGAGACGCCATGGACATGCACCCTGCATCTCCGGTCCCGCATCTACGCTCACAGGCGGTCCTCCACTGTCTCCCATCCCGATCATCCGCCTTTAGACCCCTCACCGGCCGAGCCCCGCGTCGACGTCAAGCTGAAGGTTGCCACGCTCTCCCCGGCACCTCACCACCCCAAGGTTGTCGCGCAGATCAAGACGCCGCTCCCGTTGCGGGATGTGCTCGTCGACGAAGGGGTTGTCCGGCGGCGTTCGGCGGGGCTGCCGGGCGAAGAGAGCGTTCTGGTGCTCACTGCTGAAGAGATCAAGGATGTGGTTAGTTGCACTGGGCTGTGGGTTATTGTACGCGAAGGATACGGTGGGTTGGCGAAGAAGCGGAAGGGGGATGGGTGGTTGATTCGTGGATAGGAGTTGGTAGATTACGGGTCTTTCGATCGTGAAGTGGCAGTCTTTCCTCTTTCCACTATCCCATGCTGGAGGCATATAATTTAATCTGATGTGTTGTCCGCCACGTGATGTAGTCCTGTTGTTACTCTCTACGATGTCCATTTTGTAACTAGCTATCAGGAGGGTCTCTGATGATCGAGAGGAACGGCGCTCGAAAAATATTTCAAAAACCTGTAGCTGGCAAAACCCTATTACACCTAATATAGCCTGCTGATCTCTCACTGAGTTTCACGACCTTGTTATGTGTTCCTACCAACGGCCTGAATCTTTGGGCTACTCGCGAGGTACAGTAGCCCACTGAGAGCCGCAAAAACAACTAATGTAAATGACGCGGGGGCTATGAGGTGCAAGTTAGGCGGTATGAGCCATCCATGGTGGGGCCTTGAGTGACTTGTCCACGGATTGATCGGTCGTATGGTTTGTAAACTTGAGCTTAGGGCTGAGAATTAAAGACCTGAAGGGGCAGCACCTTGACCTCCCTGTAACTGAGGCCGACCCACATCACGATGACGTATAACGGAGTACGTCCATGATTCGAGCGAGACGGCGGGACTGGGTAAGCAACTGGAGGCTTCTCCTGGATTTCCAGAGTTCTTCTAGGAGTCCTCTGAGTTCGTGTATGTCGTTCACGATGTTCGTGCTTTTAAGGGTGGTGCTGCGAAGTCGTCCGCCAGGCCTACACACGCGAATGATCATTCACTCACCTCGAGTACGGTCAGATACTCATTGTTATCGCCAATTTTTTTTGGCTTGGGAATGTCCTTCGGAATGGGTCCCGACGTAGTCGACTCCAAAACGCAAGAAAGAATAAGAGTGCAGGTCGGGGTTAGGACGCAGGGTGATCGGGTTGGCCTCATTTAACTCGCCAGACACCTGTAATTCTGTCAGGGATCGGGTTTTTGGGTAAAACCATTCATCATGCATGCCCGCAATACCCAGATTGCCGAGCGGACCTGATTGAGGCAAGATGACGTATCCTCCGCGTGTTAAGATGAATTGCTGGCTAACACGAGCCCTGTCATGGACATGGACTTGTTTCGATTTTCCGTTCACGACGTATTTAATGGGTTCGTAAAAGTTCACCAATGTTGTGAAGTTGAAGAGCCTGTTCGCAGAGTCCTAAAAATCAAAGATTTCGATTCATAGGTTCGTTATAAGTGCGATACGCGATTCCAATCTTCGGAGATCCGTAGATACTAGTACCCCGGATGCAAAGGATGGTTTTGTAATGGGTATAGTGGGAGTGGCCAGTGCGGGAGAGTAACAATGCTTTCACGCTGAGTGAGTGGTGAGACGCGCCTTTGATCATACGCTTTGTGGCATATCCTACATTCGGAGTACTCCAGAATAATACAGGAACCTTATTGCTTGTACATGTCGCTATTTGAAATCCCGATGAATTTACGTGCGGCTCATTTCTTGTCTCGCTCTTCGAGCATGACCTGCAGCATTGCTCTGACACCGTCAAGGCTTCCTACGCTCACCATACCCTTGTCCCAGTTGACAACTATAGGCCATTTCATTGCCCCTGGGTTCTTTCGGACCAGGCTCGCGACGGATTCCGCGTCGCCTTGCCGGAAATCGCCCACTGAAGGTTGAGCGCTCAAGAAGTCGCTGATAGGCTTGTCCGAAAAGCGAGCCATGATTCGAAATTGGTCTGATGTCGGAAGAGAATCCTCCACCACAGACAGCTCGAACTGCAGCGCGCCGTGAGGGGGACCGGGGTACGGTTCAGTGCATGCTTTCCGTAGTAAATTGAGGGCAGCGGTTGATGAAGGATACGAAGGATTATGACTGAACGTTGTCCGTCAGAGATCCACTCCTTCCTGGTACCGTACGTCTCGGCTCACAAGATGGACACAGTAGGAAGCGTTTTTAGCCGCGAAAAGATCATTAGTTCTTGGTGTTGTTACTCAGAGATTGTGTGCGCGGATGCCGTCGAGGTTCAAGTCATGGGCACTGGCACTCACGTGCTCCCTAACTCTGGAACTCAGCCACTCGCAATCTCGCAATGAAAAATAAGAAAGCAACGAAAAAGTTTGCTGCCTCTGGTAAACTTAAGCAAACCATTAAGACACGGCATAAGCAACAGAAGCTCAAGAAGCAGATCCAAGGTCGACGGCAACGGAAGGCTACGAATGAACAAAATGCCAAGGCGGGCGCGAAGCGTATCGATGCAGAGGATGTCGACATGGACGGTGGTGACAGTGGCGGCGAGCCCTCGAGACCGTCTAAGGTTTCATCGAAGGGAAAGAGCAAAATGAAGCCGCAAAAACAGGTTGACATAAAAAAATCGTTTCTTGACGGAGAGAACGACGAGGTTGGTCATGAACAGCCCTTTCGTACCTTGATTCTGATCGAGGTGTAGGAGGATAGTGAAGATAATATAACAGACGCCGAGGGAGATTCCGCGAGCGAGGACGAGGACGACGCCGCTTCTTTTGCTTCGATCGACGATCTGGAAGGTAATTTTCCAGATATTATGCCCTACAAATTGACTCGAGCCAGTCTCCCAGATGATGAAGGGAAGACACATTTGATGGAACTCTCAAAGCTGGCAGAAAAGGACCCGGAATTCTACCAGTAT
>WNFL01037090.1_pt2 | contig 12450 bp, 12 predicted proteins | sample 5400361 | NCBI WGS metagenome assembly WNFL01 (sample SAMN13153351, study PRJNA577476) | soil metagenome | isolation source: 40 cm soil on Douglas fir-dominated hillslope | place: USA:California | collected 2013-09-17
CGAGCGTGGCGGTCATCCGCGGACCCGTGTATTTCAGCGCGGGGATGAGTCCGAACAACACACTCGACACGAGGGAGAGAGCGGCCGTGAATGCGAACGTTCGCGAGTCCAGTGAGATCTCGCCGAGCCGCGGAAAATTCGCCGGACCAATCGCAAGGAGCAGGCGCAAGCCGGCGTACGCGAGCCCGACTCCGAGCGCGCCGCCCATCAGGCCCAGTAGCATGCTTTCGACCAGAAGACCCCGGACGATCCGTCCGCGGCCCGCGCCGAGGGCCGCACGGACGGCCAGTTCGCGCTGCCGCCCCTCCGCGCGAACCAGCAGCAGATTCGCGACGTTGGCGCAGGCGATGAGCATCACCAGGCCGATGGTCGCCATCACCACCCAGAGCACGTCGGTCACGCCGCCGACGACTACTTCTTTAAGAGGACGCAGGGCAGGGGCGATTTTCCACGTCTCGTAGACTCGTGAGTCCGTGCCCGGCGCAGCCGGCCAGGAGTTCATCCAAATCGGAATCATTCGCGCGATGTCGGCGTTGGCCTGGGCGATCGTCACTCCCGGCCTGAGGCGGGCGACGCCCTGGTACGTGAAACCGCGTGCCGGATCGAACGCCAGCGGAAAGATCGTGTCCGCCTCGGCATTGCCGATCCGGAATCCCCGCGGCAGGACGCCGACGACTTCCTTCGGGCGTGCGTCCAGCATGATCGTGCGCCCGACGACAGATCGGTCTCCGCCGAAACTGCGCTGCCAGAACCCGTAGCTGAGCATCACTCTGGTGTACGCCCGGTAGACGCTGGGGAGCGGCCGGATGGCTCCGGTCTGGTCCTCGTCGCGCAGCCAGCGGCCGGCCGCGGGCGGAACGCCGAGCGTCTCGAGGACGCCGCTGCTGATGCCGATGGCCGAGACTGGTTCGGGCACGGCCACATTCGTCAGCGTCCCATTCGTGCTGACCCACACGCCCAGCGATTGAAAGACCCGGTTGTGCTCAGCGAAGGTCAGATACATCGACGGAGAGAGAAGCAGTCCATTCGACGCACTTGCCGATCCCGTCGCGCCCGGCGCGATCTGCCGGAGCGCCACCAACTCCTCCGGCCGCGGATACGAGAGCGGCTTGAGCAGGACGCTATCGAGGACGCTGAAGACCGCGGTGTTCGCGCCAATGCCGAGCGCGAGCGTCAGCACGACAACCACCGTGAACGTGAGGTTGTGGCGCATGGCGCGAAGGGCGTAGACGAGATCCTGGACTGTGCTTTGGAGCCACGGCCAGATCCAGACGTCGCGGGCCGCGTCCCGGGCGAGCGCGGTGCTGCCGACTGCGCGCCGTGCCGCGACCGCCGCATCCGCTGGCGCGTGGCCGGACGCTTCGAACTCGCGCTGCTTCATTGCGCGATGAAACTCGAGTTCCTCCATGAACTCGGCTTCGAAGCGCCGATGTCGAAGCGCATACCACAGGCGGCGAAGGAAGGATTGCATGCTGGGCGCTTATGCGGTGAGGACCTTGCGAATCGCGAGAATGATCTCGTCGAACTCCCGTTGCTCGACCGCGAGTTGCTTGCGGCCCGCCGCGGTCAGCGTGTAGTACCGCGCCCGCCGGTTGTTGTCGGACGCACCCCACTCGGCCTTCACCCAACCGCGCAGCAGCAGGCGCTGAAGTGCGGGATACAACGAACTTTCGCCAACCGACAGAACGTCGTCCGAGACAGCTTTCAGGTGTTGCGCGATCCCGTACCCGTGCAGGCGCTCGCGGGTGAGCGTCTTGAGGATCAGCAGGTCGAGTGTGCCGGGCAGGAGTTCAGGAGTGTCTCGTCCCATCGTTTATCGATGGGAGTATCGTATACGGCCGTCGTGCCTGTCAAATGTCGGACCGCACACGCCGGTGGGGAAGAGATAGCGAACATCAGGTACGGGTTGTGCCCAACTGCTTTTTGTGAAGAGATTCGGCATAGTGGGCCATTCCCCACATGGCAAGGCTCTGGCACTGCCCCGGCTGCAGCACGATCCTTCATCACGATGAATCGGGCGTGAGTCCTCGCGCGGGCGAACGGTATCGCTGTCACGTCTGCCGGCTGGAAGTGCTCTACGACGAGACAATCCAGACGATCGTAGGCGCGCCGTTCGACGGCGATCGCTCCGCGGGCTCCCGGCGACCGCGGATGCTGACGGCGCACATCACTGACAACCAGGGCGGGACCAAAGGGCGAAGGCACTAACGTCCGCAGAGAGCCCGTAACGTCTTCGGTCGCCACAATCCTCTAAGAACTACTCGGCCATAAACCGGCAGTGCGTCGGCAACGTCTAAGGCGATGCGAGTGCGTCTCTTCTCACTCGCGAGGGAGGAGCATGCGCGTTCGGAGATACCTTAGCGGCTCGGCTCTACTCGCCATGTCGCTCTGCTCGACACTCCGCGGTCAGGCGCCGGATGCTAGCTCGGTGCTCAGCGCGGCACGGGACGCGTTGGGCGGCGAGAAGAAGCTGTCTGCCGTCAAGACCTTCACGGTGACTGGCAGAACGCGGCAGCTTCGGGGCAACAACCTCGTGCCGATCGAATTTGAAATCAACTGTGAGTTGCCCGACAAGTTCGTCCGGACGGACGAGTTTCCGGCGCAGGATGCCGATCCAACGACGCAGGGATTTAACGGCGACACCCTGCTTCAGTTTCCCGCGCCGCAACCGGGGAGGGGCGGCCCGCCCGCGCCGCCGCAGCAACGCGTCAACGCGGCCAAACAGGATTTCGTCCGCCTTACTCTTGGGATGTTTGCCACGTCGTTGAGCGGCTATCCGCTGATCTTTAAATACGCGGCAGTCGGCGAGGCGCCGGAAGGCAAGGCCGACGTCCTCGATGTCACTGGACCAGCCAACTTCTCTGCGAGGTTCGTCGTCCAACAACAGACGCATTTGCCGGTGATGTTGATGTGGCAGCAGCCTGGCCAGAATCCGCAGGCCAAACCGGCCGAGAACCGCATCTACTACGCCGACTTCCGCGACGTGGACGGCATGAAATTGCCGTTCCGGCTCCGGCGCGCGGTCGCCGGCGACACGATCGAAGAGACGACCTTCGACCGCTTCAGGATCAACGCGAAGATCGATCCCAAAAAGTTCGAGGCGAGAAAATGAGGCATGCATGTCTCAGCGTGGCGCTGTTGCTCATCACGCTGACGCCGAGCGCGTTCGCGCAGGCGCCCCGAGCAGGTACGCTGCGCGTCACCGTCGTCGATCCGAGCGGCGCGGTCATCGTCGGCGCCACCGTCACCGTGATGGGCGCCGAGCCTGCCACCAGCACAGGAACGGTTGAGCCTGCAGTGTCCGCCGACAACGGCATCGCGACCGTGCCGGCGCTCGCGCCTGGCCGGTACAGCATCGAGGCCGAGTTTCCGGGCTTCGAGAAGCGCGTGCTGAGCGACGTGCGCGTGCGCGCCGGTGACAACCGGCAGGTCGCCGTGCTGCCGCTCCCCAGGCTCGAAGCCTCCGTCACCGTCGCCCAGGACAAGCAGGAAGCGGCGACGGATCGAAACCGTTCGTTCGGCACAGTGCTCACGCGAGACGAGATCGAAGCGTTGTCCGATGACCCGGCGACGCTGCAACAGCAGCTGCAGGATATGGCCGGTCCCGGGGCCGTGATCCGCATCGACGGCTTCGAAGGCGGCGCGCTACCGGCCAAAGCGCAGATCCGGTCCATTCGCATCTCGCGCGATCAATTTGCCGCCGAGTATCACAGCGCCGGTGGCGTCTACATCGAGATCATCACGCAGCCGGGCCTGGGCCCGATCCGCTACAACACCAACATGCAGGTGCGCAACGGATCGCTGAGCGGCCGCAGCCCCTTTGTGCCGGTCAAGGGCCCGGAGCAGAATGCGCAATTCGGCGGCGGCCTGGGCGGCACGCTGATCAAGGACAAAAGTTCGTTCAACATCAACGTGTACGGGATCAATTCGTACGACACGCCGAATCTGAACGCCGTGCTGCCCACCGGCACCCAGGCCCTTGCCCTCGGTCTCAGGACGCCGCGCAATAACCTGTTCGTCAACGGCCAGATGGACTACGCGCTCACGCTCGACCAGACGTTGCGCTTCGGCTACAACCTCACGCGCTTCACGACCGGCAACCTCGGCATCGGCGGCTACGACGAGCCGGAGCGCGGGTACTCCACGGAGAGCAACAGCAACACCGTGCGCATCCAGCATTTTGGTCCGCTCGGCCGTCGGGCAGTGACGCGTACACGTCTGCAGTTGATCTGGTCGGATGCCAACACGGTGTCTGCGACCGAAGCGCCGACTATTCGTGTGCTCGACGCGTTCACCAGCGGTGGCGCGCAGCTGTCCGGCGGCGATCATTCGCGATCCATCGATCTGGGTTCCGATCTCGATTACGTCCTGGGGAAGAACTCCTTCCGGATGGGCCTGTTGGCCAACGGCGGCTGGTATCACTCGAACTCGTCGTCGAACTATCTCGGGACGTACACCTTCGACAACCTTCAGGCGTACCTTGCGAACACGCCGAGCAACTATACGAGGCGCCTTGGCGATCCGAACATTTCCTATCAGAACCTGCAGGCGGGCTTCTATTTCCAGGATGACATCCGCGTGCGGAAAAACCTCACGCTCAGTCCAGGCATACGGTATGAAGTGCAGACGCATGTCCAGGAATACCACAACATCGGACCGCGTTTCGGAGTCACCTGGGCGCCATTCAAGAACGGAACGACAACATTGCGCGGAAGCGCGGGGATCTTCTACGACTGGCTGCCGACGAGCACCTACGATCAGTCAGTACGTGTCGATGGGTTACGCCAGCAGGAGCTCAACATCGTCGATCCGTCCTTTCCAAGCCCTGGCAATCTTGGCATCGTACCTCCAGTGAATCGCTATCTACTCGGGGCCGGCTACGAGCTGCCCCAGACGACGCGATTCAGCGCGGGCATCGAACAGGGGCTCGGGAAGCTGGTCCGCGTCGTGACGACGTACAGCTATCAGCGAGGGTCGGGTGTGACGCGTGGATTCAATCTCAACGCGTCGCTCAATGGCCTGCGACAGGATCCCGCATTCGCGAATATCGTCGAGGCCGTATCAGACGCCAGCTCACGTCAACACCAACTGCAGGTCGACTCGAATATCAATCCCGGGGCGCTGCTGCCGGACTTCAAGGGACGGCTCGTCAACTTCAAGCGGACGACCGTCTTCATCAACTACACGCTCGCGACGCTCAGGAACAACTCTGACGGTCCGTTCATCCTTCCCGCGACCGGCGATCTCGGCGCGGAGTGGGGTCCGGCGGCCAACGACGTGCGAAACCGGTTCAACATGAATTTCAACAACCAGATCATCCGCAACGTGCTGGTGGGGTTCAACGTGAACGCCAGCAATGGGCCCGCCTACACGCTTCTGACGGGACGCGACGACAACGGCGATGGTGTCTTCAACGATCGACCGGTCGGCGTCGGCCGCAATACACTGCGGGGGAGCGGCCAAGCCACCATCAATCTGCAGGTGGCGTATCAATTTGCCTTCGGCAGGACGGCGCCCCTGCCGCCTGGCATCGGTGTCTTTGGCGGAGGCGGCGCGGCGCAAGTGCGGACGTTCGACCAGGGCAACGCCCGCTACCGGCTGCAGCTGTACGTCCAGGCACTCAATCTGACGAACGAAGCCAACTACTTCGGCTACAGCGGCACGCTCACGTCGCCCTTCTTCGGAAAACCGACGACCGTACGGGGAATGCGCAAGATTGATGCGGGTATCAATCTGAATTTCTAAAGGAAGACAAGCGCTCCTACAGGCCGGCGCGTGACATTACATTTTCATGACACAACCCGGCGGCGTCGCAGACCTAGAATACGGCGGTGAACCTTGCGGATCGCCGTCGGCGGAAGCGCTGGACCGGCCTTCTGCTTGCCGCCATTCTGATTCCGATTGCCGTCTTCATCTTCCTGGGGTTCCGCGTTGTCCGCCAGGAGCGCGAGCTTGGTGAGCGCCGCGCCTCGGACGCACGTCGTGACGCGCTCGATCAACTGCGTCGGGAGTTGACCGCACGTCTTCAGGCCCTTCGCCTCGAAGAGGTCAACCGGCTGATCGGTGAATCTGGCACGCGGCTTCCGCTGGACTCGCCAATCGTCTTCGTTGCGTCGATTGCGCACGACGACATGGTCCTTCCGTGGGAAGACCGCCAGACTCCGTCACCGCCGTCTCCCGAGTTCCGCCGATTTCTGAGTGGGGGAGAGTCGCTGGAATTTCAGCGCCACGACGCCGGCGGCGCCGTCGCGTGGTGCCCGGGTGTCCCTTGCGCGCGGATATCTCGGGGCCGGGATGGTCTCCCAGGCAGAAACCACGGACCGCGGAACGCTGGCGGACTGTCGCAATGTGGGCGATGCCGACGGCGTACCCATGGCAGTGTACGCGGCGGAGCGTCTTCTCGGTAGCGAACGCGATCGCAGCTTGGTCACCGACTACATCGTTCGGGCCGTCACGTTTCACAAGTGGCCCACGCCGAATGAGACGTATGCGCTGCGGTCGCTGCTGCACCGGATTCCGAGCACCCTTGCGAAGGAGCCGCTCCGGCGGCTAACGCTCGTGGGTCGCGATATGGAGCAGGTGGCGGCGCTCGCGCGAGACTTGCAGGCTCACCCGGACAAACTCGAGCGCGCGTCCCGCGCCGGTCCCGGAGATCTTCCGTGGATGGGATATGGAGACGACCCGTGGCTCGTCACCCGCGTGTCGCCGACGTCGTTCGCCGCTCCCGTCGTCATGGCGGTCTCGTCCCGGCGCAGCGTGCCGGCGGGGCTTCACGCAGCGCCCGCGCCGGCCGCCGTGCCGCTCGGAGACGGGTTTGTCGACCTGTACGTGCAATGGGCTCCCGGACATTTTGTGGACCATGCAGCGATGCCGGCCGCCGTTTACCTGGTGATCCTGTCTGCCGTGTTCGGCGCCGTCCTGCTCGCCGGCTACTCCTTGTTGCGCAACGTCCAGCGGGAAAGCGACATGGCGCTGATGCGCTCGAACTTCGTCGCCAGCGTGTCGCATGAACTGAAGACGCCCCTCACGTCGATTCGCGCTCACGCGGAGACTCTGTTGATGGGCCGAGCGCGGGACACCGACATGACCGGCGACTACCTCAGGACGATCGTCAGCGAGAGCGAACGCCTCGGGCGCCTCGTCGAGAGCGTGCTGGAATTCTCACGGATCGAGCAGGGCCGAAAGACCTATCACATGCAGCCGACGTGTCTCGACGAGGTGGCGCGTGCGGCGGCGCGCACCATGGAGTATCCGCTTGCGCAGCTCGGCTTCACGCTCGCGATCACCAGCGACGGCACCGTTCCCGCGTTCCGTGGCGATCGGGAAGCGCTGACACAGGCGATTCTCAATCTTTTGAGCAACGCGATGAAGTATTCGGGAGCCGCCAGGCACATCGAAATGCGCGTTGGGACCCGTGACCACGAAGCGTTCGTCGACGTTGTCGACAGGGGCATCGGCATCCCGAAGGACGATCAATCACGCATCTTCGAGCGCTTCCATCGCGTGCAGTCCGCAGAGACGACGGGCATCGCCGGCACCGGGCTCGGGCTCGCGTTGGCGCTCCACGCCGTGGAGGCGCATCGGGGACGCATTACGGTTTTAAGCGATGTGGGCCGCGGCAGCACCTTTTCGGTGTGCATTCCACTGGAGGTGGAGGCATGAGCCGCGTGCTCGTGGTCGAGGACGATCCCGGCATTCTTCGGACGGTGGCCGACAATCTGCGGTTCGAGCAGTACGACGTGATTACTGCCGCCGACGGCGAAACGGCCTATGTTCTCCAGCAGCAGCACCAACCGGATCTTATCGTGCTGGACCTGATGCTCCCGCGTATGAGCGGCGTGGAACTGTGTCACCGACTGCGCGCGGAGGACGTCCAGGTGCCCGTGCTGGTGTTGACGGCGCGTGGCGAAGAAGTCGATCGTGTCCGCGGCCTCGACATGGGCGCGGACGATTATGTGATCAAGCCGTTCTCGGTGCCCGAGCTCATGGCGCGCGTCCGGGCGCTCCTGCTCCGCTCGTCCCCCGGTGCCGCCACGACGCTCAGCTTCGGCGATGTGGAAGTCGACTTCCGTCGCCATACAGCGGTCCGAGCCGGACAAGTGATCGAGATGACCCGGAAGGAATTCGCTCTGCTCCGGTTCCTCGCATCGCGCGCAGACGCCGTGGTGACAAGGGACGAGCTGTTGAACAAGGTATGGGGCTTCGACGCGTATCCCGTGACCAGGACGGTTGACAATCACATCGCCAGTCTTCGCGCGAAGCTGGAGGCCGATCCTGCGCGGCCTGTCTTCATCCAGACGGTGCACGGCGTTGGATACAAGTTCGTGCCCGAAAGAAACGCATGACGAGGACGAGATTGCTGCAGGGCGTGCTGCTGATCCTTGCGCTGTCGGTCTCGGCGGCGGCGCAGCAGGCGCCGGAGCTGTATCGACAAGGTCGCGTTCAAGAGCTCGCGACGGGGCATCTCGAGGACGCCATCGCGCTGTACACGCAAGCGGCTCGCGCCGCGGACACTGACCGCGCACTGGCCGCTCGATCGCTTGTAGGCGCGGCCGGCTGCTACGAGAAACTCGGGCGTCAGCAGGACGCGGCCAATCTGTACGATGCCGTCATGCGCTCGTACCCCGAGCAACGCGCTCAGGTCAGCCTTGCCCAGGAACGTCTGCGTGCCTTGCGACAATCGGCGGCCGGCGTTTCGAAGACGACCGCCGCCAGCGCGCGCGTGTCGGCGTCCACAGCGTCGGTGCTCGAGCGCAATTGCGTTCGGTGTCACAACGCCGGAACGAAGCTCGGCGAGCTCGACCTCGCCTCGCTGAACGAGCAACAGGTCTCGGAAAACGCCGGAGTCTGGGAGCAGGTGGTCCGCCGGCTTCGGGCCAGACGCGATCCGCCGGTCGGCATGCCTCGGCCCGACGATGAGACGTATCGTGCCGTGACCTTGAGATTGGAGCAGGCGCTCGACGAAGCGTACGCTGCCAACCACACGCTCAAAGACGCCGAGCGCGTAGACGATGCCGAACTGGCCGTACGCGTTGCGGGCTTGATCTGGAATGCCGCGCCAGATGCGCCGCTGCTCGAGGACGCGAAGAGCGGTCGGCTCCACGATCCCGCGGTTCTGCATCGTCACGTGGTGCGCATGCTGCGCGATCCAAGGTCGGCGGGTCTGGTGGACGGTTTCTTCGCGGGTTGGCTGCCGCTCGACAACGTGAAGAAGGCCAGACCGGATCCCGGGCTGTATCCGCAAGTCGATGCGGACCTCGTGCAAGCGATGGAGACCGAAACGCGGCTGTTCCTCGAGAGCCAGCTGCGTGGCGATCGGGATGCGCTGGAAATCTGGACGGCCAACTACACCTACGTCAACGCCCGTCTCTCGCGCCACTATGGTCTCGCGGGCATCAGCGGCCAGGAGTTCCGCCGCGTGACGTGGCCGGATGACCGTCGCGCGGGCATCCTCGGGCAGAGCAGCGTGCTGATGGCGCTGTCGACGCCCTCGCGCACGTCGCCGACCTCCCGCGGTCGGTTTCTGCTGTCGCGATTCCTCGGGGTCGACGCGCCCACGCCTCCCGCCAACGTTGCAGCGCTGATGGAACGCCCGGCAGGTCCAGGCACGATGCGCGATCGCATGCGTGCGCACAAGGTCAACCCGTCGTGTGCCAACTGTCATGCGATGTTCGATCCGCTGGGCCTGGCGCTCGAGAACTTCGATGCCACGGGCGCGTGGAGATCGACGGACGGCGGGCTGCCGATCGACGCGTCGGGCACGTTCATCGACGGAACCCCCTTCGATGGTCCCGCAGGGCTCCGGGCCACGCTGCTGACACATCGTGACGCCTACTATGCGAGCGTGACTCAGCGGTTGTTGGCCTACGCGCTTCACCGGACGGGGAAGGGCGGGCAGGTGTACGACTACGAGATGGCGGCCGTTCGCAAAATCGTTCGAGACGCCGCAGGCAGCGGCTATCACTGGTCGTCCCTCCTGGCCGGAGTCGCGGCCAGCGCGCCGTTCCAGATGAGGCACGTCGTGCCGTGAAAATGACAAAAACTTTGCCCGGGCCGGACATTCTCGTGACGTTTGCGGGTCGAGGCTTCGCTATCGTGGTCGGCCATGCGCTCGATTACAACGACCTCAATCCTCCTCAGCGTGTTTGCCGTTACCTCGATGACGGTCTCGGCCGGGCAACCGGCGGATCCGGACGCGTCGCAGGTCGTGAAGGTCTACTGCGCGGGTTGTCACAACGGCGTGATGCGTTCGCCGTCAGGCGTCCTGCTCGACCGATTCGACCCTGCGACGATCGCCGATAACCCGTACGTCTGGTCACGCGCGTACCGCCAACTGCAGGCGGGGGTCCTGACGTCGATCGAGACGGCGCTCGGGGCCACCACGCCTCCGCCGGCGGACGCGACCAACCAGGGGATCGCCGATCGTCTCGCCAGGTTGCTGTGGAACGGCGCGCCCGACGCCTCACTCCTGGCTGACGCGCGACAGCGTCGCCTGACGCGGCCAGCGACGCTCGAGAAGCAGATTCAGCGCATGCTCGCCGACGAGCGCGCCGACGCGTTCGTGGCGCGCTTCTTCTTTCCGTGGCTCGGGCTCGATCAGCTCGGCACGGCCGAGCCCGACATCAAATATTTCCCAGGCTACGACGTCACGCTCCGCGATGCGATGGCCAGGGAAACGGATCTCTTCATCCGCAGCCAGCTGCGCGACGATCGTGATCCGATTGCGCTCTGGGACGCGAACTACACATTTCTGAACGAGTCCCTCGCGCGTCAGTACGGCATCTCCGGAATTACGGGTGCGCAGTTCCGTCGTGTCGCGCTCTCCACGCCAGAGCGGTACGGACTGCTCGGGCAAGGCAGCATCCTCATGGTGATCTCACGTCATCAGGCCGGCAAAGGCGTGTTGCATACCTCCCCGGCGGCGCGCGCGATTTGGGTGCAAAAGCACTTTCTGGGCGCACCGCCGCCGCAGCCGTTTCCCGGCGCCCTGCCCGTCAGCGCCGACCTGCCGACCACGCCGCAGACGCGTGCTCTGCCGGCCGAGCCGTGCGTGCGCTGCCACCGGAACTTCTTCCCGCTCGGCTACGGCCTGGAGCACTTCGATCCGATCGGCCGCTGGCGGACCGACGATCAGGCGGGGCCGGTCGACGGGTCCGGCACACTTGTCGACGGCACGCGGTTCAACGGAAGTGCGGAGTTGCGCGAGGCGCTGGTGCAGTACAGCGACGCCTTCCGCACGACTATTACCGAGCGGCTCCTGACCTATGCCGCCGGGACGCCCATGAACGAATCGCGGCCGACTCCAGCGACGCTCGTGCGCGCGCGTCAAGTGCTCCACGCCGCGCGGACGCCGCGCTGGTCGTCGCTGATTGCAGCCATCGTGCGCATGACGCCGTCCTCGGCCTCATAACGATACGAGATCTGCCGGAGCACGACGTGATGCCGGACACAGACGCCCATCTCGTCGCCCGCGCCCGGCATGGCGACGACCTCGCCTTCGGCCAGCTCGTCCAGCGACATCGCTCCAGCGTGCATCGAGCGGCACGCGCGGTCCTCGGATCGGCGGCCGATGCCGAGGACATCGCGCAGGACGCGTGGTTACACGCCTACGTGCACCTTCCGCAGTTTCGAGAGACTGCCAGCTTCAAGACCTGGGTCCACGCGATTGTGCGGAATCGCGCCATTGACCATCATCGGTGGGTGCGCAGGCAAGGATTACATGGCAGCACGCACGTACCAGTCGCACCCGAGCACGCCGAGTTGCGCTCCGATGTCCGATCGCCCGAGCAGCTTGTGCTCGACGCGGAACGCCGGGATCGACTGACCGCCGCAATCGCGACGTTGCCTGGACCGCTGCGCGTGCTCCTCGAGCTGTGGCACACCGGTCATTATTCATATGAGGAGATGGCCGAGATCGCCGGCGTCAGGAAGACGACGATCAAGTCGCGGGTCTGGGAAGCGCGCCAACGGGTGACGCAGGCACTTTCCGGTACCGGTCACGTACACGACGCCCGCGCCAAACGTCGGCGCGAACGTTACTTCAGGAGGTACACCACCGTCGTCTCGGTGTCGGCCGGATCCGGCGTCGGATCTCCGTAGATCTCCCACGAGTGCCCCGCGGACTCCCGCCGGTTCGCCGCCATCCATTTTCCGATCGCGTTGTGCGCCTCGTTCACACGGTTGTACGCTCCGCGGTGGACGGCGACGGCAGCCTCGCCCGCTGGGGTTTCGGTCGCATGCACCTCGCCCGCAGCTTCAAATGTGCGCGTGACCTCGACGCCGAAGTCGCACAGCAGTCCAAAGCCCCGGCTGGATGCGAATGAACTCCCAGACCTTGCCCAGCGCAGGGCCCCATGCCGAGGCAACCGCCCCCGGCGCGACCTCGCGTCGCACCGCGGCCAACATTCGGGGGTTCACTGTCTGTACGTCGACGGAGACCGGCATGCCTCG
>WNFL01346039.1_pt1 | contig 12448 bp, 18 predicted proteins | sample 5400361 | NCBI WGS metagenome assembly WNFL01 (sample SAMN13153351, study PRJNA577476) | soil metagenome | isolation source: 40 cm soil on Douglas fir-dominated hillslope | place: USA:California | collected 2013-09-17
GAGAATAACCCAATCCATCTGAGACCAGATATGATGCGCGTCTTCTCGGCGACATCGGAAAACTGCGTAATCTCCACGATCTTCCCCACGAGCACCTTTTCCTCAGCAGATTGGGCCGAGATTGCCTTTTGCGTGACCTCTCGCCAGGTGAGGCCGTCGACTAGCCAGTCCTTCGTCTTTTCGTTCAAGAATCCGATCTTTACGAGCACACTGATGAACTGCGGGAAACCTTGGTACCTCAGCGTCCCTCGGACGACAGTCTCTGCCTCGGGGATGTTGTATGCTTCCCTAAACGAGGTCGAGTCACGGTTCGGGTAGGCAACAAATGCGTGGGCCGGCGTGATAAAGTACGGTTTGGCGTGCGACATCAGGTCGGTACCCGGGATTTGGATAATCTCGCCATTGGCGTAGTACTTGGCGGAGTTAAGCAACGCCAAGAGTACACCACGCGAAGACCAGGAGAATTTGTAGCCCAGTGGGTTGTCTGAGGCCTCTGGTGCCGGGAGGCCGCCGCAGTATGAAAGGAATTGCTTGATCTAGGCAGAAAGGGTCACCGATGGTACACGATGTAATGGGAGAAATGGGACACACCTTTCCACCCTTTTCGTGGACTTCATCAATGATCTTGACAGCATACAGGTGGTCAATACCGGGATCAAGACCAATCTCGTTCATTACGACGATACCAGCTGCCTTCGCTTCCGCATCCAGCTCCCTCATGGCTGGGGAGACGTAGCTGGTAGTGACTACATGTGTCTTGCCTTTGGTCGCAGCCTTAATAACAGCGGCGTGATAGGTATAGGGAATAAGGGAGACAACGACATCATAGGCTGCGATTTCCTCTTCAAGGGCAGTGGTGTTGTTAACATCCAGGGAAATAGGGGATGTCCTCGGCAGACTGTCAGCCAATTCCTGGGCTTTTGCGAGTGTTCGGCAGGCTGTAATTACGGAGGTAAGTTGGGATCACTAGAAAAAGAGACAGTAATGCTCACCAACCGTCAAATGGTTCCTGGGATCACGAACGACGTACTCGGCAGCAGGACGAGCGACGAAGCCGCTGCCAAGGAGAAGAATCCTCTTCTGTACAGATCCTTCTGGGGCGACTCTCTCGAGCACTGGGAGGATGTCCTTCCCTTCTTGTAGCATCGCCCTGCCGAACTCGGGCAAGACGAACGCTGCTCGATGAACATCAGCGTTATAATACCTTGTTCCTTCGATCTTGCGGAGAGGAGTCTTAAGGTCTCTACCTCCCTCCTTCGAGCATAGTGCGAAGCCAATCTGCCCACAAGGGTACGTAGGGATAGTAGTAAAGGCATACTCTGCGACGGGGAAGAGTTCCCGAGCTATGCCCATGACATTTTTGATGAGAGGGAGGTGGACCCAGAGGCACTCGCCTTGCGTTGAGATGTGTCCACCGGGAGCGAGAGCATCGTGCAAGAGCTGGAAGTAGGGCTTCTGGAAGAGGGTTTTGGCGGGGCCTACAGGGTCGGAGGAGTCCGTGATGATCACATCATAGGATGATGTGTTGTTTTCGAGGAACTTGAGGCCATCCCCTACAAAGATAGTTACTCGAGATGATTCGAGGAGTGCGGACATGTGCGGAAGGTAGGTCTTAGAAACGCGGATGACGGCCTGGATCGAGAGGCTTCAGTCACAGTCTCAAATTGGATATGGGGTGGATAATGACCTCGTCGATCTCGCACAGGACGACTTCTTCGACTGATTCATGTTTGAGAACTTCACGAACGACACCACCGTCTCCACCGCCGATGACCAGCACTTTTCTGGGGTTCGGGTGACTATTAAGAGGGATGTGTGCAATCATCTCTTGATATCTAGAAGGGCCTAATCAGACAGTCCAGGACACCGATCCCCTTAACTTTGGGACGTACGAAAATTCGTCGCGTTCGGTGCACTGGATGGCCCCATCGAGGATCAGGACGTTACCGTACGTCTCCGACTCAAAAACGAGGACGTCTTGGTACTGCGATTTCTCGACATGGAGGATGCGATTGACCTTCAGAGTCATCGCTTGACCTTTCCACAGTGAATTGATCTCTCGAAACCAACCATCTAGAAGATCGAGAGGGTTTAAATGAAATCTATGTATTAGAGGAGAACGTACCTTTGATTGAGGGATGAGAGAGAGGGGCCATGCTCAGTTTTGGGCGAGTCCAAGGTTTTGATTGTGTTTCCCGATGATTTCCGAAGCGGTGAAATAGGAGGGGAAGAAAGGAAACCAGGTCCGGATCAACCACAGGTTCTTCAGGACGCGTCCGATTTCCAGCCAGTCCCGCGTCAGCCACTGAAAGCGTGAGCAATGCCGGGTCGGAAGGAGCAAACCGTAGCAGGACGCGTTGCGAATAGCCAGTTGCGGGATGAGAAGGTCGCCGTGCTAACAGCTGGGAGGGATTCGTAGAAAACGCGTGTCAGTGCTCTGACTATGGCGTGGCTGCCCAATCAAAGAGTCGGGCGAACCACAGAAATCGAGGGCATTGAATGAGACAAGCTTCAACTACAGTCTAAAGCGGTTCACTTTCATTGTAGCTTGAATTCATGCTGCTCTCCGGTTGTTTGAGCCCGCTTTCTGGCAACCAGCTTACGCAACTTGAGACGACAGCTGAGCGGAGCTGGGCGGAGGAACGGTACACGCAAACTGGCAGACGAGACATTAGTTGTGTTAAAATAGGAAGACACGGTAGCCGTCGAGGATATTCGTAATGATACGGCTCGTTGTTTGTGGGGGCTTGCTTTGCTATTGTGGGTTGACCTCTAGCTCTGCTTTAGCGAGAAAGACAGGGGCGCGGACAGCGACCAAGACGCACAATAACACAAGTTATACGACCATAAATCACAGGGTTAGCATTTCCACCGTCCCCGCTCTCCCCACCCGCACTGACGCCCAGAAATCAGAAGCGGCGATGGAAGTCGACGACAAGCAGCCAGTGGCAGGACCTTCAAACCCCGTCCATCACGAGGACCCAACCGTATCTGTCAGAGATCGTGGGTTACAGTAACCCCTCCATGGCCTATCGCGTCAGCTGACCGACCTTTATAGGTGAGGCGTTCATGGCCAGGCATCTGCCAGACCTCGGCCAGGAAGTCGAGGAGACACAGGTTTACACCTGGCCTATAGCCAGCTGGCGCAAACAGGATAAGAAGGTTACCAGCCCAGAGTTCGAGTGCGGTGGCCATAGATGGTCAGTATATCCACAACTTCTATCAGCCACTGAAACCTGGCTGACCCGTATATAGGCGTATATTGATGTTCCCATTCGGCAACTCAAATGCTCCGCCAAATGACTCCGTCTCCATCTATCTTGATTATGCTGATCCTAAGAAGTCCGACTCGTGGCACGCTTGTGCACAATTCGCTCTCGTTCTTTCAAATCCAACAGACCCAAAAGTCTACGTCGTTAGCCGTATGTCCTCGTCGCCCTCCGCGCTTGTCAAGCGGCCTTGCTAATTATGGCCCGGCCTTCTCTTAGATGCTCATCACAGATTCATCCCTGAAGAGTGTGACTGGGGTTTCACGCGATTTATTGACCTTAAGAAGATCTACCAACCACAAGAAGGGCACACCCGACCGCTCGTCGAGGATGACTCCACCGAGATCACCGTCTTCGTCAGAGTTCTCAAAGATCCAACGGGCGTGCTATGGCACAACTTTGTAAAGTAAGGATCCTTTCCACTTATCTTGAGGGTTTCTCATCGCTTCCTCAGTTATGACTCGAAAAAGTTTACTGGCTTCGTCGGATTGAAGAACCAAGGAGCCACCTGCTACATGAACTCTCTTTTACAATCATTATATTGCACTCATTACTTCCGCAAGGTGAGACTTGCTCCGATTTTCAGCTCTTGATTACTGAATCACCAAGAGGCTGTGTACCAAATACCAACAGAAAACGACATCGCATCAGAAAGTGTAGCCCTCGCCTTACAACGAGTTTTCTATGGATTGCAAACATCTGATCAACCTGTTGGTAAGCACCTTTGCCACTTGAAATAAGCCGCCCGTTAACCGCCCAACAGGGACAAACGAGCTCACAAAGTCGTTTGGATGGAAATCGCTCGACTCGTTCATGCAACATGATGTACAAGAGTTTAATCGTGTCTTGCAAGACAAACTCGAGTCGAAAATGAAGGTTTTTGGTCACCACTTTCCGTCTCCCGCTTGGTTGCTGACCATGTACAAAGGGTACTGCCGCGGAAGGCGCAATCAATAAGCTTTTTGTTGGAAAAATGAAGAGCTACGTCAAGTGTGTCAATGTCGAGTACGAGTCTTCACGGACAGAAGAGTTCTATGGCAAGAACGAATTTTCTCAATGTTATTTGACACCGACTTACACCCCTTAGATATCCAACTCAATGTCAAGGGGATGAAGAACCTTCGCGAATCGTTCCGCGACTATGTCCAGGTCGAAACCCTTGAGGGTGACAACAAGTACCAGGCGGAAGGTTTTGGATTGCAAGACGCGAAGAAGGGTGTCATTTTCCAATCATTCCCGCCTGTGCTCCATTTGCAGTTGAAGCGCTTCGAGTACGATATCCAGAGGGATGCCATGGTCAAGGTTCGTATTGAGCCACAACCCCAATAGACCTGTCTGATTTCCATCTCTAGATCAACGATCGACACGAGTTTCCCTACGAAATCGACCTCGAGGAGTTCTTGGACGAGGCCGCTGACAGGTCCGAATCGCACCTCTACCGCTTGCATGGCGTCCTCGTCCACTCGGGCGATCTCCACGGCGGACACTACTTTGCCCTTATCAAGCCCGATCGAGAGACTAAATGGCTCAAGTATGATGATGATCGCGTTACACCCGTGACGGACAAGGAGGTCCTTGAAGATAACTATGGAGGCGAATCGACCAATGGGTATACCCCTGTTCAGGCGAGGAATCAGCAGCTTAGGGCCATCAAGCGCTTCACGAATGCGTACATGTTGGTCTACATCCGCGAAAGCAGAATTAACGACGTCCTTGCACCATTCACCGAGGCTGATACACCTATTCACCTCAGTACGTGTTCTGGCCTTCTGTTCGCTGTAGAAACACGAATTCTAATGGTGTAACTCCTTAGAACGCTTGATCGAGGAAGAGCAGCGCGTACTCGAGCGCAAGCGTCGCGAACGTGACGAGCAGCACTTGTACCTTACCGTCAAGATCATCACGGACGAGACCTTTCAGCAGCATCAAGGGTTCGATCTTGCCAGCTTCGAGGACAAAAACTGGCTCCCGTCCGAGCTGCCCACCTTCCGCGTGCTCAAACAGGAGCCGTACATCCAATTCAAGCAGCGCGTCGCGGCACATTTTGCGCATCATCCGGATCGTATTCGGCTTTGGGTGCTTGTTGGGCGGCAGAACAAAACCGTCAGGCCTGATGTGCCTGTGCCGGAGTCGGATCCCAGCATGAGTGAGTGGATTGGCGGGGGTTAACGGAAGTGGTGCTAATAGGCTTGTATAGCCGTCGAGACAGTGCGACATTCGATGGCCGGGCGGACACATGATTTGCGTTTGTACATGGATGTCCTGCCGGATAGGGAGAAGGTACGTCGCCCGTACAGGCTTTGGTTCAGTCTGCTCACTGATATCTCCAAAGGTCTTCCCCGAGGTCAACAACAACACTCTCGTCATTTTCCTCAAACACTTTGAAGTCTCCAAGCAGCATCTCTACGGCATTGGCAAGATGTATGTCCAGCGCAGTATGAAGGTCGCCGACCTGACCGCCATGATCAATGAGCGTCTCCGCTGGCCCGCCAATACCCCACTCAAGTTCTTCGAGGAGATCAAGCCCGGAATGATCGAGCTTATGAAGATGAAGGCAACGTTTGGGCAGAGCGAGATCCAAGATGGAGATGTCATTTGCTTCCAGGTTGAATTACCCGAGAAGGAGTGAGTTTCATTTGGAAATAGATGAGTTGTCTGGTTGACCTGGGTTGTAGGGTGGCCGATATGGAGAACCAGGGGATGTACTCCAACCCTGTGTCGTACTACGACTTCCTCCAGAACCGCGTAATGGTTCACTTTAAGCCCAAGGACGAGGATTCGGAAAAGGCAGCCGAGTTCAATCTCACCCTGAGTAAGAAGATGACTTACGACATGGTCGGTGTACCTTCGTTCTAGCTGTGTGTTATGGTTGGTCTGACATGGCGCCTGGAAATAGATGTCGCAAAAGGTTGGGGAGTTCCTACGTCACGATCCGTTCAAATTGCGCTTCACGACTATCCAAGCCACCGGTGCTCCCAAGACAGTCCTCAAGCGCTCACTCAACCAGGCAGTTTCTGAGATCATAGCGCCAAGCTACCTCTCGCAACAGCCCGCGACCATCTTATACGAACTCCTCGATGTCTCTATATCTGAACTGGAGACGAAGCGATCACTCAAGGTCGTCTGGACGGGCATCAACAACAAGGAGGAGTCGACGTACCCGTTCTTGTTGCCTCGGACCAGCAACGTTATTGACCTCTGTAACGAGCTTGCCAAGTGTGTCAAACTCACTCCTAATGGAACGAACAAGATCCGTGTGTTCCAGATTAGCAAGGACGGGAAACGTCAAGAGGAGTATACTGGCAACGAGATGATTGGGAATATCCTTGACAATACGGAGTTGTTTGCGGAGGAAGTTCCCCAGGAGGAACTGGACGCTCTGTCCGTTCCTGAGAGGGACAAAATCATTATGGTCTACCACTTCTATCGCGAACCCTCGAGGGCCCATGGTGTGCCATTCCGCTTCGTCATCAAACCAGTACGTCGAACGATTAGTGTGCGAGATCGTAATGCTTACTGCCCATTTTTTAGGGTGAGAAATTCGCAGACACAAAGAAGCGGTTGGTTGCACGCTTGCAAGTGCACGAGAAAGATTGGTCCAAGTTCCGCTTCGCCCTCATCCAGGAAGCCACCTTCAAGCAACCCACTCATATCAGCGATGGTAAGTTGATGCTTGGACCCGATTGTGGGTATTTATTAAAAATTGTCTTTGCAGAGGATATCCTGTATGACCACAAGTGGCTCGCAGAAGACGTACTTGGCTTGGATCATATGGACAAGTCCAATAAAAGGACCAATGGCGCATACAAGAACGATGCAATCGTCATCAAGGGCTAGGCGCCGCCTTTCACTTTGCCGTGGTGCGCTGGACCTTTCCTAACCTTTCCCGCATTTCGACATGTACGGCACGTAATCAATAACAACAAGCACATCATTCATTGGCTCTGCAATTTCGCGTTGTTGCACATCCTTACAACCCCATTGATTGTTTCATCCCGTTGCGCTTCTGTACTTTCTTAGGTTTGCAGGGACTCTCCCACTTCTTGCATGCAATGTCAGGTCCTTGGCAAGATAATGCATTTGCAGTGGTCGATTCAAACAAAATCTTCAATTGGCTACCTTCCAAATAGCTGTTCTGTTTTGTATTCATACTACACGGTGTGAATACAAAGTGCCCGTAGCCAATCTCCATCACCTTTTTGCCCATTCTAGTTTCGTTTGGGCCCGAATCACAGTTTGGGTGGAAAATTGCCTACTCGAAATTTCCTCATTTAATTGTTGTATGCGAACTTAAGACGAAAATCATCACGAGGTAGTTCCAAACGCTGGTCGCGATCTGTACATCAAGTCCTGGCTTGTCTCCAGAACGAAACATGGATATCTCAGCATCAGTGTCGAGTCCGCTCGCACGCGAGATTGAATCGTCGGGTCCGAACGCTGCCCAAATACCCGAGGCTCATAGCCAGGTCCCCTGTTTCTGTCCTCGTCTCATCGAGCACCAAGAGTCCTTCGAAGCGCTTCGGGATAAGGGGATAAGGGATAAGGAGTTCAAGGGGCTATTTCTTCGAGGTGCTTAGCACCCACACGGGAAATTCAGAATGCGCACCCAAACAAACAACCATCACTCTAGGAGCCTGTAGTTCGCATTAAAGGAAGACATATTGTATGAGTACCTAGAAAAAGGCTGTGGTTCCTGACAACTATACCGGGACATCTGTGCGTGAAACCCAGTTTCGGGAAGCGCCGCTCTTGTCAAAAGAGTCACGAACGAGGATGAGCAGGAGCAGGAGCAGGAGCAACAACGAGTTTCTTGTTGTCCGAGTCACTATCCGTCGACCTTTCGACCTTTCCGACCTTTTCGACGTCGGCACCGGTACCGCCGTCCTCCCGAGAATGATATATATGGTGGTCGACCGAACGTTGTACATTGTAGTCCTCACCACCACCACCACCACCACCACCACCCACTCTCCAAGCCACCAAGCCACCATGCAGATCAATGAGGACATCTGCGAGCTGATCCTCGCCCAGCTCTGGGACTTGCACGCCCATACCTGGGCAAAAGACAATCATGAATATCGGCCCGACACTCATCGCGCGCCCTTCAGAAACTATTCTCTCATCTCGAGGATTTGGACTGGTCCTGCCCAGGTCTATATCTATCGTTCTCTTTCCATCCAATACGATGGTCACTTCGAATCAGTCCGTGCTGGACTCACCCATCCCGTCCGAGGCCCAGCACTACGAGACTGTGTCCGTATGCTCGACGTCCAACTGTGCCTCAATCATAGCCGTCTTGCCATTCCAGTCAAAGATTTGCACCATATCGTCCGACTAGGCTCTATGGACACGACCTTCGGAAGAGAGAAAACTACGTGACGCTACTCGCCCACTTACCAGCCTTCGAGCACTTCAGGTATCCCTCGGGGAGCGTTGTACCAAATCCCTTGTCCTTACTCAGCTCTTCGACCTATTCCCCCCATCCACCCTTTCATTCTGTAGCATCGCGTCCCCCGAAGACTTGCCCCCTCACCCACAATTCGAAGACTCATGGGATACGGTACGAATGGACGACTGTGCCGTCCATTGGCCGCTCGATCTCAACGTACGCGACACGCCCATTCCCCAGCTGTGGTCGAATGGGCCCCAAATCGACACTCTACGCATTTACCAGGAGGGCAATACCGAACAAACGACTCGCCTCTTACGGCTTGCCCAGCCAACCCTCCGTCAGTTCATAGCCATCGAAGTCGGCTCCTGGGACTTTGTACTATCAGGGCCCATGTTGAGGAGGGCGATTCGGTGGTCCCCATGGTATTGGCAGGCCAGTTTGCCGGCCAAATTCTATACTGCGGAATTACAGATTGATGAAGAGGCGGGAAAAGAGGAAGAGGAAGGGAGTAATGCATCAGAATCAGAATCAGAATCGGAATCAGAACCAGAAACAGGACCAGGACCTGAGCCCTCCAAAGCGAAAAGCGAGGCCTGGACCTTGCAATGTCGTCATGAAGTTTCCTTTGGCGGGCTGGATGACCGTCGTCCGCTTCTCGAAGCCCTCTCGGGACGAGAACAATCCGATGGGTGGCCTCATACTCCCACGTTCACACGTGTGCTCATTGCTGTGCGAAAAACTGCCGACATCGCATAAATCGAGTTCGAGCCGTTGATCTTAGACGCAGACGGAGAGCGCACTTGACCTTGTACTTCATGTGCAGTAGTGTACACGTATTGGAAACAGACCATCTGTTCGCTATAGACTTGTCTTACCCCAACCACAAGTGGTTTAGAATAATACCCTAATAAAGTTGCTTCTTTCGGCGGGCCAAATTAAATGCCGCCAGTTCCCTCTCTCTACTCCTCTCCTCCTTCGTCTTCTGAGGTATATATTATCCAATATTTGATCCGTTAAGTATCCGCCTGTCGACGCAGATATCACAAGATTTGATGCTAGGAAGGGGTTATTCTTCCTACCCGTCCTGCTCAAGTTGTATCAGCCTAATATAGAGGAGTCTGGAAGATTTCTCGTCGACTCCGGCTCTTCGCGCTTGCACGCTCGAGTGGTCAGTGAAAGGGTCTGTCGCCCCTACGCCTTGTATTCCTAATAAATGGGTTATGTTCAAGCAGTAAGAGTAGAAATGTTGCTATTTTCATTGTCATTGATAGCTATGCATATTTCTCAGGCGCAGGGGCAATGAACAGAGTCCTGCCGGAGTAGAACGAGCTGCTGTTTCGGATGCCTTCCTTCCATGACAAGGGGGCTTACTATGATTCGTCAAAAAAGGAAATAAGCCACTTCGTCGTGTGAAGGAACTTGAACTTGCGGAAAGACGCCGCGAGTGTTGCGCAACTTTAGGGAGCAAAAAACATGGAGAAATACAATAATCAATTGAATTCCGAGATGAAATCCTAAGAGATCGAGATGCTCGAGGTCGCATTCCACTCTTCCGATACTCCCAAAGCGCACATCAACCCTCGTAGATTACATCAAGCACTAGCTGAGTGGAAAGAGAAATTGAGGTACACGTGAAGAGGTTCCAAATCTGCCGCGTTAAACGACGTGCTGGTCGCTATTCAGAAACGAGATGGAAGGACAAAACTTGAATGATGGGGATTATCGAGTCCGTACAGTCACAATCTTGTCATGTTGTGGTGTTGGTGCATACTTGCTCGATGTACCAACACCCATGAATGAGAGTCGCAAGCCACAACCCCGTTGAAATAACGCCTGAGAGGTACCACCTAAATCCTCATAACGGCAACAATCCCGGTTCTAGGAGCGAAGGTGGCTCATTTTGACCAGTATTTGCGAACGGACCCGCCTCCTTTGCCCTCCGGAATTTAATTTGGCGACTGGCGCTGAGACCTGCGAAATGGCGACTTGAGGCGAGACAGCATCTTGATGTATACGCTTGATGAGGCTGATTTGTACGTCACGTTGAATCCGGATACGGAACTAGTGCGGCAGGGCATAAAACCAAGAAATACGATAGTCAGGTAAGCAATGCTGGCAACGGGCATTTCTGGCCATTTAATGTGTTAATAGGCTCCTTGTGGAGCGTGCTGGCCATGTACTCGACGAGCGAGACTTGCGGAAACTGCAGATTGAGACTTGGGTTGTATTCGAGGCGTGTTCCTCTGGCGGCAAGGAGAGATTTTGTTGTGAGGTGACACACATCGTGAACCAGATGACAGGTAGACTCTTATACTGATAATTGAATGTTCAGAGCAGCATCAACTTGTGCCGCAAAATATTGTCGAAATTCTCAGGGGTCGTCGAGTGTACCTCTTGCAAGGATACTGGCATATTATCCAGTGCATCAATATCGGCGACAATATCGCTGGATAGATCTGCAACCCATCAACGCCTCGCCTCATCGAAGTAAGGCTTTTCGAGGTCTACTCACCAATCTCGAGCCAAAGTCTGGTGATAGTCGCGTGGAGCTCTATCAATTCACTATCCAGTGCATTCGATGGCACGTCTATCGGGACACCTCCAGCTTGAAAGTCGTAGCTTGCCATGAATCGCAATCTCGCATGCGTCTCGTAAGTGACGCCTACTGCATACACCTGTGTATTACGTGAGTGTCTTTCTGCTACTGCGATACATCCTCATATACCTACCTTACCCTCAAAGTGCTTGAAGACGAGATCGCCATGGTCCAACACGATGAGCCAACTGGAGTGCAGCATAAACGCGTTGCGTGTGGAAAAGATATTCGCCTTCGTGAGAGACTCGGCATACCCTCCACTGAAGAACACGTTGGCAAGCTCGACGAATCGGTCCTGCGACGACAGTCAACGTCAACGTCAACGGCAGCGACGCAAAAGGCTCTCATGCTCACGAAGCGCTCTGGATCCTGGGATACGGGGATGACCTGTGCGATTGTTATATCTTCTACGCGTCCAGTCAAGGCGCAGACGCGTTCGTGGCTCCGCTCGTCACGTTGAAGGACCTGTTCAGGTGGTCTGCTCAGCAGCGGCCCCTCCCAGTACGCTTAGCGCCTACCTGGTACTCTAGGTCACGCATCTTAATCCATTCTGTAGTGCGGCCGTCGACCTCGGTGCCCTCAAGCTCGCCGCACCAATTGTTGTACCAGACGAGCTTTTTCAAGTACACCTCGCGCTTTCCAATCGCTGTAGAGCCCATTGGGATAAGTGTCAGCACACACTCTCCTCTCTCACGGGTGGATCGCGACGAACGGATAAGTACAAAGTCTGCCAACCAGCTCGACATCTCCTCATTCAACGCCTCGGACTGTTCCTCCCACGGCTCGGGCTCTACAAATCTGCCGCATCCGCACTCGCAAAGGACGCGGAAGCCCTCGGCCCTCAATACGTGGACGCGTTGGACGAGGTTCGCGAAGAGGAAGTTGCTCAGGGCGGTGTGGTTGGCGCAGTGGCTGAGGAGTGCGGAAAGGATGGAGCGACTTCGTTGTGAGACGTGTGGGCTGTCTGCGAGTGCGAGGAGGAGGATGGTGGGAGTTGGCATGAGTCGGGCGCTGAGACTAGTGAGGGTGAGGATGAAGGGACGGGTAGGTCGTCCTGACTTGTTGTGTACCCTCGAGGAGAAATGGGTGATTTTCGGCCTGAAGTTGCCTTTGATAATTTTGGCCGGTTGAGGTCACGCAGACGCAGGCTTGAAGCACGCAATGGGACTATGTTATGTACTATTCTTTTCT
>WNFL01013758.1_pt2 | contig 12447 bp, 10 predicted proteins | sample 5400361 | NCBI WGS metagenome assembly WNFL01 (sample SAMN13153351, study PRJNA577476) | soil metagenome | isolation source: 40 cm soil on Douglas fir-dominated hillslope | place: USA:California | collected 2013-09-17
GTTCGATCTGTCCGGCCGTACGGGACAGGTTCTTCGGCAAGAACTGGAGCAGCAGTGACCAAGTCCAGAACCGGAACGGGCCCGCCGAATCCCACCTGGCAAATCATTCGATACTCCTCCGCCGGGATAACTCGCAGGCTCCAGCCAAAGCGCCCTTTGTTAGTGGTGCCATCCTCCTTCTGTAGACGGGATTCGTAGAAGCCATCATTCTCTCGAAACGGCACCGGATTGGTGAATTCGAGATAGTCGGTCATGTGAGCGTAATAGTGGTCGTTGCGACCTGGATCCCGCTCTACCCGAGTGACGCGAGCCGTGGCAAAGTAGCACTGCCTCCCCGTTGCCCTGGAGGTTACGCCTCCTTGCCTTCGTGGCTCGTAATAAATAATCCAGTCGCCGACTGCCTGTTCCGCCTGACGAAGGTATCTGGCAGGAAAGTGGTAGCGAAGCTCTGGAAGGTCGTCGTACGACGGTTCAGGTTTGGTTGTGAAAACAGCGTTGGCCATCCAGAGGGCAATTATTATAGGAACGGATGCGGTGCCTTTCCAGAAGGAAGTCGCCGCACGTGGTGCCGTTTGTGCAGAACCGGTCAGCCCTCAACAATCCAACTGTTTTTGGAACGTCCATCGTTCCGATCCTGTTTCGGTGTCTGACCCTGCCGTTGTCGCAACTTACCTTGTGCGCCTTTTGCGCTTCCTGGCGGCCACCCTGTCCTCATCGGGTCTGGGGAACAGATTCGAGGACGATGCTCAGGTCTATCCTTCGTGGTCGTCCTCGTCGTCGTCCTTCGTCCTCGAATTCCTGCGCCTGTCGAAAAAATCAAACGAGGACCCGCCGCCGCCAAGGCTATGGCGGGGCAAGCGAGGACGAAGGACGAGGACGAGGAGGACTAGGAATGTGAACGGAACTGAATTAAGCGGTGGCGGGCGCGGGGGATCCAAGGCCGGGATTGATCTTCGGGGGAAGTGGCTTGATTACTTCGGGAAGGGGAGTGGCGGCCTGAGCGCCGGTCGGCGGTGTCACGTCGGGCGTCGGCGGAGGTGGAGTGAACTTGCCGGTGCGAATGATTTCTTCGACCTGGAAGCCTTCGAGGGTCTCGTATTCGAGAAGGCAGTTGGCGATCATTTCCAGCTTGTCGCGATTGGCCTCGATGATTTCCTTGGCGCGGCGGTAGGCCTCATCGATCATTTTCTTGACCTCATTGTCGATGTCCTGCGCGGTCTGTTCGCTGTAATCCTTGCTGCGGGCCATTTCACGGCCGAGGAAGACATATTCGTTGTTGTCGCCGTATTGCACCATGCCGAGCTTGTCGCTCATGCCCCATTGGCAAACCATGGCGCGGGCAAGTTGCGTGGCGTGCTGGATATCCCCGGTAGCGCCGGTGGAAATGTCGTTGGAGACAATTTCTTCGGCGATACGGCCCGCCATGGTGACAGCGATGACGTCGAGCATTTCCTTGCGCCGGCGGTTGAGAATGTCGTCCTTGGGCAAATACATGGTCGCGCCAAGGGCCTGACCACGCGGAATGATGGTCACCTTATGGAGCGGATGGGTGTGCTTGAGCATCACGTTCACCAGCGCATGGCCGGCTTCATGCCAGGCGGTGAATTTCTTATCTTCATCGGTCATGGCCATGCTGCGGCGTTCGCGGCCCCAGCGCACTTTATCGCGAGCTTCCTCGAGTTCGGCCATGCCCACAGCTTTCTTCCCGGTGCGCGCCGCGAGGAGCGCGGCTTCATTGAGCAAATTGGCCAATTCCGCGCCAGAGAAACCAGGGGTGCCTCGGGCGATCACAGCCAGATCCGCTCCCGGATCGAGCTTCACGTTCTTGGCATGAACTTTGAGAATGGCCTCGCGACCGCGCACGTCCGGCAGATTCACGGTAATCTGGCGGTCGAAACGGCCGGGCCGCAGGAGCGCAGGATCGAGAACGTCAGGACGATTGGTGGCAGCGATGATGATGATGCCTTCCTGGGTGTCGAAGCCATCCATCTCGACCAGCAAAGCGTTCAGTGTCTGTTCGCGTTCGTCGTTTCCGCCGCCCAAACCATGGCCGCGACTGCGGCCCACGGCGTCGATTTCATCAATGAAGACGAGGCAGGGGGTATTCTTGCGGGCCTGCTCGAACATATCGCGAACGCGGCTGGCGCCGACGCCGACGAACATTTCCACGAAATCGGAACCGCTGATGCTGAAGAAAGCGGCGTCGGCTTCGCCCGCGATGGCTTTGGCCAGAAGAGTCTTGCCGGTTCCGGGAGCTCCGATCATCAGAATGCCCTTGGGAATCCGGCCACCGAGCTTTTGGAATTTCTTGGGGTCTTTGAGGAACTCAACGAGTTCAGAAACTTCTTCCTTGGCCTCTTCAACACCGGCCACGTCCTTGAAAGTAGTTTTATTCTTCTCTTTGCTCAGCATGCGGGCCTTGCTCTTGCCGAAGCTCAGAGCGCCTTTGCCGGCCATTTTGATCTGGCGAATGAAAAAGAACCAAATGAGCAGGCCAATGACGAGAATGGGAAAGACACTATAAAGAAGTCCCAGAAGCACGGTGTTGGCCTCTTTGACCTCGAATTTGCGCATCTTAAAGAGGCGTTCCTGAAACGAGGGGTAAAAAGGAACTTTAGCTTTGAAAGGGAGTTCGACCTGCTTTCCATCCGCCTCGGTTCTAATGTACCTGCCGGAAACCTCATTAAGAGAGGTGCCCGGAGGTCCAAGGACGATGGTTCCGTGGGTAATGACATTCGAATCGACCATCTGCTCCAACTGGACCAACGAGACATTCTCGCCGGTCGAAGTGGCGTTGTTGCGGAAGAACATGAGCAGAGGAATGGCGCCGAGGATGGCGATCCAAAGGATGTAAGTCCGGGGTGGGACCTTGAATTCTCCGCCCTTTTTTCCGTTTCGGTCGTTACGATTCTCTTCTGGCATGTACTAGTCTATTTCGGGCAAACGTAGCACCGGCTGTAGCCGATGGCAACAAATGTGCCGCTCTAAACCCGGCGCCAACTCAATTTCAACTGTCTTCGGCTGCCCTTGTCGAGCTTGAAGCATTCCGAGATGCGCAAGCCTTCCACCCACATAATCTCACCGGCAGCAGTTGCCGCAACCAGCAACTTATGCCGATTGGCGCGGGGGACCTTCCGGTTCACGAACATATCCTGCAGCTTCACGGGCTTTGGCATGCCAATAGGCTGAAATCGATCGCCGGGCTGCCAATGGCGCAAGACAATAGAACCGCCAACTTTGGCCGCGTCAAATGATTCAACACACTCCTGGGAGGGCCGATTGCGGAGTGCCCCACCGCGCATGCACCGCAGCTCATTCGGCGAATGGGCTGGGCAGGCTGCATGAGCGGGGTTCTGCGAAGATTGCGGATTGGATGGGGGCCGCAGCGGAAGCTTTCCAGGCCGCTCGAAGGACCACTGGATCTCAACGCCTGCAAAAGAAACGGCGCCATTTGGTTCAATCAGAGCGACCGCGAGTTGCCGCCCATCAAATGACGAGTGGGAGAGATGTTGCAGTTCGATGCCACCCGAAGCGTCACGGATTACGACGGTATCGGGTCGCACCATGACGGGAATTTGCTCAGAGTGGCGGAGTTGTTCGATTAAATCAAAGTTGGGTTCCAGCCCGAGCTCGATGAGTTGCGCTTGAANGTGGAATTGCGGATTGCGGATTGCGGATTGCGGATTAGAGAGTCGATCAGGGCCGGTTGCTGCGCTCGGTCCGGGGTGGGCGGACTTGAGTTCAGCGAGAACCGTGTCAAGGAATTGAGATTCGGCACGAAGGATTTCCATGAGGCGCAACGTGGTGGTTTGCACCGCGGGCTGATAGTGCTTTTGCAGAAGCGGAATCAGTTCGTGACGGATGCGGTTGCGGAGGATATCGGAATTCCGGTTGGTCCGGTCTTCGCGGAAATGGACCTTGTGGCTTCGTGCGTATTCGAGGATCTCTTGCTTTGTGCAACCGAGGAGGGGACGAACCAGAGTCAATTGCGGATCAGCGGGCGATGGGCTGGACCAGTCCATTCCCGCCAACCCCTCCATGCTTGTGCCGCGCAGAAGCCGCAGGAAGAACAGCTCGACTTGATCATCCGCGTGATGCGCCAGCGCCACGGCGCCGATTTTGAATTCGCCGGCCACGCTAGCCAGGAACTCGTGCCGCAGCCGGCGGGCAGCCATTTCGATCGAGATTTTCTGCTCGCGCGCAAAGGTGCGCACATCCTGCCGCTGCGCTGAAATGGGGACGCCGAAACTTGCGGCAGCCCGCCGAACCAGCTTTTCATCGGCGTCACTGCTGGGGCCGCGCAGCCGATGGTTCAGATGCGCAACGCGCAGGGTCACTTCAAACCTGGGAGCCAGTTCGTTCAGGAGATGAAGCAATGCCATGGAGTCGATTCCTCCGGAAACCGCAACCAGCAGTGCCTGCTTTGGCTTGAGCAGGCCACGCTCTCTGATGGCCGCTTCTATCCGTGTCAAAAGGTTGCTCATTGGCAGTACGTTGCTGCCGAAATCGCATCAGCTCCATGGTGGGCGGCTGGATTTGATCCAAAATACTTTGATCGAAGCATAAAACTTCCTTATTCTGATATACGACCCGGGAACAGGTCTACAGCCCAAACTGCTGGTCCGCCGGTGAAAGCACAATGCAGTACATACGAGACATTCACACAGCGAAGCGGGACGCGAGGCACCCGGTAATCTCCTTTGAATTCTTTCCGCCCAAAACCGAGGAGGGAGACCGCAATTTGCTCGAGAAGACGATCCCGGCGCTGCTGAGCCTAAAGCCGGATTATTGTTCGGTGACCTACGGAGCGGGCGGCAGCACGCGGGAGAAGACTCTGATGATCGTCGACCGGATTCAGCGTGAGCATGGCCTGACTGCGATGGCCCACCTCACGTGCGTCAACTCCACCCGGGAGCAGCTTCGCGAGGTTCTGGAAGAGGCCCGGAAGCTGGGCATTCGGAACATTCTCGCATTGCGGGGTGATCCTCCGGGAGGCACCGGCGAATTCAAAAAGATCGAAGGTGGCTTCGAGTTTTCCTACGAACTGGTGAGGCTGGTGCGCGAAGCGGGCGGGTTCTCAATTGGCACCGCCGGTTTCCCGGAGGGCCACATCGCCTGCAAAGAGGGCAAGTATGTCGACTGGCAGCGGCTGAAGGCAAAAATCGATCACGGTGCGGACTTCGTTCTTACCCAGTTATTTTTTGATAACGCCGACTTTTTCGAGTTCCGCGAATACATGGTGAAGAATCTTTCAGTGAACGTGCCGATTTGCCCGGGTGTTTTGCCGGTCCTGAGCAGCAACCAAATCCGGAAGTTCACGACGATCTGCGGGGCGCGCATCCCCGCGCCGATGCTCTCAAAGCTGGAAGAATTGGGAGAAGATGATGAGGCAACCGCTGAGTTCGGAATTGAATATGCGACGCGGCAATGCGAGGAATTGCTCCGCGAAGGGGTCCCTGGGATTCATTTCTACACGTTGAACAGGGCCCGTTCCACAACCCGCATCATGAAGAATCTCGGTCTGGTTCAATAGCCGGGGCAAGGACCCAACTGGAGAAGAACGGAACGGTCAGGGCTGCGAGGTATCGAAGTAGTGGCCGTAGTGATCGCGCAAAAAGGCGATGTCCTTCGGACCAAAGCTGTCAAAGTGCCCATCGACAAAGCCGATATTCACGCGGCCATTGTGCGACATAAAGATGCCGGGATTAGACACGGTCGTGGGATCCAGGCCGGCAGAACTCATTTTGGACGGATCGCTGTTCACCAGCAGCACCTTTTCCACAGGGTTTACGACCGATGTCTGCATCACGCCCTTGTCGGGGGTAGCACCAGGCTGTCCCGGGTTGAGCCAGCCGTTCATGGTGAAGTTGACGCGCAGTGATTCGCCGAGCTTGCCGGTGCTTGGGCAACGGTAAATCGGATAGTTGGCCGTCAATTTTGATTTGATATAGGCCGTCTTGGGAGTGCGCGGCAGATCGGTCACGTAAGTATAGACCGAGCCGGCCTCGGCGCGGAATCCAAAATCAGGCAAGCCCCAGGCGGCCTGATTTCCCAGATTCAGAGGTGTCTCTCCGCCCCAGACCCAATCGGGATCGCGATTGCTGTTGGATTCACCTGGCCACGGAAAATAATAATCACTGTCATCGGAATAGAGCAGCATGCCATTGGCGATTTGCTTCATGTTGCTGCGGCAAAGTGAAGCGCGGCCCTGTTCTTTTGTTTTATTGAGGGCGGGGAGAAGAAGGGCGGCGATGGCAGCGATGATCGAAATAACAACCAACAACTCCACCAGAGTGAACCCGCTCCCTTTCACCGGAGCTGGCGCGCGTTGCATAAATACCTTGGACCGAAAAATTAAGCAAGCCTCGTTTTGCATTCGTATTCGACACTCCATCACCCGACGGGCGCCGCCTATGGGGTAAAACCCCCAGGCCACTGGGTTCTTTGCAGCATCAGCGCTGCCAACAATTCTGCTTCCGACGTAACTCTTTGATCCCGCTGTCTTTGCGCTAACGGGGCCGGATCGTCAGCTCTTCCACAACCGCTCGCTCAGGCAGATTAATGGCAAGCCAGGCACATTCCGCCACATCTTCGGGCAGCAGCATCTTCTGACGGGCTTCGCGGGATGGCGGGTTCGGGCGCTTATCCAGAAGCGGAGTATCAATATCTCCGGGCAGGATTGCGCATGCGCGGATGCCATTTGCGCGTTCTTCAGCATTGATCGATTGAGTGAGACCGAGCAGGCCAAATTTTGACGCCACGTAAGCGGGACCCGCTTTGGCGCTCGCTTGCCTTGCGGAGTCGGACACGATGTTCACGATTGTTCCTGAGCCGCGTTGGCGCATGGCCGGCAGAAACGCCTGGATGCAGAGATAAGGTCCGGTGAGATTGGTCTCGACAAGTTCACGATATTTTTCAAAAGCCAGCTCCTTCAGACTGCGCGCAGGAGTATTCGTTCCAGCCGAGTTGATGAGCACGTCAACATCACCAAACGCTTTCTCGACGGCTTTGGCCATGGCCTCAACAAGTTTCGGATTGGCAATGTCGCACGGGTAGGCGAGACAGCGCGAGGCGTTCCTGCCCGCAAGGGTCATGGTCTCTTTCAAAGCTTCCTCGCGACGACCGATGAGGGCCACGCGCCATTCCCTCTGAGCAAGCAGCAAGGCAACGGCACGTCCGACGCCGCTTCCGGCGCCCGTAATAACTGCAGTGGTATTCATCCTGGTGATTTAATTTAACGACGAACGTTCAGGCTCACGATTCAAGTCACTCGAGTTTAAATTTGGGCGATTGGCTCAGGAATTTTATTGGGTTCTGATATACGAGCTTATCGACGGCGTCAGCAGCATGGCCGCGCCGGCGCATTTCCAATGCCGCATAGGGCACGGCCAAGGGCACACTCACACCCCAATCGCAAGCGCTGTTCATCCAGAGCCGCTGCTGCCCGTAGGTCTCGACGATATCGATGGCGCGCGCAGCGGTGCACTTTGATTCGGGATACAACGTCATCCCGGCCCAGAAACCGGCATCAAGCACAACTTCCACAGTATGCTCCTCCACATGGTCGATGATGCAGCGCTCGGGCCGAATGCGACTGTCGCTTTTGAGCACGTCGGTGATGAGTTTTGTGCCCTTCAGTTTATCCTCGAGATGCGGTGTGTGCACGAGAATGAGCTGATTGTATCTGGCCGCCAGATCGACGTGCATTTCGAGAACCTTCAGCTCATTGCGGCTGTTTTTGTTCAGCCCGATTTCTCCGATTCCCAGGACGCTCGGTTTGTCGAGAAACTTGGGGATGATGGAAAGCACATCTTCGGCGAGCTTTACGTCCTCGGATTCCTTGGGGTTGATGCAGAGCCAGGTAAAATGAAGCAGACCGAACCTGGCCGCGCGCTTCGGTTCGTGCTCGGTCAACTGTCGAAAGTAGTCGAAAAATCCATCCACTGAAGTGCGATCAAATCCGGCCCAGAACGCCGGTTCGCAAACGGCCTGGCAGCCCGCCGCAGCCATGTCGATATAATCGTCGGTCACCCGGCTGACCATGTGGCCGTGAGGTTCGATGTATCGCATACAGATTAATTCTGTTATTTCGTTCCGGGCCACGCGCCGGAGGCGGCCTTGGTGGTCGCCACTGAGATCGGTTCGGTGGTCGGATCGCTCAAACTCAGAAGAACGCGGCGGGCGTTCGCCGGTTCGCCCGTGCTCAATTCAGCGAGCGCATTGCGAAACGCTTTCATCCGGAAATCCTCCTCGCCGGTGGCGCGCTTCATTCGATCAAGAAAGGCGCCGATATCGATCAATTTGGCGCGATTCTCCATGAAATAAAGATCAAGGACTTGCTGACGGGTCATAGCGGAAATAAGTGTATCGGGTTCTGGAAACTTCTCAACCGCGCAGTGAGATGGTTTTTGAAGACGACGATTCCTGCCACAATACAGATCCGGGAGACGGTTGGAAACACGAAGGCGATAATGCCTGTTTTTCAAAGAGTCCTCGCGCAAGAAAGGCTTATCCCATGGGCATCAACGTTGTACTTATATGCGTTGAGTCATTGACACGCCTAACTCGGCTGATATGTTCTGGCGCTCCTGTTAAAGGGGGCTCCCAGCAGGGTTCCTCCGGCGGGTTAGAACGAAACCTAGGGTATGAAGCGACAATATCAGCCATCGAAAATCCGCCGCAAACGGCAGCACGGTTTTTTAAGCCGCAACTCAAAGAAGAGCGGCCGAGCGATTCTGCGGAATCGGCGTCGAACGGGACGCAAGCGGTTGACGCCCGTCTAAATCCGGGGCTTAATGGGCAAGCGGCTGGGACTTGGGCGCGAACGCCGGATTAAACAGGGACGCGACTTCCTTCGCATTAAAACTCAGGGTAAACGTTTTGCGAGCGGCTGCCTGATTGCGAACTGGGCTTCAGCGATCGGTCCGCAATCACGCATTGGTGTGATTACCGGCCGGAAGATGGGCAATGCAGTGGCGCGAGCCCGGGCGCGACGGTTGCTGCGCGAAGCGTTTCGGGTGCATCAAGAGGAGTTGACGCAGACAGTGGATTTGGTGCTGGTGGCGCGGCCTTCTATCGTGGGAAAACATTTTCAAGACGTTGAACGAGACCTGCTCGAAGCATTTCGCAGAGGCAGGCTGTTAAGGGAATCGCCGTGAATCCGGTTCGAAGCATTTTGTTGCTCGCGATCCACGTTTATCGCTTCGCGATTTCTCCCATCCTGACCATGCTCTTTACCCCGCTCGGTTTGGGCTGCCGATTTACGCCCACCTGCTCGCGGTATGCACTCGAAGCTGTCCGATCTCACGGCGCAATGCGTGGTTCGATGTTGACCATTCGGCGCCTCTGCCGCTGCCAACCGTGGGGCGGTTCCGGCCACGATCCCGTTCCCGATCCGAATCTTAATCCTGATCTCAATCTTCATCGTCTCCCCGTCCTGCCAACGGTTGAGTCGCAAGCGTCTTTCAAGCCTGCTGCGGGTGAGGACACCTGCGCTCCACACGCCGTTCACTAACTCTCCATGGATCGCAAAGCCATCATCGTTCTCGTCATTTCGGTCGTTTTGCTGGTCCTATGGTATCCGCTCGTAAACCGGATTTACCCGCCGAAGCTGATCCCGAAAAATACGAACATTGTAGCGAGCGCCACGAATCGACCTGGCTCGGTGACAAATCAGGCGGCGCCCGGGATTTTTACGAACGCCGAGGCCGCCACGCCCGGCATTTCCAAAACTGTCTCCCCCAATCAACCGGAGCAGCTGATCGTTTTCACGAACGAGCTCGCCCGCTACACATTCAGTTCGCATGGCGGAGGGATTAAGCTGGTGGAACTCTTCAAATACCGCCAGCGCGTAAGGTGCCGGGACAAATCCGAAACGAATGCTCTGGCTTCCCTGAACACGGCTGCGCCGCAGCCGATTCTTTCCCTGCCCGCCAATGAGCTGTTGCAAGGAGACGGGTTTTTCAAGCTGACTCAGACGCCAATCGGAGTACGGGCGGAAAAGCCGCTGCCGAACGGGCTTGTCCTGGTCAAAGAATTTCAACCGACAACGAATTACCTGGTTAATTTCACGACGCGCATTGAAAACCACTCGACCCAAACGGTCGCCGTCCCGGCCCAGGAATGGAACGTCGGGACGGCAACACCGATGGATGAAGACGACAACGCGATGTTCATCGGAGTTTTGTGGTACGATGGGTCTTCGAAACAGGCGATCGATCAGGGGTGGTTCGCCAACAATTTTATGGGCTGCGGCTGTTTCCCCAGCACGCCGCGCACGCTTTATACAGGCGGCCAGAGCAACGTCGTCTGGGCGGAGGTGCACAATCAGTTCTTTACGCTCGCCCTTATTCCGCAGGAGCCTGGCCATCAGGTCACCGCCACCAAGGTCGATCTGCCGCCACCTTCGAGAGAGGTCCTGGCCAGGAATCCGCGAGCCAATCCGAGGCCGTTCGGATTCCAGGCCGGGCTGGTCTATTCGGCCACGAATCTTCCGCCCAATGGCGCGATGCAAAAAGATTTCAAGCTTTACGCCGGCCCCAAGGAGAATCGCACCCTGGAGCGGATCGCCCTGCAGCTTAAAAATGATATCGACATTGTCATGGGCTACAGCGGGTTTTTCGGCTGGTTCTCCAAAGCCTTGCTTTGGGCCATGAACGGGCTGAATGCGTTGGGGCTGAGCTATGCGATGGCCATCATCACTATCACCGTGATTATCAAGGTGGTGTTCTGGCCGCTCACCCAGGCCAGCACACGCTCCATGAAGCGGATGGCTTCGCTGCAGCCGCAAATGAACGCCATTCGCGAACGCTACAAGGACGATCCGGCCAAGATGAACCGGAAAATGATGGAGTTCATGAAGGAGCACAAAGTCAGTCCGCTCGGCGGCTGTTTGCCGATGCTCCTGCAAATTCCCGTGTTCATCGGCTTTTTCACCATGGTGCGCAGCGCCATCGAACTGCGCGGCGCGCAGTTCCTGTGGGCGTGCGATTTGTCCAAGCCCGATACATTGTTTTTCATTCCGGGAGTCAATTTCCCTTTCAACCCGCTGCCATTGATCATGGGCGCGACGATGCTCTGGCAAGCCAGGCTCACACCTCCTTCTCCGGGCATGGACCCGGCGCAGCAGAAGATCATGAAGTACATGCCGCTGATCTTTCTGTTCGTCCTTTACAACTATTCAGCGGGCTTGACGCTATACTGGACTGTGCAAAACTTGCTGACGATTGCGCAGACGAAGCTCACCCGCGCCAAAAGCGGCGCGAGTGCGGCACCGGCGCCGGCGCCCGTCCCGGGACGGAAGAACAAATAACGGACATATGTCAGCACAACCGAAAGAAATGTTGCAACAACTGCTCGATACGCTCGGCTTCCAGGCCACGGTCGAGGAGCACCAGTTCGAGGATGGATTGCTCCTCGACGTAAAAACCGAAGAGTCCGGGCGGCTCATTGGACGACAGGGTCAGACGTTGACGGATCTACAGTACCTGCTGAACCGTATCTTGTTTCAAAGGGACCAATCGGCCCCGAAAGTCATGGTCGACGTCGGCGGCTACCGCGCACAGGCCCGTGAAGCCCTGGTGAAAAAGGCCAAGGAAGCGGCAGAGAAAGTCCGCCGCTGGGGCGACGTCGTCGAACTGGAACCGCTCAGCGCGTTCGACCGGCGCATTGTCCATAACACGCTCAAAGACGATCCGGGTGTGGAGACCCACAGCGTGGAAGTCGAAGGCACGAACAAAAAGGCGGTCCTCCTCCGGCCGAGGCAGTAGCCGCAACTTCCCGACCAATCACAAATCGGTGACCGCGCCCAAATGCGCTGAACTGACCAGCCGGGCATATTTGGCGAGTACGCCGCGGGTGTAGCGCGGCCTGGGTGGGCGCCATTTCGCGAGGCGGGCTTTTATTTCCCGGGCGGGCAAATCGAGCCTGAGTTCGCGTTTCTCAGCATCAATCGTGATCGAATCACCGTTGCGGATAACCGCAATCGCGCCACCCACATAAGCCTCGGGCGTGATATGGCCAACGACAAACCCATGGCTGCCGCCGGAGAATCTTCCGTCAGTAATGAGCGCCACATCTTTTCCGAGTCCTTTGCCAATGACCGCTGAGGTCGGTGAAAGCATTTCACGCATGCCGGGACCGCCTTTCGGGCCTTCGTAGCGAATCACCACCACGTCCCGCTTCTTCACAGTGTCATCAAGAATGGCGGCCAATGCCTTTTCCTCCGACTCAAAGACCCGGGCCCGGCCGGTGAATCGCATTCCTTCCTTACCGCTGATCTTGGCCACAGCGCCCTGCGGTGCGAGATTGCCATAAAGCACAACCAGATGACTGTTCTTCTTGATTGGGTTATCGAAACCGCGCACCACATCCTGCTTCGGCGGGTAGGGCTGAACAGACTCGAGATTTTCCGCCACGGTTTTGCCAGTAACCGTAAGGCAATCGCCA
>WNFL01147579.1_pt3 | contig 12447 bp, 6 predicted proteins | sample 5400361 | NCBI WGS metagenome assembly WNFL01 (sample SAMN13153351, study PRJNA577476) | soil metagenome | isolation source: 40 cm soil on Douglas fir-dominated hillslope | place: USA:California | collected 2013-09-17
CCTGCAAGCACGAGCAGAGGCGCCAGCACTCCAATTGTTGCGTAGCCCGGTACGAGCGCGATCGAAATCACACCCATGGACATCAGGCCGAGACTGAGAAGGAGTCCGGCCCGCCGCCCGTGCTTATCTGTATAAGCACCAAGAACAATGGCGCCAAGCGGACGCATCAAGAACCCCGCGCCGAACGTCATGAGCGATAGGGTCAACGAAACGAAGGCGCTACCGCTCGGGAAAAACGCTGTGCCAATATAAGCCGCGTAGTAGCCGAAGACCATGAAGTCATACATCTCCAGAAAGTTGCCGCTGGAGACGCGAATGACGGACCCGATTTTCTGCCTTCGTGTCGATTGCGACATTGATGACGCGGTCATAGGCGCTTGGGTGCTAGTGCGACTTGGGATCTTCGGCTCGAGGAGAGCAGGTAGCTTGAGCAAACGCTGCCAGACTGCAGGGATCTAGAGAGCATTGTCATATCGTCCCATAGTCAGGGCCGCCCTCCGGCCGGAATGCGGAAACCCGGCCGGAGTCGTCCGGCAGCTCTACCAGAGAAGTTTCACCCCGAACTGCACTTGCGCTCCGCTGGCATCGAAGATGGAGTTATTGTTGCCGTCCGAGATAAAGTTCGGGGCACTGAAATTCGTGTGATTCAGAATGTTAAATGCTTCCGCCCGGAACTGAACGCTCAAGGCTTCAGAAATTCGCGGAACCTTGAAGTTCTTGAAAATGGAGAAATCGACTGTGGCCGACCCAGGGCCATACAGACTGTTACGGCCGGCATTCCCCAAAAGGTTGGCGCAATACACGGCTCCCTGAGGCGCGGCTTGCGGAGCCCCCGGAAAGCTGTTTGGAATGCATTGCGAGGCAAACGAGATGGGCGCGGAAGGCAACGCAAAGCAGTTCAGGTTGAGGTAGTTCTTGCCGCCATGAATGGGATTGCATCCCTTCACCAAGCTGGCATAGTCCATCGAGAAATCGCCGTTAAAGCCGGTCCCCAATGGGTCATCGCCAGAACCCACGGTAGGGGTAAACGGGGAACCGGTCGTCGCGTGAACGATCGTGCCAAGCTGCCATCCGCCCAGCAGGTACGACATCGGCCCGGACGCTTTTGGTCCCGGCAGGTTCCAGATAAACGTGGCAGCCAGAGCCTGGCGCACGTCGAAGTCGCAAGCACCTACCCGATAAGACTTAAAGAAGAGAACGGGCACCGCGATGGAATTGGAAAACGTATCGCCGGTCACCGGAGCGGAACTGGTGTCGCGGCACTTGCCGAACGTGTAGGAGAGTTGGCCCTGGATGCCGTTGCTCAATGCCTTCCTCAGTTCAAGCTGGGCCGCGTGATAGGAGGACGCGCCGTCAAACAATACCGGGCGTATTCCCGAGCCACCGGTGCCTCCCGCCCAGTTGGGATCGACAGCTGTTCCATTGATGGGCCATAGAAGCCCAATGGGCGTCACCGAAGGTTGCACGAGATTGATGTCGTCGGCTGCCGCCGAGAGATGAACCGAACGCGATCCTACATAGCCCGCCAGGAGCGTCCACCCCGGCGCCAGTTCGCGCTGAATGTTCAAATTCCAATTCGTGACCAGCGCGCGCTTCGGATTCTGCTGCACGTAGCGATTGCGGACAGCGTTGGGGTTGAAGTTTACATTCGGATCTGGGGCACCCGTGCCCAGCGTGGCGTTGGGGTCTTTGCCAATAATCTGAAATGGAAACGTGGCAGCGGTGTTCAGGCCGAATTCGTAGGGCAACGGCAACACATCGAAAATCCCGAAGGCTCCGCGAACCGCCGTCTTCCCGTTCTTGAACGGATCGTAGGAGAAGCCCACGCGAGGCTGGAAGTTCCTGGTGGTTGGGTTGGTGGCGATAAAGCTTTTCACCGCCACAGGGCCGCACGCGGTTGGGCTCGCGCTGCAATTCGAGAGCGTCGTGATCTCCTGGATGCGGTTATTGGCGTCGTTCGGCTTGGTCGTGAACTCGTAACGCAGGCCCAGGTTGAACGTCAGGTTGGAACGAAAACGCCAGTCGTCTTGCACATAGCCGGCAAACAGTTGTTCCCTGATAGCCACTTCATGAGAACCGCCCGGCGCCAAGGCGTTCAGTTGATGTGGCGAGTTCGTGAGGAACGCGCAGATGCCCTGATCTGCGAAATTTGCGGTCGCTGTGCATCCTGCGGAGCCGCCGTAGTTGTTCATTCTCCCGTTTGGCGTGAGTTGCTCCAGAATGTTGTAGCGCATCGCTTCATAGGCAAATCCGAGTTTGATTTGATGGGTACCACGCGTGACAAACGCGTCGTCGCCCACTTGTAGCGAAGTCCAAGCGTGCGAGAAGCGGTTCAGGCCACCCAGACCAATGGCCGTGGTCAGTCCGGAAACTCCAATTTGAGGAGTGGCTTTCGCTCCCGGCGCGATCGCCAGAGCCGAATTCGTGGCTACCACGTTGCCGGACACAGGGGTGTTTATGTTTCCGATGACGCGGCTCAATCCAACCCGGAAGGTGTTCACGACCGCGGGTGAGAAGATGTGTGTCTCTTCCAAACTCCCGAATTGCCGGCGGGAGAAAACCTCATGGATTGCGTTCTGCAGCGGGTCCGGCTGGCTTTGGGGGCCGGAATCAAAGGAATAGCTCCCGGCAAAACTGTCGTTGTCCGAGACCTTGTGGTCGACGCGTCCCGTGAAGTAATTCTGATGCGAGATGAGCGCCAGCGACACATTCACGCTGGCAACATCTGAGTTCACCGCACTCTGGCAGGAAGCTGGGCAAGGCCATAATGAAAGGTAGGGCGTGATTGCTGGATCAACAGCAACCGGCGCCAGGGAAGCGCACGGGTCGGTCCCGACAGTAACGCAGAGCGACCCGCTGCGCGCCTCTTGGGTCGGCACGCGAATGGAACGCGAAGCTGGGTTGTTCTGCCGCACTCCTTCATACGTGCCGTAGAGAAATGTCTTCCCCTTGATAACGGCGCCGCCTCCGGAGCCGCCGAACTGCACGCGCCGAAACGAGGGGATAGGGCCTGCCGGGTCGAAATAGTTCCTGGCATCGAAAATCTTGTCGCGATCGAAGAAGAATCCACTGCCATGAAACTGGTTAGCGCCGGATTTTGTGATGGCGTTGATGATCGCCCCGGAAGTACGCCCGTATTCCGCGGTGTAGCTCGTCGTAATCACGGAAAATTCCTGAATACCGTCGACGCCCAGGTTGAGCCCGGTGGCGCCTCCCGGCGCGGCATTCGAGTAGTCGTTGATGATAATGCCGTTCACCCGGTAACTGTTTTCATTCGGGCGGTGCCCCGAATCGGTCAATTGACTACCGAATCCGCGGTTCCCTTTGTTCGCGCTGAATCCCGTGCCCACTTGCGTCGCGACGGTGGTTACTCCAGGCTCAAGCGTCGCCAAAGAAGCCCAGTCGCGGCCGTTCAGCGGCAATTCCCGTACTGTGCGGGAGTCGACAACCGCGCTGATGGCCGAAGAATCTGTCTGCACCGCATGTAGCTCGGCGGTCACCTCCACCGTCTGCGTCACCTGGCCAACCTTCAGAGTCACGTTCAGGGTCTGCGTCGCGCCCACGGTCAACGTAATTCCCTTCTGCGAGGTCGTCTGAAAGCCTTGGCTCGATACCGTCACCTGGTATTCCCCGGGCAAGAGGTTGGGCGCGGAGTAGACGCCGTCGGAATTGGCGGTCACCTCGCGCAGTACGCCGGTTCCGACATTCAAAACGGCGACATTCGCGCCGGACACGAGAGCCCCGGACGCGTCGTGAACCGTCCCCGTCAACGTCGCTCCCACCACCTGGCCCTGCATCGGAACGGTTGAGAACACGCCTAACAAGATTAGGGCAGCCCATGCGAACGCTCTAGCACTCCATTGAATCTTCTGAATCTTCGTGGACATCGTTTTCCCCCTCAAAGTTGTCAGCAAGAAATCCCTGCCTCACGTTGCCGGCTTCGATCCGGCCAACAGACTTCAAAGCAACGGGCCTGAATCTGCTCTTCTCCTCAAGTGGATCGCAATGCTTTCTCCGTCACATCGCCAGCACATGTCAATAACTTGCTGACTCATTGACAACAATGGCTTTATGAGCGCGGATAACTTGAAAAGGCCTTTGGAATCTGCGCCTCCTCGGGCGTATACTCCGGTAGATGTTTCCCAGAGGGGTCCTTGAAGACCACGCTGACTTCGTCTAACCGAGTTCGTTTTGGCGTATATGAGGTAGATCTCCGGTCGAGCGAACTCCTCAAGCAGGGACGTAAGGTCAGGCTGCAGGAGCAACCCTTTCGTATTCTGGCGCTGCTCCTTGAGCAACGAGGCCATGTTGTAACTCGGGAGGAGCTGCGTAAGCGGTTGTGGTCCGACGACACCTTTGTCGACTTCGATCACAGCCTGAACACCGCGGTTATGCGGCTGCGCGAGTCTCTTGGAGATTCCTCGGACAATCCCCGCTTTATCGAAACCCTACCCCGGCACGGGTACCGATTCATTGCCCCTGCCGAGGAGATTGCGTCTGGGGCGGATGAGGCGTCCGTCGCGATACCGCCGCCATTCACCGCTGGATCTCTGCCCGTAGCTTCTCCCTCCGCGCGACTCCAGCTCGCCGGGAGAGTTGCCCGCGTCTTGAGTTGGCGGCGCGCTCTGCCGGTAGCCGCTGTTCTCACAACCGCAGCCGCATTGCTGCTGAATTTTGTGGTTCACCGAACACAAGACACAAGCCACGCAAGTGCCGCGTCGAATCCAGTCAAATCCGTCGTCGTACTTCCCTTCGAGAATTTATCCGGGGACAAGGATCAACAGTACTTTACCGACGGCATGACTGACGAGCTCATCGCCCATCTGGCGAAGGTCCGCTCTCTCCGCGTGATCTCCCGCACGTCCGCCATGGAATACAAAGGAACCCATAAGACGCTCGTGGAGATCGCCCATGACTTGAACGTCGATGCAGTCGTAGAAGGCACCGTTCTGCGCTATGGAGACCGGGTGCGGATCACAGCTGAGTTGGTGCAGGTCACCACCGATCGCCACCTGTGGGCTGAGACTTACCAGGTTGAATTGGGTGACATACTCAAGTTGCAGAGCGAAGTGGCCAGCGCCATCGTCAACGAAATTCGGGTCAATCTTACTCCTGAGGAACAGCACCGGCTGGCCAGCACTCGGCCGGTCAGCACCGAAGGGTATGAAGACTACTTGAAGGGCCGCTATTACTGGAACAAACGCTCCGAAGAGGGACTGAACAAAGCAATCCAGTACTTTCAGCTAGCCACGCAAAAGGATCCACACTCGGCCCTCGCCTTCGCGGGGCTAGCCGATTGTTACAGCATCATCGGCTCGGCCATCGTTGGAACCGTACCTTCTGGCGATGTGGCGCCGAAAGCCCGCGCTGCGGCCGCGCGTGCCCTCGAACTCGACAATTCGCTCGCCGAAGCCGAAACGTCGCTGGCCACGGTGCGTTTTAACTACGATTGGGACTGGACTGCAGCGGCCCATGGTTTTCGCCGTTCCATTGAACTCAACCCCAGCTATGCCACGGCCTACCAGCGCTACTCCTTGTATCTGATGGCGCTCGGCCGCACGCAGGAGAGTTTGGCGGAGATGAACCGGGCGCGTGACCTTGATCCGCTCTCCATCAGCATGAATTTCAGCCTGGGCTGGCGTCTTTACATGGCCCGTCAGTATGACCAGGCCATTGAGCAGTTGCGCAATACGCTCGATCTAGATCCGAACTTCGCGCTGCCTCGCATGGTTCTCGGCCAGGCCTACGAACAGAAGGGCGCCTACGCTCAAGCCATTGCCGAGCTGGAGAAAGCCGTCAGCCTCTCGCACGATAGCCCGCCGATGCTGGGCGCCCTTGGCCATGCTTATGCCATGGCCGGGCGAAAGCCCGAAGCCGAGCAAGTACTCCAACGGATGATCGCTCAGGGGCGAACGCAGTACGTCTCGCCCTTCTACGTCGCACTTATTTACGTGGCGCTCAAAGAGAGTGACAACGCGATTACCTGGCTAGAAAAGGCCTACACTGATCGCTCGAATGCGGTGATTTTCCTGCAAGTCGATCCCGAGCTGGACAGCCTTAGGCCTGCTCCCCGCTTCCAGGACCTGCTTCGCCGAATGGCTCTTCGCGAAACTTAGCGATGGCGTCAATTCGCGCGTTGCCAGAATCGCGACTTTGCGTGGACTCGATCGCCCCGCCCAACGCGCAGGGTATGACTGCTCAACCCGGTTGTTTTTGCAAGCCGTCCAACGAAATCTTCCGCAAATGTTCCCGCAATATCTGGCTTGCCATTCTCGCCCGCTCCCGGCACCACACCTTTTATCCGTTTGCAATCAGTAGCCTGTGCTGTATCGCCGCAAAGCTTTTGGTTCTGTTTTGATCGACAGCACGGTCGTTATTGAGAACCTAACTTTGTTTCATTTTTTCTCTTCTACTCTCGGCGAAGCACTCTGCGACTTTTGGAATTCGCGCATCTGCGCTTCAGCTTCCGCAGTCTTGCCTTGTTTTCGATAGAGACCAGCCAATCCAAAGTGGGCCTGAGCCGCAATCGCACCCTCTCTTTCGATGCTTAGTAGGTTCGTCCAGGCTTTCTCCGCCACAACGGAGTTCCCTTCTAAAGCAGCCGCCTTCCCTAGCGCGTACAGGGTTTCCGGCATTTGCGGCTGGAGCTTGTCGGAACGCTCCAGTTCCACTTTCGCCTCGCGTGCCTTGCCCTGTTGCAGAAGAGCGTCACCCAGCCGATAGGCAGCTTCTGCATTGCCCGGTTGCAACTTGGTCTCGGCGCGAAACTGTTCCTCCGCCTGCGGCCAGCGCGAAGTCAGCGCGTATACGTGTCCGAGTTCCAGATGGAGATTGGGTGTATCGGGGCGCGACTGTAGAGCCTGCTGATACTCCTTCTCAGCTTCCGGCATCTGGCGGAGAACGATATAGTTTTCCGCCAAGGACTGATGCGCGCGAGCCGAATCCGGATACGCGGACAGAAGCGTATCAATCGATTGCTTGGACAGAAGTCCACTGGCGCGGCCAAGATAGTAGAGAAGATCCGGATCGCTCGGTCGCTTCTGCAATGCCGCTTGCAGGTTGATGATTGCGTCGGCGAACTGCCCGGTCTCCGTCTGCGCAATCCCGAGCGCGGCCTGCTCGTGAGCACTCTCGAGATGGGGAATCGCCTCGGCAGGATAACCCTGCGCGAGCAACGCATACCCAAGCAACTGGTGCGCCGGCACCAGATTTGGGTCAAGCTCGAGCGCGTGCTTGAGCGGTTTCACAGCAGCCCCATAGTCCCGCTCTTCGATCAGCGCCTGCCCCAGGCTCACGAAACCCGGAGCCAGATTCGGTTCGAGTTGGGTCACCTTGCGGTACTCCGCGACGGCGAGATCGAAGTGCTTCTCAGACTCCGCGCGGCGTGCGGCTTCGATGTGCTGTGCCGCTTCCGGCGAAGGTGCTTGCCATGCCAGCCAAAGCATCAATGAACACAGAATCATGGCCGCTCCGGTTCTCGTATTTCAAGAAATTGGTCCGCTGGGACGTCATTCAGTGTCTGGTGCGTTCCTGAGGGCCAGTACACCTCAATCTTAGCGGTCTTCCCGGTCGCTAGTCCGAAGTGCAGGCGCTTATCGTTCGCGGACTCATAACTGCCCGATGTCGTGGCGAAACGAGTCTGGCCGTTGACCTGCACGCGAGCACCAAGTCCATCACGATTGCTGCGCGTACCACGTAGCGTGATGGTCAGCCAATGCGAGGTTCCTCCCCGGTTCATAAAGACCTGGGGGTGCCCCCCGAGAACAGTGACGACAGCGTCCATCGAGCCATCGTTGTTCAAATCGCCGAATGCGACGCCACGTCCCGCTACCAATTCGTCCGTTCCTGGATTTACAGACTCGAAGCGGCCACCGTGATTCAGCGCAAGCAACGTGGGTTCCAAATAGTGCAAGGATGGGTCGATCTTCTCGACATTGTCCAGAACATGGCCCTGCGCGATAAACAAATCCTTCTGCCCGTCATTATCGAAATCTTCGAGGCCGACGCCCCAACCGGAAGTCACTCCCGACAGCATGGTCACTCCGGCGGGCAATCCGCGATCGCTGAAGATGCCTTTGCCATCATTGTGGAACACCGCGTAAGTCTGCCGCGGAAGAGTGGTCACAATCACATCGGGACGGCCATCGTTGTCGTAGTCCTGGAATACCACGCCCATGCCCGACAACGGCCCTCCATCCACATTGAGCGCAGCGCCCGCCTCCATCGCAATTTCCGTGAACGTACCATTACCATTGTTGTGGAATAGATACTGCTGCATCCCATCATTAGCGACATAGATGTCGGTGAGTCCGTCGCCGTCGTAGTCGGCGAAAGCAACGCCCAGGCCGTGCCCTTTCTTGGCAGCGATGCCGGAACGCACACTCACATCTTCGAATGTCCCGTCGCCGCGGTTATGGTAAAGAATATTCGTGGTACGAGGAAATTCCCCGGGCGGGCAATAGGTGTGAAAATTGCCACCGCAATCTTTGCTGTGCTGCGGGTCCCACTCCATATAGCGAGTGACGAACAGATCCAGCTTCCCATCGTTGTCATAATCCACAAAACCGGCGGAGACAGACCAGCCGCCTCCCGCCACCCCCGCCTTCGCTGTTACATCCGTGAACGTTCCGTTGCCGTTGTTGTGATACAGAATATTCTTTCCATAGCTCGTCACGTACAAATCGGGGTATCCGTCATTGTCGTAGTCCCCAACAGCCACGCCCATGCCGTAATTTCCGTCTCCTGCGTCTGCCAGCCCTGCCTGCTCCGTTACATCGGCAAAACTGCCGTCGCGATTTTGCCGGTAGAGCCGGTTCCAGTAGCGGGAATCGTGACGGTCGAAATTCTCCGGAGTCTTCATGGGAGCCTCGATACGGCCTCCGTTCACGACAAAGATGTCGAGCAACCCATCTCCGTTGTAGTCCAGGAGCGCAACTCCGCCAGGCATAGTTTCGATGAGGTATTTTTGGGGCGTGGGAGAATTGCGCAAAACAAAATCGATCCCCTGCGGCAGTTTGACTTCCAGCAAGGAAGTACCCGCGGCGCCGGCTGCGGCGATTACTATGAAAACCCATCCGAACCCGGATGATCGCAAGCATCCCAAGATTCTTGGCATTCGAGGCCAACACCTCGGCACAACTTTCTTCCAGCCTGAGACTCAAAACAAGAACTTCAGAGCGAACTGAATCAGACGAGGATTTGTCCCCGGCGCGGTGCTGGTCACCACACCGAAGTTCGCATTGTTCGTCAAACAGCAAGTCGTATTCGGAGAAGCAAACTGAGTCCTGTTGAATAAATTGAAGAACTCCACCCGGAACTCGGCACCCCCGCGCGCCTCTCGACCCAGCAAGACTTTCTTGAAGATAGCGAAGTCGAAATTGTCGACTCCATCCGAGCGCAGCGTCGGATCCACGCGCGGCTCGTTGCCGAAGGTGAAATCCGCAGGAGCTGCGAAACACTCAGTATTAAACCAGCGGTTGAGCCGCGCGGTGGCAGAAGAGGATTTATGGCAACCTGGCAGCACATTCGGACGTGAGCCTGCACCAAACAAGGTCGCGTCATTTGCTTGACCGTTGCGGAATACCAGCGGGAACCCCCTTTGAAACGTGGTTACGCCGTCGATCCCCCACCCTCCGACGACGGCGTTCAAGCGGCTCCCCTCATTCGAAAGATACTTTCGCCCTTGGCCAAACGGCAGATCCAGGACGTAGCTTATCACCAGCCGTTGCGGCACATCCTGGGAGGAGAGTGAGCGTTCACCCCGTAAGTTGTTGTTGTCCTGCAAGGGTCCGACGCCCGTCTCCAGCCAGGAGGTTAGCGTGTCGGTATTGCTGATGAGCTTGGAATTTGTGTAAGCGACGAGAAGCGAACCGCCGCCCACGAAGCGCCTGCGAGCGCTGACTTGCAGGGAGTGATACCCGCTGGCAAACGACCCCCGTCCCGCCAGTTCCACACTTGTGTACTGCGGGTAGGGGCGCAGAAGTTGTCCCACGGTTGTGGTAGGAGCGGCAAGTGCCAGGGCTTGCCCGTTTAAGAAGAAGGGATTGGGAACGGACTGGAGCAGCGTGACCGCGGAGCGTCCGCCGGAAGCAAACTGAGCAGCCGCCTCGGCCAGCTTAACGTCGGAGATCTGATTGACCTGCTCGGAATATTGCTCCAAATGGTTGCCCTTGGAGCCCACGTAGGCCGCCGACAACAGGAATCCGCCTGGCAGCAGCCTCTCCACGCTCAGGTTCCATTGTTGGACGTAACCACCGTGATGGTGGGAGTGGTCTGCTTCCGTGATGGACTGCACTACCTGAGTAAGAAACTGCTGCGTACCTCTGGTTCCAAGACTGCGCCCCGGCGGCGCGAAAATGCCATCCGGGAAGGGCAGCGAGATGGATCGATAGGGATGGACTCCATCCACCGTACCAGTGAAAGTTGTGCTGCCCGCGTTGAGCATGTCATTGACCGGGTTGAGCGCGAACGAAACATCGCTCGGCACCCAGAAGACTCCGTAACCGCCTCGAACGACGGTCTTTGGCGTCAAGCTGTAGGCCACTCCGATCCGCGGCGCGAGGTTGTTTTTGCGAAGCGGAAGATTGCTTTGCGTTCCAGGAGGCACCAGGTAAACATCCCCCTTTACTGTCGGCGTACCTCCTGCTACCAGATGATTCAGATAGCTCGACGCGCCCGGGTCGAAATACGAGAGCCGGTTGAAACGTTCGGACCAGGGGCCTTGCAGTTCATAACGCAGCCCGAAACTGACAGTCAACTTATCTCTAGCATGCCAGACGTCGTTGAAGTAGAACGCACGATAAGTCTGCTTTCCCGCAGTGAATGCCGGGACAACGGCCTGCGCAAAGAAATGGTTTTCAAAGTTGCTGAAGTTGTCGGCGTACCCTAACAAGAAATCCGCGAAGGGAAATCCCGTGAAGCAGGGCTGGCCGGCTGCGCAGAAGTCGAAGGCCCCACTGGCCACGTTCGTCTGCGCGTAATTGTCGTAATCCGTTTCGAATTGGAAACCAAAGTGATATCGATGGCGACCGCGCATTAGGGTCAAGCTGGGGGAAAGGTTGTACTGGGTATTCCGGTCCTGAATGAAACTCTGTCCTTGCGTACACATAATGTTGTCCGCAAAATTCGCGACACAAGGAGTTGGTGGAGTGCGCATGATTGCCGGGACGGTTGCGTTGTAGCTCGCAGGCCAGGCAATGGACGTCAAATCGAAGCCAGCGTTCCTGGGAGACCGGTTGTATTTAAACCGGCTGACGCTGGCGTGGAAATCGAAGATGGTGGTTGCATTGAGAGTGTAGTTATAAGCGGCAGCAGCCGCATAGGTGGAATATTTTTCCGAGCAACGGTCGACACATAAACCGTTCCGTAGCGGATCGATGGGGAAATCCAATACGTTCCAATAGCTCGTCCGGACAAAGAGCCTTTGCCAGCTGGTGAGGTCCTGGTCGATGCGCGCTACGACTTGGTTCTGGTTACCACCCGTTCGGGCAACCGTGTTGAAGTTGTTGATCGTCCCGGAAGGGGTCACAACTCCTGGACTATTGGCATCAGGCCAAAGACTGAGAAGAGCTCTCGACGTCGGGCTGATCCGATTGGCAGGAATCACATTGCCGGAAAATGCAATGGACACGGCGTTGCTCCCCGGGCAAGCGCCCTCACTGTTCACGGAGCCGGCACAGGGATCCGCGATAGTAGTGTTGATAGCCGAGAAATCACCGGCACGTTCCGCCGTCGTTGGAACCGTCGCGGTGAATGGCTCACCCGTTCGCAATCGGAATCCCTCGAAATTTGCGAACCAAAACGTTCGATTGCGCCCGTTATAGTGAGGAAGCCGCAAAGGGCCTCCGGCTTCGACTCCGAACTGGTTCTGGACCCAAGGCGGGCGCTCTTCCCCCGCGGCCTTGAGGAAAAAATTGTTCGCATTAAACACACGATTCCGGATGTACTCGTATGCTTCCCCATGAAAGGAATTGGTTCCTCCTTTTGTTCGAAGGTTCGTGACACCGCCCGCAAACCTGCCCCACTCCGCCCCCAGATTGCTCGTTTGCACCTTAAACTCTTGAATCGAGTCCTGCGTGGGAATCAGCACCGGCAGGTTGATGTAACCGATGTTGAGCGGCTGGCCGTCGAGATACTCGGCGCTCTGATTGCCGAACGAGCCGCTGACCTGGTAGTTCCCCCACCCGAATGGATTCACCCCGACCGGCGTGCCTGTAGAACTCCCCTGAGGAATCACCGCCGGAGCCAGAACAATCAGATTGAAAACATTGCGCCCATTGAGCGGCAGTTCATTGGCGACTCTTTGTTCCACCACGGTACCAACCGTAGAGGACTCAGTATCGAGCGGCGGCAGCTCTCCTTCCACCGTCACGCTTTCGGAAGCAGATCCCAGCGTCATCTCAAAATTCACTTCCAGGGCATCCTGTACATGGAGAACCACTCCAGATT
>WNFL01259599.1_pt2 | contig 12444 bp, 15 predicted proteins | sample 5400361 | NCBI WGS metagenome assembly WNFL01 (sample SAMN13153351, study PRJNA577476) | soil metagenome | isolation source: 40 cm soil on Douglas fir-dominated hillslope | place: USA:California | collected 2013-09-17
GCGGCGCAGCCGCGCGCAGTGAGCCGCAGGCGAACGTAGTCAATACAAGGGAGCGAGGACGCAAGGGCCGAAGGCGCGCGCAGCGAGGCGCAGCCGAGCGAAGTTCAATCAGGCCAGATCGAAGACCAGGACTTGGGCCGGATCGCGGGCCTCGAGGTCGAGCGCGCGCTCGCCCGAGAGGGCGGCGCCGTCGCCGGCGGCGAGGCTTTCGCCGTTCAAGGTCAGGGCGCCGCGGGCGAGCTGCACCCACGCGTGGCGCCCGGCCGCGAGCGGATGGCTGAGCTTCGCGCCCCTCGGCAGGCGCCCGAGGTGGACCGTCACGTCCTGGTGTACGGTGAGCGAGCCCTCGCGCCCATCCGGCGAAGCGACCAGGCGCAGGCGTTCGCGCATCTCCCCGGGGCCGAAGTCGCGCTGCTCGTAGCCGGGCGCGAGGTTCGACTGCCCGGGCAGGATCCAGATCTGCAGAAAGTGCACGGGCGCGTCGCGCGAGGCGTTGTACTCGCTGTGAGTCACTCCGCTGCCGGCCGTCATGCGCTGCAGCTCCCCCGGCCGGATCACCGAGCTGGTTCCCAGGCTGTCCTTGTGCTCGAGCGCGCCCTCGAGCACGCAGGTGAGGATCTCCATGTCGCGGTGCGAATGCGGCGGGAAGCCGTTGCCGGGCTGAACCCGGTCCTCGTTGATCACGCGCAGGGCGCGAAAGCCCATGTGTTTGGGATCGTGGTAGTCGGCGAACGAGAACGTGTGGCGGCTCTCGAGCCAACCGTGCTGCGCGTGCCCGCGCTGCTCGCTTCGGCGGAGCTGGATCATCGCCTCGATGATAGCAGGGCCGGATTGCGAGGCGGATCCAGCGACGTAGTTACTTGCCGGCGGGCTCTGCGCTTCCGCCGATCTTTCGCAGCAGGCGCAAGAGCTCGGCTTTCTCGTCCTTGCCGAGGTCGGCGAGAAACTCGTCCTCCGCGGCGACCAGCGCGTCGATCACGGCGAGTCGCTTCGCGCCGGTCCAGGCCAGGGGCTCGACGAGCGAGGAACGGCGATCGTCGGGGGAGGGGACCCTGCGCACGAGCTTCGCCGCCTCCATGCGGTCGAGCGCGCCGGTGAACGCGGAGCTCGAGAACGCCATGCGCTCCTGCAGCTCGCCGATCGGCATCGGCCCGAGCGCCCAAAGGGTGATCAGGATGTTCCCCTGGACCGCGGACAGACCGTGCTCGCGGAGCGCCGCGCTGACGAAGCGATTCAGCCGCCGGAACGCGCGGCCCAGCTCGTAGCCGACGGACTGTTCGAGCGGGCGGCGGGCGACGCTGCGCGCGGGGCCGCCCGATGATCGCGCGGGCACCCTACCCGCGCTCTTGGAATCTCGCTTGCGGATATCTCGCATATGAGATAAATACTCCCGACATGAGCCTGACACAGAACCAGATCGCGCACTACCGGGAACACGGCTACGTGGTGCTGCCGAACGTGCTCGAGGCGGGGGAGCTGGAGCGCTACAAGGCGCGGCTGCGCGAGGTGGCGCTCGGCGCGCACCCGCCCGGCGCTGCGAGCCGCATCATGCGCGACATCCACTTCGCCAAGAAGCTGTTGCCGCCGCCGGCGGACCCGGAGCGCGCGCTGTGGAAGGTCATGAACCCGGACCGCTTCGACGCCTGTCTCGGCGAGTGTCTGCGCATTCCGCGCGTCGTAGACGCGGTGGCGGGTCTGATCGGCGAGGACGTGCTCGGCTTTCTGCTCCAGTTCATCTACAAGGCGCCCGGAGTGCCCGACTAGCCACAGGAGCAGGTGGTCGGCGCGTGGATCGCGCTCGACCCGGTGGACGCGGACAACGGCAGCCTGTGCGTCGTGCCCGGCTCGCACCGGCTGCCGATCACCGGCCACGAGCAGGTCCCGGGCGTGAACAAGAACTCGATCGGCGCCAGCGGCGTCGAGGGCAATCCCGAAATGCTGGCCCGCTCGGTGACCTTCGACCTCCCGGCCGGCGACTGCGTGCTGTTCCATCCGCACCTGTATCACCGAACCGGCGGCAACCGCACGCAGCGACACCGCAGAGTGATCACGGTGCACTACGCGAACGCTCACTGCCGAGCGACGGCCGAGAACCTGATCCGCGAGTTCGGCTTCACCTCCGTCCGCGGCCAGACCTTCGAGGGCTGCCTGCAGCCCGTGCCGGAGCCCGACCTCGGTTTCCGCGTCTAGCGTCCGCCGAGATAGAATGGCGGCTCCACCGAAGGGAGTCACCATGGGCAAGCTCACGGGCAAGGTCGCGCTGGTCACGGGCGCGAGCCGCGGCATCGGCAAGGAGATCGCGCGGCTGTTCGCGGAGGAGGGTGCGCGCGTCGCGTGCACCGCGCGCACGGTCGAGGAGGGCGAGCACAAGCTCGAGGGCTCGCTCTCCACGACGATCGCCGAGATCGCGAAGGAAGGCGGCGAGGCGGTCCCGATCGCGGGGGACGTGTCGTCGTTCGAGGAGTGCGAGCGGATCGTGCGCGAGGCGCGCGGCGCGCTGGGCCCGATCGACGTGCTCGTGAACAACGCCGCGCTCACCTACTTCATCCCGATCGCCGAATTCCCGCCCGGGAAGTGGCTGAAGTCGTTCGCGGTGAACATGCACGGCCCGTTCTTCATGACTCGGCTGGTGCTCGACGACATGCTCGCGAGGAAATCGGGCGCGATCGTGAACATCTCGAGCGGGGCGGCGATCGGCCCGGGCCGCGGGCCGTACCAGAACGCCCCCATGCGCGGCGGCACGCTCTACGGCGCCGAGAAGGCGGCGCTCGAGCGGTTCACGCAGGGCCTGGCCGCGGAGGTGTACGGCGATGGGATCCGCGTGACTTGTCTCTCGCCGTCGCAGGTCGTGGCGACGCCGGGCGTGATGTTCCATCGGCTGATCGATCGTCCCGACTCACCGCGCGCCGAGCCGGTCGAGCTGATGGCGCGCGCAGCCCTCTTGCTCGCGACGGAGCCGCTCGAGAAGGTCTCGGGACGAGTCACCTACAGCCAGCAGATCCTCGCCGAGTTCGGCTGGATCGAAAAGGGCCGGGGCATCGGCATCGACGTGCCCGGGTCGGGCTACTCGCAGATCTGACGCCGAGTCACTCGCTGAACGCGAGAGAGAACTCCACCGCGAGAAACGCCGAGATGCCCGCGAGACACAGGAAGTGGTCGCGGCAGATCGCGCGGGCGAGCGAGGTCTGCGTCGCCAGATCGTCTTTGCGCCCGCCCAGCCGCACCGCGTTCGGCACCACGCGGACGCGCGCGAGCACGGCGGGTCCCGTGACGACCGTGAGCGCTAGGACCCGGAGCGAGAGCGGGCCGCGGCCGGCGAAGAGGGCGATGGCGCTGCCGAGCACCGCCAGCCCCATCACGACCGCGATGAGCCGGCTCATCGGGTACGAGTCGGTGGTCGCGCGGCGGTAGTACCCGGCAATGGACTCGAGAACGGACTCGGGGAGGGCGCCGTTCTCGCGCGGCTTCCCGAGCACCTGCGTGTCGAAGATCAGATCCATCCAGAGAATCGCGAGCAGAAACCCGCCGCACGCGGCGAGCAGCGTATTCACGGCCGGGCCGGGGGCATCGGCGGACCGCCCATGCGCGCGGCCCACTCCTCGCGCGTGTTCGTGTGAGGATACGGCTCACTCGGCACCGGCACGCCGAGCGCGCTGCACAGCGGCGCCCAGCCGTCGCCGGGCTGATACTCGAGCAGCCGACTCTTCGGCACCCGCCTGCGCACCTCGGCGTTGTGCCTCTCGTACGCCGCGATCGAGGCGGCCTTGTCGCGTATGTGCGGCGTGAAGCGCGAAGCGAACATCGCCTGGACCATCTCGCGGAACGGGCCTTCGGGCGCGCGATCGATGCCGCCGAAGATCGTCGCGTTGGCGCTGCCCCACCAGGTCTCGGCCGAGTCACGCGTCGACAGCAGCACGATCGCGTCCGGATACTTCGCCGAGATCTCCGGCCACCAGGCGCACGGGGGCCAGTCGACCGCCGCGACGTAGCCCTTGAAGACCTCGTCCCAGTCGGGCATCTGGCCGCGCGCCGCCGCAGTCCAGTAGTTCGCGTGCTCGGGGTGCGAGAACACCTCGAGCATGTGGTAGCAGGGCGCGCCGAGCAGCTTCTCGAGCGCGACCTTCAGCGACATCGTTCCCGTGCGACCCAGCCCGGCACCGACCACGCGCAGCGACATCCGACCCTCCTCCGGACGTCACCGTACCATGGCGTCCGGTCAGAGCTTCAGGCCGCTCGGGCGCTCGAACGCGGCGAGATCGAAGTAGTCGCGGAACGAGGCGATCTTCCCGCTGCGCAGCTCGAACACGCCGTTCACCGGCAGGTCGAACCGCTTCCCGTTCATGTCGAAGCGGTCGATGCGCTCGGTGAACACCAGATTTCCGTTCGCCGCTGCGTTGATCACGATCAGCTCGATCGAGAACGCGCCGACGAAGCCCTCGAACACCTTGCGGATCTCGTCCTTGCCCTTCACGGGCGCCACGGGGACGTTGTGATACACGGCGTCGTCGGTGAAGTAACTCATCAGCTCGTCGACGTTCTTGCGCGGCCAGGCCGCGAGGAAGTTGCGTACGGTCTTCTCGGGGTTCGATGCCATCATGTCTCCTGGCTCGCCCGGCGGATGAATCCGTAGGCGGCGTTGCTTCGGTCGCTGCCGGCGCTCTCGTATTCGCGCTTCGCGACGGCGAGTGAATCGTTCCGACTCGTGTCGGCCAGGTTCGCGAGATCGATTCCGTACAGCTTTGCGGCGTTCCCGGCGAGGATCGCACTCTTGACCGGGCCGTCCGCGGCGCCCAGCGCCGCGAAGCCGCGCTTCTTGCGCATGTCCTCCGGGATCTCGATGCGGCGGAACGCCTCGATCTGCCACTGCGGCGAGCCGTACCAGACGGAGTCCGTACCCCAGAGCACGTGATCCGGCCCCATGCCGCGGATCAGCGTGCCGAGGAGCGCCGCGGAATGGCGCGGATGAGTCACGGCGGCGGTCGCGAACGAGGTGCCGAGCTCGGCATACACGTTCGTGACTCCGTACTTCGCCGGGACCTCGGCTAGATCGCTGACCCAGTCCATGCGCCCGGTCTTCTCGAACTGCGCGAGTGACTCGTCGGGCGGCGTGAGGAACGGCTTCAGCCCGGAGTGATAGATCACGAAGGTCAGCTGCGGCCAGTCCTTCGCGGCCTTGCCGACGTCGTCGACCATCGCGTAGCGCCAGTGCTTCGTCGAGGTCTCGTAGTCGGCCGGCAGGAGACCCTTGTGCACGCAGACGATGCGCCGGTTCGACTTCGCGATCTTCTCGTAGCCGCGGTAGGTCAGCTTCTCGTCGTCCATGCGCCACGGCCACTCGGACGGCGCGAGCGGGTCGCCAACGGTGTAGCCCTTCCAGCTGTCCGGCTTCCACTCGGCGAGCGCGCGGTCGATCTCCTCGATCCAGCCCGGCTGACCCGGCCGCAGGATCGAGTGCGACAGCACGCGCCGCGAGCCGGCGACCGCGTTCAGGGTGTCGCGCGCGCGTGCCAGCTCCGCGCTGCCGATGACCCCGTGCGAGGGGTCGTCCGACGGCGCCCCGCTGATCAGGCCGATCCGAGTCTCGCTGTCGAGGAACACCTCCTTGACGAAGTTCTCGAACTTGTAGCGGCGCAGACTGACTCCCTCTCGCTCGAGCACCGGGTTCCACTTCTTCGCCCACTCGCCGAGCACGAGGATCCCGTCCCAGTTGAAGTCTTCGCGCAGGAAGTGGAGCTGCACGTCGACCACGGGCTGCCCGGAGAGCGCCGCGAGCCGCTCCGCCGCCGCCGCGGGCTCGGCCGCCTCGGCGACGCCGACCGAGAAGAGATTGCCGTACACCCGGTTCATCGCGACGAACGCGGCGGCCATGCCGCAGGTCGTCTTCAGGAACTGGCGCCGATCGAGTCCCAGCCTTCGGCCGTGCGTGTCGGCGAGCTCGCCGATCACTCGCTCGACCTGCCTCTGCTGCGTGCTCTGTGGGCTCGGAACGTACTCGCCGTTCGAGACGACCTGCGTCGGAATCGGCGAGCGCATCGCCGCGCTCTCGGCCGGCGCCGTCTCTCGCAGCTGTTTCTCGTTCAGCCAATGCGACATCAGTCACTCCTAGAGAGTCGTGAGCGCGCGCAGTGCGATGCGCGGGTGGAAGAGGGCGGCCGGCCGGCGCACCAGGTGCATGACCTCGAGGAAGCGCTGGGCGGCGAAGGGATCGCGCCAGGTCAGCTCGTGAACCCGCGCGGTGTACCAGGCCAGCAGCGGCATGAATGCGGGCCGCGGTCCCTCGGCCTTCGGGCTGCGGAAGTCCTCGCCGGTCGCGAGCAGCCAGGGCGAGTCCGTGACTCGCGCGAGCCGCGCCTGGAAACGCCGCGAGAAGCCTGGCCGGGCGCTGCCGCCCTCCCGCTCGAGGAGTGAGTCGAGCGCCGCCGCGCCCAGAGCGCCGGCGGCCATCCCCTGGGCGTACACGGGATTGAAGCTGCACGCCGCGTCGCCGAGCACCGCGAGGCCGTCGGGCAGAGCGGGTACACGCTCGAAGTGACGGCGGCGATTGGATGGAAATCGGTGCAGCGCCACGGCGGAGACGGGCTCCGCGTCCTTCACCGCCTCGTAGAGGTCCGCAACGGCGAGGCTCTTGGCCCAAGCGAGAAACGGCGCCTCGGCCGCGGGCGGGTGATCGCCGAACCAGCCGACCAAGGTCAGCATCCAGCGCCCGTCCTCGATCGGGAGCAGCACGCCGCAACGCGTGTCGGGATGGCGCGGATGACACAGGAGCGCCGTCCAGTCGCGCGGTGCGTCGGTGCGCGCGTAGAAGCGACTCGCGTAGCCGACGTCGACCTTCACCTCGGACTCGGGCGGCGCGCGGCAGCCGAGCTGCTCCAGCCAGTGCGGCATACGCGAGCCCCGGCCGCTCGCGTCGACGACCAGATCCGCGGCGATGGTCTCCGCTCCTCCGTCGGGACGGTGGACGCGCACGCCGCGTACACGCTCCCGTGTCGGCGCGTCGAGGCCCTGGACATCGCCCGCGACGATTTCGCTGTTCCCGAGCGCCAGCACGCGGCGGCGCAGCGTCCACTCGAGCAGCGCGCGGCTCTGACTCACCATCTCGATGCCGCTCTCGAAGCGCGCCTTCCAGCCGCCGAAGTAGAACCAGCGCGCGTCGCCCGCGGTGTCGACCCGCTGTCCGCCGCGACTGACCAGCTCGGCAAACAGCCCCGGGAAGAGCCGCTCGATCGCGGCCTCGCCCTGCTTCAGCAACACATGGACGTGTCGCGCCTGCGGCGTGCCCTTGCGCGGCGCCGGTGTGTCCGGGTAGGTGTCGCGCTCGACTAGAGTCACGCGCTCGAAGTGGCGCGCGAGCGCGCCCACTGCGACGAGCCCCGCGATGCTGCCCCCGATCACGAGCGCGCGCTTCGCCGGCATGGCGCGCACAGTACGCGGCGCAGGTCCAGGCCGACAATCCCCTGAACGGGTGAGCCGACGAATCAATCGTCGGCTGCGGGTGAGCCGACGAATCGATCGTCGGCTGCGGGGGGACTCAGTCGATCATCTGCTGGCGCAGCGCGATCGCGACGGCTTGAGCGCGGTCGGAGACACCGAGCTTCTCGTACAGGTGGCGCAGGTGCGTCTTCACGGTCTCGTCCGAGATGCTGAGCGCGAGCGCGATCTCCTTGTTGCTCTTGCCCTCGCCGACGAGCTCGAGCACCTGCAGCTCGCGCGCGCTGGGCGCGCTGCGGCCGGCGCCGGCCTTCGACTCGAGCGCGAGCCGCTGCAGGAGGGGCTTCGTGACTTCTGCCTGCAGGAAACCCGAGCCCGTATGCACGGCGCGCACGGCTCGAATCAACTCCTCTTTGCTGGCGCTCTTCAGCACGTAGGCGCTCGCACCGCGGTGCATCGCCTCGTACACGTAGGCCGAATTGGCATACATGGTGAACGCGATGACCGCGGTCCTCGGCGACGCCGCGATGAGTTTCGGGATCGCGACGAGGCCCGGGTTGCCCGGCAGCTTCAGGTCGACGATCGCGACGTCCGGCTGCAGCCGCGCGATCTCCAGCACCCCGGTCTCGGCGTCGCCTGCCTCGCCGACGACGGAGAGCTCGGGCTCGGCTTCGAGCATGAGCCGCACCGCCTGACGCAGAACGGTGTGATCGTCGATCAGGTAGATGCGAATGCTCACGCCTTCGCTCCCGCGGGCACCAGCGCGCGCAGGCGGGTGCCGCGGCCGGGCGCGCTGTCGAGCTCGAGCCTTCCGCCGCAGGCCTCGGCGCGCTCGCGCATCGTCAAGAGACCGAAGCGACCACGCGCCGGCGCGCGCGCGTCGAAGCCGCAGCCGTCGTCGTGCACCGAAAGCACGATGCGATCGGCGAGTGAGTCCCGGGTGAGCGCGATGTCGAGCTCGCGCGCCTCCGCGTGCTTGCGCGCGTTCAGCACCGCTTCCTGCGCGATGCGGAACAGCGCGAGATTCACGTCGGAGCGCGCGGCGTTCGCGTCGGGATCGATGTCCAGGCGCACGCGCAGCTCGCCCAGCGCCTGTAGCTGGACGCCGTACTCGCGCAGCGCTTCGGAGACGCCGAAGTCGTCGAGCACCGTCGGCCGCAGCTCGTTCATCAGCTCGCGGATCTCGTCGCCGCAGGCGCGCGCGTCGGCGCCGAGGCGCGCGAGGTGCTTCGCAGCCTCGGGCTTCTCCTCGCCGATCGCCGTGCGCGCGCGGTCGATCCCGTAGTGGAGCTCGAAGAAGCGCGCGCCCATGCGGTCGTGCAGCTCGCCCGCGATGCGCTTGCGCTCCTCTTCCTCGGCGTGGATCAAGCGGCGCAACAGCTCGCGCGCGCGGTCGCGCGCGCTGCGCGCCGCGTCGAGATTCTCGCGCGCGTCGCGCGAGAGCGCCGAGCCGAGCAGCGCCGCGAAGAACAGGTAGAAGATGCGCAGCGCGAGCGCGCCCGGTCCTTGCGCGTCGCCGGCCAGCGGCGGCGCCGCTGCGAACAAGCCCAGCGACAAGAGCGCGTTCACCGCGAACATCGCGAACGCCGGACCCGCGCCGAAGCGGATCGTGGTCGCGATGCTGGTCAGATAGAAGTACGGATAGAAGTCACTCGCGATCCCGCCCGTCCAGACGCAGATCGCCGCGACCAGGAGCGCGTCGCAGACCGTCGTCGCGATCGCGCCCGCGCGCACCGCCTTCCCCCGGCGCACGTGCCAGTAGGTGAGCGCGGTGTACACGAAGCCGGCGGCGATCACCGCCCAGGCGCGCGGCGCGGGCGCGGTGAGCTGCGCGTGCTGCAGGATCGCGAGCCAAGACGCCATCCCGAACGCGCGCAGCTTCACCAACAGAAGCTCCGCTCGGTGCAGGTGTGCCAAATCGCTCACGCTGCTCAGCATAACCTTAGCCGGTCACGCGCGCGGGCGTCCGCGCGCTCCGGCCTTCGCTCGGCTGCGCCTCGCTGCGCGCTCCGCTTGCTCGGACTACTTGCGTGCAGCGCGCCGGAGCTCATTCAGTTGCCGGCGAATCGCGTCGCCGTAGGGGCCCATCGCGTGGTGGGCGAGCAGGTCTTCGACGAGCTCGATCAGAGCTGCGGGTGGCTTGCCGGCGCGCGCGGAGGCGAGCGCGAGGAACGCGCGCAGCGGCGCATGCTCCGGGAAGCGGCGACTGCCGCCGGAGAATACCTCGAGCGCCTCCGGATGGCGGCCGACGTTCGCGAGCGAGCTGCCGAGCCCGAGATACGCGCGCGCGAGCAGCTCGCCGGTGGGGCGCAGGCGGATCGTCTCGGCGTAGACCGGAATCGCCTCGGCCTCGCGGTCCGCGCCGTCGAGCGTCGTCGCGAGCGCGAAGTGCGTGCGCGGGTCGCGCGGCAGCTTCGCGACGAGCGCTCGGAAGTGCGCGATCGCCTGCTCGGCGAGCCCGGCGTCGACCAGCATGTGGCCGGCCGCGATCTCCGTCTCGATCGGGTCGTCTTCGACTGCCAACTCGTTCCCTACAGCAGCTTGTGACTCGCGAGGAACTCCAAGAGCCTCGGCCAGGGACGCGGACAGTCATTGTGTCCGCAGTCACTGAAGATGACGAGCTCCGATTGCGGCGCCGCCGCATGCAGCGCGCGCGCCTGTTCGACCGGGATCAGCGCGTCCCGGGCACCGTGGATTACGAGCGTCGGTCCACGGAAAGCCGCGATCCGCGCCAGGTTGTCGAAGGGATCGCGAACCAGGATTCCGGGCACGCCCAGGCGCCGCGCGAGCGCGCGCACGCTGGTGAACGTGGACTCGAGCACCAGCGCCGCGACCTCGCGCTCGCTTGCCAGCCGGCACGCGGCGCCGCCGCCGAGCGAGCGGCCGTAGGCGACGATGCGCGCGCGGTCGAGGTCCGGCCGCGCGCTCCCCCAGTCGTAGGCGGCCAGGATCGCGTTCGCGATCGAGGTCTCCGACGGCGCGCCCCCGGAGCGGCCATAGCCGGGGTATTCGACCAGGAGCACGGCCGCGCCCCACGTGCGCGGCTCGTCGAACTCGCGCGCCCAGTCGTCGATCAGCTCGGCGTTCCCGTGCGCGAACAGGATCAAGGGTGCGGGTCCGGGCGCGCCGCCGCGCGCGGGGAGATACCACGCCTCGCTCCGAACCCCCGCGCGCTCCAGCCACACCGGCTGGCCGTCGACCGAACGCAGCAGCGCCGTGCCGACCGGCGCGCGCCGCGCGGGAAAGAGCAGCCTGCGCTCCTGAGTCACGGCCAGGACGGCGCCGGCGACACCGGCGAGGATCACGAGCAGCCCGGCGCCGAGCAGCACGTTGCGCACTCACTCGACCTCGACGGCGCGCGCCATGCGCACGATCGGCAGCCCGATGCCGCCGGGCAGCGGCGCCTCGACCCGCTCGAGCTCGCGGAAGCCGAACGTCCGGTAGAGCGGCTCGCCGGGCAAGGTGGCCGCGAGCTCCAGGCTGCGGAAGCCCGCGGCGCGAGCGGCGTCGACGCAGGCGTTCATGAGCAGCGAACCGATGCCGCGCCGCGACCAGTCGGGGTCGACGAAGAACGCGCGGATCCGGGCCGGCTCGGTCGCGGGGTCGACCAGCGGATCCGCCTTCCCCTTCATCTGATCGCCGCCGTACAAGGTGCGGCGCCGGCTCCAGCCGCCGCAGGCCACGACCGCGTCGCCCGCGGTCACGACGAAGTACGTGCCATCCGCGATCAGCTGCGTGTCGGGGCCGAAGACGTGGCGGATCGCGCCCTCGATCTGCGCATCCGTGTAGTAGCCGCGCGAGAGCGCGCGCACGGAGCGCGGGATCAGGAGGCGCAGCGCCGGCAGGTCCCCCTCCGTTGCGAGTCGCACGCGCAGCTCGTTTGCGGTCACGCGGCGGAGGATACTGAACGCCCGGGGCGGGGCGCCGCAGGGCGGGATCCTGCCTTCGATCGGCTACGGTGAGCGTCGAGATCGAGTCAGGCCGCGCCCTGCGGCGTCTCTCGAGCAGCTTGTCGCCTGAAGGTCACGTCCGACTTGCGAAGCGAAGGCGTTGCGTTGGCGATTGCGTGTGCTGCCGCGAATTGGAAAGCAAGCGTCGGATAGAATCGGATCGGGCCAGCGCCGATCCTCGCCGCACCAACGAGGAGAAGAGCGATGCTCGAGACAGACAGGCAGTCGGACAAGCGCTGGGAAGCGGTGGCGAGCCGCGACCGCAGCGCCGACGGAACTTTCTACTACGCGGTGCGCACCACGGGTGTCTACTGTCGGCCGAGCTGCGCCTCGCGCCTGCCGCGACGCGAGAATGTCTCGTTTCACGCGAGCTGCGCAGCGGCGGAGGCCGCGGGCTTCCGCGCGTGCAAGCGCTGCCGGCCGGCGGAGCGCACGCCGGTCGAGGCGCAGCTCGCGGCGGTGTCGAAGGCCTGCGCGATCCTCGCCGAGCGCGAGACGGCACCGCCGCTCGCGGAGCTGGCGGCCGCGGTGGGCGTGAGCCCGTTCCACTTCCACCGGCTGTTCAAGCAGGTGATCGGCGCGACGCCGCGCGAGTACGCGCGCGCGCGGCCTACGCCTCGGGCTTCGGCTCGAGCTCGCGCGCCTACGAGGACGCGCTCTCGGGCATGGGCATGACTCCGGGGGCGCGGCGCCGGGCGGGGAAGGGCGAAGTGATTCGCTTCGCAACCGCGAAGACCGCTCTCGGCTGGGTGTTGGTGGCGGCGACCGAGAAGGGGATCTGCGCCGCGGAGCTCGGCGACCGCCGCGAGTCGCTCGTGACCGGGCTGCGCGCGCGCTTCGCGGCGGCGGAGCTGCGCGAGGATCGCGCGGGCCTGCGCGACTGGCTCGAGCGGATCGCGGCGTTCATCGCCTCGCCCGATCACGCGCTCGAGCTCCCACTCGACGTGCGCGGCACGGCCTTCCAGGCGCAGGTCTGGCGCGCGCTGCAGCGCATCCCGCCGGGAAGCACCGCGAGTTACGCGGAGATCGCGGCAGCGCTCGGCCGGCCGCGCGCGGTCCGCGCCGT
>WNFL01396243.1_pt1 | contig 12444 bp, 12 predicted proteins | sample 5400361 | NCBI WGS metagenome assembly WNFL01 (sample SAMN13153351, study PRJNA577476) | soil metagenome | isolation source: 40 cm soil on Douglas fir-dominated hillslope | place: USA:California | collected 2013-09-17
CGACGCGCCACAAGCTGCTGCTGTACGCCTTGTCCCACTGTCCCCAGATGTCCACTGGATTCGGCTCCTGGAAAAGAACCCGCAGGACCACCGAGGTATCGACGTAGACGATCATCTACGCCGGCGATCGTCCAGAAGCGTTCTTACAGCGGAAACGGAGCGCCGCGGCCGGACCCCTTTGATTTTCGCGAGAGCTTTGACGGGGCGGGAGGGCGCGGCAACCTGGAATTCCGGCTCGGAAGCGGGCAGGATTCGGACGACTTTATGACCGTGAGACGTTACCACGACCTCTCGTCCTGCTTTTACCAAATTCAGGTAATAGCTCAGCTTCTCCTTCAGTGTGGCTACGTTTACTGTTGTCATGACTATAAGATAGTCTTCTTATGGTCATAATACAACTGGAAGCATCCGGCCGCCGGCGTCGAGGGAGCCGTATTCTCCTTGACCCCGGATGGTTTTTCAAGATACAGGGTTGAGGCAGACGAGCGTTTCTTATCCATTCTCGGCGTGTAGACGCGCGATGAGCCGCGAAAAGGGGCTTTTATGAAATGGATGATGACTGCGTCAGCCGCCCTTTTGCTCCCTCTTTTATTATCCGGCGGAGCCGAAGCGGCGGACGCGAAGCCCGACGCCCGGGCCGCCTGGGAGCGGACCGTCGCCGCGGCGAAGAAAGAGGGCGAGGTCAGGATCTGGGGCGACATGGAGATCACCCACCCCGACATCGTCGCCGCCTTCACGAAAGAGTACCCTTTCATCAAGGCGGTGCTGGTGAGCGGCAAGGTGGGCGACCTGATGCCGCGCATCACCGCCGAGCGCCGCGCCGGCAAGTATCTCGCCGACGTCTACAGCGGCGGCCTCGGCGGCCGGGCCTTTTACGACTTTCAGCGCGCCGGCGTGCTCGACCCCTTGAAGCCCGCTCTCATGCTGCCCGAAGTGGTCGACGAGTCGAAGTGGCTCGGCGGCAGGCATTACTACGCCGACGCCGAAGGGCAGTACGTCTTCATGTACGAGGGCAGCGTCGCCGGGGTGGGACTTTTCTACAACACGAAGCTCCTCGATCCGAAAGAGTTCCACTCCTACTGGGACGCGCTCCAGCCCAAATGGAAGGGCAAGGTCGTCCTGTTCGAAAGGCCGGGGACCGGCTCGCCCAACATGGTCCGGGTTTTTTACAACCCGCAGCTCGGGCCGGAATTCGTGCGCCGCCTCTGGACCGAGATGGACCTCATCGTCTCCCAGGAGCGCCGCCAGGCGACCGACTGGCTCGGCACGGGGAAATTTACTCTCTGCTTCGACTGCGCCGACACCGACATGGCGCGCAAGCAGGGCGTGCCGGTGAACGAGTTCGACCACGCGAACCTGAAGGAGGCCGGCGGCGAGATCGGCACCAGCGGCAACAGCGGCCTCGCGCTCATCAACCGCGCGGCCAATCCGAACGCCGCCCGGGTTTTGATCAACTGGTTCCTCTCGCGCCAGGGGCAGACCGTATGGCAGGAGGTCATGAACAAGAAGGTCGTCGAGCCGTCGGATTCGATGCGCGTCGACGTCCCCAAGGACGTCGTGCTTCCTTCCTCGCGCCGCGAGGAGGGGAAAAAATACGCCGTCACCGGCTTTCAGGACCCGGACCCGGTGATGAAGCTGATCAACGAGATTCGCGCGAAAAATAAATAGGCGGCAAATCTGAAATCTGAAAGGAGATTGACAGAATTCCAATGAATTCTGTTTTCAGGCCGATCCAAAAGGTCCCAGATACTAGGCGCGCGCGAGACCGACGAGCGCAGGCGTACTCTTTTCAGTACGTCGAGCGAGGCGGGGCTCGCGCAACGACGTGGATGAGCCTTTTCGAGCGGCCTGCACATTATGTCCGAATTTGAACCGATCGAGATCAAGGCATTTTACCGCTCGCACACGCACCTGCCGGTGTGGGAGGTGATCGAGAAGGCGGGCATCTGGGGGCGACTGGGCATCACGGCGAGCTTCGACTATTGCGACAGCTCTTCGGTCGCGGAGGCGGCGCTCTTCGGCGGCGACGTCGATTTCGTCTCGGGCAACCACATCTCGCCCTACGGGCTGGTGGCGAAGGGCAGGCCGATCGTCTCGCTCGCCTCCCCTTCCAACAGCGTCAACGACAAGCTCGTCTCGCGCGCGCCGGTAAAATCCCTCGCCGAGCTCCGGGGCAAGCGGCTGGCCGACACCACCGTGCTCGACGGCGGCGGCGGCTACAACCATATCCGCGGCAACCACATGATCTATCTCCTGCGCGCGGGCATCCGGCCCGACGAGGTGAAATGGGTCGAGATCGCCGACATCATGTCGGAAAAGTTCCGCGACGACCAGATCGAGGCCGTCCGGGAGGGCAAGGCGGACGCCGGCATCGCCACCGGAGGAGCGGAGAAGTTCGAGAAGGCGGGGCTCCACGTGCTCGAGCTCGGGCGCATCCCGATGGTGAACGGCCCGACGCTCACTTCCACGATCCCCAACTTGAAGCGCAAAGACCGCCTCGCCGAGCGGCTGGTCCGGGCGCTGGTCTTGGGCATTCATTACGCGCGCTCGAACCCGGCGGAGACCGAGCGCATCGTCGCCGCATTGCGCGAGAGAGTCCCCGAGTCGAACGCGAGCTACAACAGCGTGGCGAAGCTCCTGCCCAAGCCCTACCCGGACCATCGCGCGATCGCCAACGCCTACGAGCTCTGCTGCATGAAAGATCCGAAAGCCAAAGAGCTGAGCCCGCTCGCCTTGTGGGATCTGCACTACCTGAGGGAGCTGGACCACTCGGGCTTCATCGACCGGCTTTACGGGGAATAAAAAACCCATGACGGTCCGGAGGCGGTCGCGTTTCCGGCGCGCGGCGGGCGCCGCCCTGATTTTTTCGCTGACCGCCTTCAGCGGCACCGGCTTCGGCGAGACCGACTGGAAGGCGGAGTGGAACAGGACCCTCGCCGCCGCGAAAAAAGAGGGGCGCGTCAACCTCTACATCGGGCGCTACGGCCAGCCGCCGCTGCTCGCGGAATTCACCAAAGAATTTCCCGACATCAAGCCCGTCTCGGTCAACGGCAACGGCAACCAGCTGGCGCTCAGGATTCTCGCGGAGGCGCGGGCCGGGAGGCCGATCGCGGACGTCTACAGCGGCGGCGCCAACTCGAGCTATAATTTATTGCATCGCGGCCGGACGCTGGCGCCGCTCCCGCCGGCGCTGATCCTTCCCGAGGTCGTCGACGAATCCAAGTGGTACTCGGGGAAGCACGTCTACACCGACCCCGACGGCAAATATATTTTCGTCTACATCGCGAGCCCCGGCGGCGGCAGCATCTCCTACAACGGCCGCCTGGTGAATCCGAAAGAGTTCAAGTCCTACTGGGACCTCTTGAACCCCAGGTGGAAAGGCAGGCTCGGCTCCCAGCCGCTGACGGAGACCGGCCTCGGCGCGACGCTGCAATTTTTTTATTATCACCCCGAGATCGGCCCCGAATGGATCCGCCGGGTCTACACGACGATGGACGTCGTCTTCGGCGACCGGCACCTGATCGTCGACTGGCTGGCGAAGGAAAAGCTCGCGCTCTGCATCGGCTGCCGGGGTCTCGATCACGCGCGATCGCAGGGCCTCCCCGTGGCGCCGTTCGACGACGGCACATGGAAAGAGAGCCAGGGCATCAGCACCGGCGGCGGCTCGCTCAGCCTGATCAAGGACGCGCCGCATCCGAACGCGGCGAAAGTCTTCGTCAACTGGTTTCTCTCGCGCCGCGGCCAGCTCGCTTTGCAGAGCTCGAACGACCTCTACGGCGAGCCCGCGCCGAACTCGCGCCGCATGGACATTCCCAAAGACATGCTCTCGGCGGACAACCGGCTGGTGGGCGGCAGGAGCTACCTCGACGTCTCGCGCAGCGAATACGCCGACATGACGCCGATCTTCAAGCTGGCGAAGGAAATCGCGCAGAGCCTGGAACGGAAGCGATGAACGGCGCGCCGCTCCTGGCAGCGCGGGCGCCCGCCCCGCTACACCTTGAGCTTCGTAAAGACCCTGAGCGCGTTCTTGTTGAAGATTTTGATTTTGTCCTCGGCGCTTAGAAAGCCGAGCCCGTCGATCGTCGGCAGGACGTCGTCCGAAGGCCGGCCGGTGTCGGGCCGGACCGCCCCGCCGGAGCCCGGAAACTCCGTCCCGAACATCATCTGGTCGACGCCTTTCTGCTTGATCGCCGCGGTCAGGAAGTCGGCGTCGTAGGCGCAGCAGTCGTAGAAGAGGTTCTTGCTCAAATCTTTCTGCGCCAGGTGGTGGTCGGTCGGGATGAAGCGGTTGAGCGCGCCGCCGCAGTGGCAGATCACGATTCTCAAGCGCGGGAAAAGCTCGAAGACGTTGCTGTGCGAGAGCAGATGCATCGCGATGAACTCCTCGATGTAGTTGTTCATCTGGTAGTTGTGCGGGATGACCTCGATGCGCGGGTCGTAGCTCGTCGAGGGGTGAACCATGAGCGGGACGTCGAGCTCCTGGGCCTTGGCGTAGAGCGGATGCCAGTAGGTGTCGTGCATCCCGGGCGCCTCGCGCTTGCCGCCCGGATCGGGATTGACGTAAGCGCCGACGAAACCGAGCTCTTTCACGCAGCGCTCCAGCTCGGCGGCGCAATTTTTGGTGTCGAGGACGGCGCTCTGCGGCAGCTGCGCCATGCCGACGAAACGGTCGGGGTGGAGCTTGACGATGCGCGCGATCGTGTCGTTGGTGACCCGGCAGATCGCCTCCTGCAAAAACGGCCGGGTCCAGTGCCACATCGCGACCGGCCGGGGGCCGACCAGCTGAAGGTCGATCTTCCTCTCGTCCATGCCTTTCAAATGGGCCTTCTGGGCGTTTTCGAGCTGCTCGTCGGAAATGTCCAGCTTCCGGTTCGGCGTGTTGAGCGACACCATGCCGCCCAAGTGGCCTCTGAAATGGGGCGGCGTGCTCATGTGGCCGTGAACGTCGATGACTTTATGATTTTGAAACATGTTCTCCTCCTCCTGGCGTTGTAAGCATGGATAACCGGTCCGCGGCGTCTATTTCTATCACGGTGGGACGGCGCGTCAACCCGCTCGGCGCGGCGGCAATCCGCCGCCTCATCTGTCCCTGAGGACTTTTTCCAGCGGGCCGTTCTCGCGGAACGGCTCGGGCCAGCCCAGATACTCCCTGAACTCGGGCCGCTTTCGCGCCAGGTCGCGCACGACGTTTTCGATGCCCTTGTCGGACACGATCGGCGCCCGCTTCCAGAGCGGCGCGTAGGCCGCGACCGCGCGCCTGACGATGGTCGCATCTTTTTCGCGCAGCCATTTGGCGAAGGATTTTTCGGCGAGATGAGGGTCCTTGCGGATGAGCGCGATGGCCGCGACGTAGGCCCGGAGAAAATCTTCGGTCGTCTTCGGCTCGGCGCGGATATAAGCGCGGCTGCTGGTGACGCACGACGAGGGATAGACCAGGTCGGTCTTGCTCAAATCGGCGAGCACCGGCCAGCCCCGGTCCAAAAAAGGGAGCGCGTAGCGTATCGTCAAGGCCGCCGCCGCGATGCGGCCGCTTTCCAGCGCGGCGACCATCTCCGGCCCCGCCCCGAGCTGGAGCACGGTGAGATCGCGCTCCGGGTCGAGGCCGATCTGCTGGAGCGCCGCTTTCAGATAAAAGTGCGTGCTCGAGCCGTAGCGCGTCACCGCGCTCCCCTGGCCCTTCAAGTCGGCGGGCGTCTTGATCTCGGGGCGCGCGATCAAATAGACCGGGTCCGCGTCGATCGGACAGGCGAGCAGGACCACGTCGCCGCCGGCGGCGCGCGCGGCCACGACCGACTCCGCGCCGACGCCGGAAAACGGCAGATCGCCGGTGATGATCACCAGCGCGATCAACGAGCCGCCGCGAATCTGCACCGGCTCGACGCTGAGGCCGTGCCGGGCGAAAAGGCCGGCGTCTTTGGCGACCCACAGCGGAAGGTGGGCGGCCGAGGCGGTGGTCCCGTAGTAGAGGCGCTTGAGCTCCTGGGCGGGCGCCGCGGAGCCGAGGATGAGGCAGCAGACGGCGATCAGAAGAGAAAATAGGAGTCGGGTCATAACGCGCGGTCGCCCGCGGGATGTCACTCCACTTTATATCCCAGCTCTCTGGCGACTTCGATAGCAAACCTCGGCTCGGCGAGGTCGAGGAAAGCGACCGGCTTGTTCGAGGGCTTCACCTGCGACTGGACCATCTTGACGACGTTGTTCATGCCCTCCGGCGTCGGCACGCCGCTGTCGTTGAAGTTCGACTGCACCAGCGTGTAGGTCTCCGCCGCGATCTGGCGGTCCATGTTGAGGACGCGCACGATCAGGTCGAGCGTTTTTTCCCGCGACCGCAGCATCTCTTTCTTGGCGAGCTGCAGCGCCCGGATGATTTTTTTGACCTCGTCGGGGCGCGTCCGGATCGTTTTCAGCGTCGCGGTCAGGCCGCCGGAAGGCATCTCCACCAGCGCGCCGACGTCGAGCAGGCGGCGAAAGCCCTGGCGCTGGGCGAAGAACATGTAAGGCGGGTTGAGGGACGCGGCCTCGAGGAATTTCGAATCCAACGACGAGACGAGCTGCATGGGCGGGACGGAGAGGATGATGAAGTCCTTGGGATTGAATCCCTGCTTTTCCAGCGCGAACATGAGCGCGACGTGGCTCGTGCCGCCGAGGCCGGAGACGCCGATCCGCTTCTGCTTTAAATCCTGCAGGCTTTTCAGCTCCGGCCGCGCCATCAGCCAGTAGGCGATGCGGTTGGTCGAAGACCAGAGCGCGCGCGATTCGAGGCCGCTCATGCTCGCCCCCACGGTCGCCGTGCCGATGCCCGACTGATAGTCCAGATCCCCCGAGGCGAGCGCCGCGGCGGCCGCCGACGAGCGCATCAGGATCACCTCCACGTCGAGCCCCTGCTCGTTGAAAAGCCGCCACTCCCGCGCCGCCACCNTTGGCGTTGGAGATGCGGACCTTCCGCCGCTCCTGAGCCCCCGCCCCGGCCGCCGCGCACAGCAGGAGCAGCGCGAAAGCGAAGCCCGAGAGGATCAGCCGATATTTTTCCGTTGGCATGTTCAATGTCCCTGCCCCGCGTCGCGGATTTTTTTGAGCCACGTCATGTCTTCCAGGTCCTCCGGCGCGAACGATCTGGCGATCTTCAGCGTCTCGCGATAGATCTCGATCTCCCGCTCGACCGCCGCCCGCGGCTTGGTGCCGTCCCGGCTGAGCGTCGGCAGGATCGAGGCGAAAGCCCTCTCCGCCAGCGCCGGCTCGATCTTATGAAACGCGGCGACGTAGCGCACGGCCTCGCCGCGGTGCGCCGGCTCGTGCAGATAGGCGAGCGTTTTGAGCAGCCCCGCGATCAGCGCCTCGGCCTTGGCGGAGCTCTTCGCCAGCGCGGCCGTGGAGGCGACCAGGCCGATGAAGCTGAGCGGCGCGTAGGCCTTGGCCTCGGCGAGACGGCTGTAGCCTTTCGCCTCGAGCTCCTCGGAAAACGGCGGCGCCAGCATCGTCGCCGCGACCTTCCCGGTCGTGAGCGACTTGTACGCGGTCTCGGTCACGCCGGTGGAAAGGATCGTCACCCGCGCCGGGTCGACCCCGTTCGCCTTGAGGATCAGCCTGGCCGCCATGCCGGTCGCGTCGGTGATCGCGTTGACGCTGATGACCTTGCCGGCGAGCTCGCGGACGCTCTTCAGTCCGGGCTGGCCGACCAGGATATGCGCCGGCTCGTGCTGGACGTAGAAAATCCGCCGGAGCGGCAGCCCCTGCATGATCGCGGAGGTCGCGGCGCCGAGCGTCGTGGAAAAATCCAGCTCGCCGGCGGCGAGCGCGGCGATCGCGATGGGCGGCGCCATCGCCACCAGCTGGAGCTCGACGGTCTCTCTGGGAAAAAAGCCCTTGTCGTTGCCGAAATAAAACGGCATGAGCGCGAGGCTCTTCGAGGGAATGCTGACCGTGACTTTCGCCGGCTGGGACGCGGCGCGCGCGGGCGAAGCCAGCGGAATTAAAACCAGCGCCAACCCCAGGACCGCCGGTAGCGCCGCCTTCGTGGCGGCATCCGAGGCCGAGGGGCGCGAGGAAGAGGGCCGCGGACGTCCGATTAGGAAGGTTCGACTCATGACACTGTTCTATCGGCCGCGCCCGAAACTCGCGCCCGAGGCCTCTCTTTAACTTCCCGCTCGCCTTCCCTCCGGCGCGCTCGCGCCCAGATGTTTGGCTAAGAAGTCGGCGATAAGGGGTCTGTATTTAAACGGCATATTGTTGCACACGTGATTGCCGCCTTCGAGGACGACCATCTCTTTCGGCCCCGACGCCTCGGCGAAGATCCTTCTCGGCTGCTCGAGCGGGACAAAGTCTTTGGTGCCGTGCACGATCAGCAGCGGGCAGCGGATCTTCGGCGCCAGCCCTTCCAGGGTGGAGCGGCGGTGCAGGTCCGCCAGCTTTTCTTTGTCGTAGATTTTCCAGATATGCGCGATGCGGGCGAACTCGAACGGGTCGTCGAAGCGGTTGAGCGAGCGCGTCCGGTCGTACATCCCGCCCGAAAGCGTGCACGCCTTGATCCGATCGTCCGAGGCGGCCGAGCGCGGCCCGAGATAGCCGCCCATGCTCGGGCCGAAGACGCCCAGCCTCTTCGCGTCGATCTCGGGCAGTTTTTCCAGATAGTCGATCACGGCGGAGGTCGCGCGCTCGAAATCGACGATGAGGCCGCCCTGAAACCAGCTCTCGCCCTGCCCCGGGCCGTCGAAGGTAAACGTCGCGAGGCCGCGCCGGATGAAAACGTCCTCCATCGTGCGCGCTTCCTCCTTGGTCGATTCCAGCCCGGAGATGATCACGACGACGGCGGGTTTTTTGACGCCCGCCGGCGCTCTCAGATACGCCGGCAGGCGAAAATGGTCGAACGCCACCTCGTGGCGCTTCGCCGGCGGATCGATGTAAGGCGCGGCCTTGGCGTAGCACTCGACGCGCTTTTTGTGCGCCGCCGTGTACTCGGCCTGGTTCTCGGGAGAATTGTTGCAGGCGAAATGGTAGGCCATCGCCGCCAGCAGATAGGCGTCGGTCGCGCTCTGGCGCCGGCCCTGCGCCTCGTTCTCGCGCGCGAACTCCTCGTGCCCGGCGGCGGTCGCCGACCACTCGCGGCACCAGTCGCTCCAGGCGCGGATGCGCGCGCTGGTCGTCACGAGATCGTTGTAGTCGATGCCCTGCACGACCATGCGCGGCGCCCAGGTCTGGAGGACGTGGTCGACGGTCGGATCGGGATGTTGGGCCGGCATAAAAGCCTCCTTTGGATCTTTACTTCGTTTACGGCCGCCTCAAGGCAGAGGCCTATCGCCGGCGCCCGGAACGGCTCGACTCCGAGGACGGCGAGCGTTGGCTAATCCGCGCAGGCGCCGATTTTCGTCGGCCCGCCGGCGGCCTTCAACGCCTCCTCGCCGAGCTTCACGTCGACCACCTGCTCGTACGCCGGCTTCTTGTCCGCCTGGATGTCGCCGTTCTCGATGCCGTTCTGAATCGACCATTCGGTCCGCTCCCGGGAGAAGCCCGTGTTCACCGCCCAGACGCAGTTTCTGACGAGATAGTCGTAGGCGAAGCCGACCGCCTCCGGCGTCTTCTTGGTCGCGTCCACCATGATCGGCACCACCTTTTCCTTCTGCGTGTAAATCGCCCGGTTCGCCTCGATGAGCGAGATCGCCACGTCCCGCACCATGGCGCGGTCTTTGGCGAGCATGCTTTCGGCCGCGCCGTAGGCGTTGAAGAAATATTTCGGCATCAGCTTGGACAGATCGACCAGGACGCGAAGGCCCGGTTTTTCTTTCTGCGCGAGGTAGACGTCTTCCGGATGGAGCGCCACGCCGTTCAACTGCCCGGCGAGGAGGCCGGGGAGTCTCCCCGCGGTGGCGGAGGAGACGAACTGGACGTCGTCGACCGTGAGGCCGCCCGTCTTCAACACCTCGCGCCCCATCACCCAGTTGAAGCCGCCGACGCCGCCGCCGGTCGCGCTGAGCCGCTTGCCTTTCAAGTCCGCCGCCGTCTTCACCTGCTCGCTCACCATATAGGCTTGCGGCAGGCGCGGCGCCATGCCCCAGATCTGCTTCGCCTTGAGCCCCTGGGAGATCGCGGTGGCGTTGATCGAGGCGAGCGCCGCGCCCTGCGTCACCGCCGCCAGATTGGCCGCCGACGAGCCGCCCTCGAACTCCACGATCTCGGCGTCGAGGCAATGGCGCGCGAAGATGCCGAGCGCGCGCGCCACGTAGACCGGCGTGTGCACCACGTTGGGCGGCGAGACCGAGACGCCGAGCTTCACCTTGCGCATCTCCTTGCACGCCGGCTTGGCGGGATCGGCCGCGAACGCAGAGTTGAAAAAGGCCAGCAGCATCGCGATTGCCGAACCGACACGTAGCACGGAGCAACAACGCTGATTAAGCATGACACCTCCCGACAACTCAGTTTTCAGGTTGCTCAAAAAGCTCTCAGAGGCGAGGCGCGCGAGAATCGCCGAGCGCAGGCGTACTTTTTTCGTACGTCGAGCGAAGGCGTTCGAAGCGCAACGAAGCATATGAGGCTTTTTCAGCAACCTGCTTTCATTCTCTTCCGGTCTGGTGCGCCCACGGCGCGACGCGCCTCTCGACGAAGCGCAGGAGCCCGGTCAGCGTGATGCCCAAAAAGCCCAGCGTCACGATCGGCACGAACATGGCGTCGGTGCGGTAGATGCTGGCGTAGCGCGAGATCAGGTAGCCGATGCCGGTGATCGCCGTATAGAGGTCCGCCAGCACCATGCCGATCAGCCCGCGGCCGATCGCGAGCCTCAGCCCCGCGACGATGAACGGCAGCGACGCCGGCAGCACGATGTGGCGCCACAGGTCGCGCTCGCCGCAGCGAAACGCGCGCCCCACCTCGATCAGCCGGTCGTCGACGTTTTTGACCCCCTGATAGGTATTGATCACGATCGGAAAGAAGGTGAAGAGAAACACCACCGCGGTCTTGGCCGTGGCCTCGAAGCCGAACCAGAGCACCAGCACCGGCACGAGCGCGACCGACGGAATCGAATAGAGCGCCGTGATGTAGGTGTCGAGCGCGATGTCGATCACGCGAAAGCGCGCCATGACGAGCCCGAGCGCGATGCCGAAGACCGCCGCCAGGCCGAGGCCGGCGAACAGCACGACGAGGCTCTGCGAGAGGTACTTCCACAGCTCGCCGCTCGCGATCATCTTGACCCCGGCGGCCGCGACGGCCGTCGGATAGGTGAACAGGACCGGATTGGTCCGCCGGCCGAAATACTCCCAGCCGCCGAGGACAACGACCAGCGAAACGAGCCGGATCGCCGCGCGTCCCGCCGCCGCGCGGCGCTGGAGCGCCCCGGCGCGCCGGCGCGCCGCCTCCTGCTCGCGGGCGAGGTCCCGATCGACGGGGCCGACCGCGGCCATTCTATCGTCGGCTTTGCTGAGGCTCATCGTTAATTTTCCACTCCCATTCCGTCGGCTGGAGCGCAATAGTCGCCGCCGCGCTCCTGGGGGTCCCTCGAAGGCCGATGCGTGGGACGAGGAAGTCGAAGCGTTGTCGAGACGCCGCTCTCATCCGGCGCGTCGAGCGTAACGCAGGCGTATCGCATCGGACCGGAGAGAGATTTTTCGGCGCGCGGGATCGCATATGGGCCTTTAGGGGCGGCCTGCCGCCACCGATGGCCGCAGCTCGTTCCATATATGGTTTCTCATCTCGGCGTAGCGGGGCGCGGCGCGCACCGCCGCCGGGTCGCGCGGCCGGGGAAAATCGACGCTCAAGACCTCTTTGACGCGGCCCGGGCGCGTCGCCATGACCGCCACGCGGTCGCCCAGCACCAGCGCCTCGTCGATCGAATGGGTGATAAAGACCATGGTCTTGCGCTCGCGCTCGTGCAGGCCGAGCAGCTCCTCCTGGAGCACTTCCCGCGTCTGCGCGTCGACCGAGGCGAACGGCTCGTCCATCAGGAGGACTTCGGGGTCGGTGGCGAGCGCGCGCGCCAGGCCGACGCGCTGCTGCCGAACCCGCCGAGGCCGACGAGATCGATATAACGGCCGGCCCGCTCCTCGAGGAGCCGGCGCGGCGCGCCGGCCACCTTGAGCCCGAAGGCGACGTTGCCGGCCACGGTCTTCCACGGCAACAGGCCGAAATGTTGAAACACGATGGCGACGCCGGCGCGCGGGCGGTCGACGGCCCGGCCGTCGATCAGGATCCGCCCGGAGCTCGGCGCGAGGAGCCCGCCGATGCAGCGGAGCAGCGTCGTCTTGCCGCAGCCGGACGGGCCGACGATCGAGAGGATCTCGTTGGTGCGGACGCTGAGCTCGAGGTTGCGAAAGGCAACGACGGTTCCTTCGAGGAAGAGCTTGCTGGCGTGGTCAACCACGATTTTGGCGCCGTCGGCCATAGGAAGATGCCACTGACCGGAAACTCTCCCTTGGAGCAGGACGCGCGAACCCTACCAGGGGGTCCCCGATGTGTCAAGAT
>WNFL01158129.1_pt2 | contig 12443 bp, 10 predicted proteins | sample 5400361 | NCBI WGS metagenome assembly WNFL01 (sample SAMN13153351, study PRJNA577476) | soil metagenome | isolation source: 40 cm soil on Douglas fir-dominated hillslope | place: USA:California | collected 2013-09-17
GGCGGGGAGTTCCAGGCGTGGAGGTGCATGCCGATCTCGCCCGTTCGCCGCGCGAGGAGGTCCCGGCCGAACTCCCGGAATGCAGGACTTTGGACCATCTCCCAATTCGTCAGGTAGGTCGGTTTGAGGCCGTATTGCTCGCACAATGCTTGAAACCGCGGAAGGTACTCGGCATTCCTTGTCGTGACGACGCGCGGCAGGGACCACAGGTTATCTCCTTCTGTATCAACGGTGACGAGGAAGGCGGGGCGGATCATCGTGAGTCACCTCCTACTAAATTGGCTAAAGTCGAGTCAACTTTGATCGAGTCCTTTATACAGTTTGATCAAATCCCTATCTGATAGAACACAATTACTTTTTCTGCCCATAAAATAATATCCTGAAGCAGCATCAAGAGTACCTGGATTATTAATCAATAAGTAATCAAGGTAAGGCAAATAGAAGCTTGTTAATCTGGCAAAGATTCCGATAAGCCTTCTCAAAAAACGTGATGTTGTGAAACTCAAAAGGAAGTACCTGTAAGACCAGGCCAATGCCATTGCTGGCCCGCATACCGCTCCACTAGCAATTTCCTCAAACTTTCTAAACAGGCGCCGATGTCCCAAGTGAGTAAAGCGAGTAAAGTCGTAGCGGCCTCCATGTACCTGTTGTATGAATGGTGTTTCAGCATAGACCAGACCATCTTCTTTTAGTACCCTATAGATTTCCTCTACACACCGCCAGGGATCAACTACATGCTCGAGCACTGCTGAATTATCTTCAAAAGGAAGGCTGTGTGCATCACATATCAAGGTTGTACGCGGCCCGAAGGCAACATCACTCTCAACTAACTCGATGCCTGGACGCTCTTGGAGAGCCTCCATTCCTTCGCCTACTATGCTAGCCCCAATAGCGAGTACATTGGGAATACTTGATCGATCGAGTAAGAGCTTTCCAAAATTACTATAGTTTTCTCTACCTTTTATGTTTCCACTTATTCTAGGAACAAATCGTCTTACAGCTTGCTCCCATTTATTTTCAGAAAAATAAGTGTTACGCTGATTAACAAAGTCATCAATAGAGAATATGCTCTTATCTTCGTCAATCAAGATAGGTATGCCATTGATAATAGGAAATAAAAAACTGCATTCGGGATTTTCACATTGATACTGCTTCTCACTTCGCAATTCTAACTTTGCCTTACAGATGGGACAACGCAGTGATTGTTGAACTGCTTCGGATAGTTTGATTCGAGTTTGCATAGGTGTGTACCTCCTCTTATGTGCTACTAGTTATACCCGTTGCCAGACCGCGGAAAAGTTAGCACCATCTTTGGGAAAACGGCGTGCTAAATCCTGACATGAACGTGCCCAGCGACCTTTAAGCTCCCCCTCGTAAACAGGTCCCATGAAACTATACGTCTTTAACCAGACGAGCCTCCAAGAGACTTGAAGTTCCTGTTCCATGACAGAGTAGTCAAATCCTCTCCCTAAATTCATTTCCTCAATTGAATTCGCAACATGAAAATCAATAAGTCGACCAATGACAAGTTCAGGAGGCCGTTGCTTAAATAATCCCATGCGAATTGCTTCCCGAGCAGTTTTAGTATAAGGATCGGTTCTCATTATTCTGTGAATAAATTCTTTAAGCAACTGAGAATATCTACTGGGTGACTGGCGCCTTTCTTGTAGATACGCTTCGAACTTCGTTACGCACTCACTATTTTTGAAGAAACGAAGTGAAGGCTCATGACCAGCCAGCCACATAGCATTAGAGTCAAGCCACGGAAGCAAGTTTCTGACCATTGATGTAGCATCTGGTAGATGATGAAGTACAGAGTTTGTTACGAGAAGCGTATAAGGAGCATTTGGAGTCAGAACTTCTTCCAGAGAAGCACTAAATATCGCATCAGGGAAAAGAGGAGAAACCGCTTTACGGCACTTCTCCAGCATTTCAGGAGATGGATCATAGCAAGTCAATGCAACAATGCTGCTGCCAGGTATATTTCGTAGTAGTTGCTGAGCCTCAAATCCGGTCCCGCATCCGAAATCAAGGATACGCAATGTTTTTGATTTAAAGGACTCTGTTACCTTCTTACTCATCTCTTTCCAGATTGAAGGTAATTGCTCATATATTTCTCTATGTTTATTATCATATATTTCCGCGTCAAAAGCGTGAAATAGTTTGTTTATTGCTATTACTAGCTGATCAAGGGATAATTGTGGGCCATATGGTTCGAGTAAATTCTCCATGAATTCTACGTTGTTCATCATGTGCATCCTTTCTCCGATCGTTCCCTCGCCAGTTCTCCCTCGAATCTGGCGCTCTTCACTCGTTCTTCTTCTGCCGTCATGCGCTTCGTTTAGCAGCCTGGGCAATCCTATCTGAGTAGTTACCTATACTTTTTCAGTATCTCCTCATAGATTTTTACTAAGTTCTCTCCATGTTCTTCGACACTAAACGCTTCCGCTTTTCTTCGAGCATTTCTCCCCAACTCTGTGATTAAATTTTCTTCTGAAAAAAGTTTGATCACTTTCTCCGCTAGTTGTTCTGGGTTTTGAGGTTCGACCAGATAGCCATTGACTCCCTCCTCAATAAGTTCCGGGATGCCTCCAACGTTGGTGCCGATCACCGGCCTCCCCGCACTCATGGCTTCCAGAATAACAATACCAAAGATCTCAGCCCAGATTGAAGGAACAACCACAATACTGGCTTGTTCATAATAGGTATCGAGATCTTTATTTTCTACCCAGCCTGTAAATTGTATATACTCCTCAAGACGTAACTTTTGTGTCAGATTGAATAAGTCATCCTTATTGCTACCCTCACCGATAATAGTCAGCGTGGTTTGAGGAAATGCTTTGACGATTACAGCGATGGCTTGTATTAAGAATTCAACCCCCTTAGTTTTTTCCAAACGACCAACAAACAGCAAGTTGTAATTATGCTTTAATTCATGAAATTTTCGCAACTCAATGAAGTTAGGTAAATAGATAATTGGTGATACGTCGGTTTTTACCACATTTTGCATAAATTTACTTGGAGCAATGAAGATATCCACATTCTTAAATGCAAGCGTATACAGAAATTTCTGAATATGATTAAAGTAGAAGTACGTCAATTTACCGGTCATATTCAAATTTTTGGTGTTGTACAAATCCTTTTTGAAATTCGAAGGCTTCAGGCACCAGATTAATAATTTACGAAGAAACGCTTCAGGTCCATGTAGGGTTAATACTGTGGGATACTTTTTCAGTAAAAATAGCGTTATTGGTGTAATTTGATTAATGGCATGCAAGTGTATTAGGTCTGGCTTATATTCTTTTAATACTCTTTTCAGAACAAAAAACGAGGATGGATTAAAAAGAGAAAATAAGATTTTTGATGGGCTATTGATATTGATACTCTTAAAGGTATAGTCATTAAAACGTTCCTTATCAGCTCCTAAATCACTGGCAAGCGTCTTAACGCTATAACCTCTACCTGATAAGTAGGCATTGATTTTCACAACGTAATTCTCTGCACCACCGGCTACGTATCCTGTGCTGATCACTTGAAGTACTTTCACCTGCATATTTTTGATCCTCCATTTTTACGCATCACTCGCCTGCTTTTTATATAAGCAATGGGCCCATAGAAGGCTCCCTTGAACTTGAGGGCCACTAATGCTCCCGGGTAATTGGTGGACTTGCCTGCACTTTTCAGTCGCGCCACGTTTCTTTGCTCTCCTGTTCCTGACCGTTTTTGAGCTTTTCGTGCTAAACGGGTGCACAAAATATCGTAAGGAACTTTCGTCAGCAAATCAACCCATAAGACTGGATAACGCAGGAGCATATGTATCAGATACGCAGTAAAACCAGCGGCATGGCCAGAGAGTTGTTTGCGTAATGTTTCATAGTCGCGGCGATGAAGATGACGGACCACTGCCGCTGGCTCATAGGCCACTATTTTGTTCTGCATAATCACGTGCAAAAAGAACGCGAGATCTTCTCCCCCCATGGTTGGTGTTCCCGTGCCCAGAACGACATCGAAACCACCAATACTACGGAGAAAATCCGCTTTTGCAGCCATGTTTGCACCCCGCCCGCACAACGTTCCCTGATACAGGTGTTTATGTCGCGTCTTCCTGGTAAAGCAGCGGGGAACGAATGTCGTATTAATCTCCCCTTCCTCAAGAAGCTCCTCAAACCAGAGTTGTGCCGGGGTATTCAATTCTAACGGCAACGTATAACCAGTGACACACACAATTTCGCTCGATTGCTCAAACGCCTTCGCACCTTGTGCCAGCCAATACGTATCTACAACAACATCGTCGTCGGTAAAGGCAAGTATTTCTCCCCGCGCTTCACACATGCCACGGTTGCGCGCGTAGGAAATTCCTGGACGCTCTTCACACACATAGCGTAGGTTTGAAACGTGTTGATAGGTCTTTTGAACAAGATCAGCGGTTGCCTGGGTCGCGGGTGCATTATCGACAATAATGATTTCGTAGTGGGGATAATGCAGTTGCACCAGGGCATCGAGACACCGTGCCAGGCTTTCAGGACGATCACGGGTCGTAACAATCACGCTCACCAGGGGCGCATCAGCTAAAAAACGCTCTCTTTCTGCAATGCAGCGAGGCAACTCATGAGAAGGCAAGCCCTCCACCGGTATCCCATCAATTGGTGCTAAACCATCTTGTTCTAGATGATGCAGAAGCGCGTGCTGAAACGTGTGCCAGATCCAAGGCGCATAGTCCTCTGGCAACAACGCGTCAGATTGCAAGGGGAAGTGGAGTATGCCAAGTGGCTGCGTATGAAAGCGAATCAGGCAAAACACGCGCATATAACGCACCTGCGTCTCTTGATCGAAAGCCATGATCAGGGGTAGCGGCTGACTTAATTCAATCTCTAGCACACGCGTCGGAAGAGGGGGGACGGGCCTATGCACAGCGCTGCCCTTACGCTGCTGATCTGATGGAAGCTCTGTCACGAACATACAATCCTCTCTTTCTTTCTACGGACCAGGTAGAACTCCACCAACTGGTGGACGCACAGACGGTCATCGCCCGCGGACGCCCGCGTCGTTTACCTGTTGCTATACAAGGAGACCATCGCATCAAACTCCTGCGCTAACCCTTCTCGCAGAGACGTGAGAGGCCGATAGCCAATCAGTTGTTGCGCTTTGCTAATGTCCGCGAAGGTATCGCGGACGTCGCCAGATTGTTTCTGCTCATAGAGCACCTGGATCGTGCTGTGACTTATCTCCTCCAACAAGGCAATGACCTCGCGCACGGTCACGCGTGATCCACCAGCAATATTCATACCCCAGCTTGCACGCACCCCGGCCTGAGCCGCCAGGTGGAAGAGGTAGTCAACTCCATCAAGCAACGGTGGGAGTGCAAGACCGAGCACATCACCTTCAACAAAAGTAAAGCGCCTATCTGAACGTATATTTTCTATATTCCGCTCTTTCATGGAACGCGGATAATAGTCGAGAAATGCATCTATCCCCACTACCTCGTGCCCATCGGCAAGCAAACGTTCCGCTAGATGCGAACCAATAAAACCAGCTACACCGGTGACTAGACAACGCATAGGGCCTCCTTGTAAACATCTTCCGTGGCATCCAGAACGCTTTCCCATGTATAAGAGCGAGCTTTCTGGACCGACAACATACGCAATTTCTTGAGGGTCTGCTTCTCTGATAAAAGTGTATCTAATGTACGTGCATAGTTTGCGGCAGTCGGGTCTTGAATGAGCACAGCGCATTCACCAAAAATTTCCCGCATCTCGGGCAAATCGGAAACAACCACAGGAAGGCCAGCCGCGAGCGCTTCAAGCATCGCATTAGAAAGACCTTCTTTCAAAGATGGCAGGACAAATATATCTGCAGACCTGTAAAAGTCAAGCAGCTCTTTGCCCGTCTTTTGACCGTGCAGATGAACATTGTGCAGTTTGTACTTACGAATTAAAGCTTCTATATTTTCCCTGAGTTCTCCATCTCCCACGATATCCAAACACACGTCTGTTTGCATTTGCGCAACGGCTTCGATGAGAAGCGAAGGATTTTTCTGAGCCGCCAACCGGCCTACGAACAACAGATGTGGAACGCGGTTTTGCGCGGTTCTTTTTTCCAAGAAATACTCCTCGGCCACGCCATTAGGTATCACAACTATAGATTCCAACGGAAGTCCATACTGGGAAGCGATAACGTTCTTCTGCGTCTCAGTCTGGCAAATAATTTTTGCCGCCGATTTTAAAACCCTTTTGAGAAACAATTTCTTATAGGGACCGAGGAGAAAACCAAAGGGGCCGGAAGGATCTACATCCAGATGGATATGGGCGATGTAGGGTATCCCTTTTAACCTGGATATATAGTAGGCAATTTCTGGCGAGAATGCTTCTGCAACATGGAGATGGATAACAGCATGACGCGGGAGAGCAAGAAGCCGAAAAAATAAGGTAAAGATAATTGGCGTGTGTGCAAATTTAATCGATTTTAAATAATGGACCCGCACTTTAGCATGAGACACTGCTTTCCGTGAATAGCCTATATCAGATGTATAGACGGACACCGTGTATCCTCGGTCGACGAATCTCTCTGCTCTCAGCGCCGTGCCTTTTTCCATGCCACCCAGATGAGGCGGGTAATAGGGGGTTACATGAATGATGGTTGGTCTGGTTTCGGTTATGCTGGACATGTTTCAAACACCTCCTTCGTTAAAGCAACACTTTTGTCCGAATTCTCCCTTGTTCGGTTTTCCGTTAAAGTTGTATTCAGCACTTAGCCTCTCTTTCTACTAATCGTTTTCGCAATAAAGATAACCAGGGAAGACTATTTATAAATATTAACCTCTCCATTACTATAGATAGTATTCTTATTATTATTTATAAATGGCTCATCAGAATTATAATATATTGCGTTACTGTCAATAAAAATTACTGAATAGCTTGAAGTTAGTAGATAAACATACGCATTTTTTGGGACTAATACTGGGATATTTTCATCACTAGCATTTATACCTCCATAAGCCAGCAGGTTGCTTGTAGACCGTGAATCAGTCACTATAGGGTCATTTTTGACAGCATTCTCCGAGAGCCAAACTATAGCAACAACCCTCGGACTGTCAACGTAATACGTATCATAGTACAGACCAGCGTTATCCAACGTCATTTGAGGGTAGTAATCCCCTGTAAGATGTGAAAGAAATCCTGTTAAGTTCAAAAAGAAAATGATTGCAATTATACCGGTAAAAAGTATTCTTTTTTGCTCTTTCAAGAAAAATAATATGGAACAAACACCCAACACTATTGGCAGCGAAAGCATAAAAAGAAGCTGCTGAAACATACGCAGTACGCCATACTCTACCGAGAGAGCAGGCAGTAAAGTTATAAGAACAAGGAGAAAAATAGAGCCTAAACAAAGAAGCAGAAATTGCATATCAAACTTTTTTTCATTCTTAGCGAAGGTGGTATGATTACCAAACCATGGCTCATCGAAAACGTTACTATTCATGCTATAAGGCAGTTGCGGTGCCTGTCCTTGCAGTTGCAAAGTTGCTTGCCTTTCTAAGAAGGATCGTTGTATCATCCCCCCTCCCATCTTGAGTGAGAGCTTTGGCGCTATGACATTTTCTATTGTTTTTTCCTTCAATTGCACACGCTCAGCGAGTCCGAACACTGGTCCCGCAGCAGGTAGAATCGCTTGCCTCTGCAAGGGTGACCGTTGTATCAATCCCCTCCTCATTTTGAGTGAGAACTTTGGCGGTATGATCTTTTCTATTGTTCCCTTCAATCCCTTAAAGAAGAAAAAAGCTAGCCAACCAATGAATACAAAAATTTGCATGAAATCAGCACAAAATGACCTTAATTCTGCCTGAATGTTAAAGACTGGGATATGTAGAGCAGTTAGCAAAATCCCTAATTGTGTTGGCGCAAGTGGCTCTTGCGGAAGAGAATAGCTGCTATATTTGCTGGTTATTGTTTTACTATAGAACTGATCAGCATTGATATTTCCCTCTGAGTTTAGAATTGTTTGAATATACTTTTGCAACTGCTGATTCGGATCTGGTTTTGAGAAAGAGAGGAGGGTATAAGAGAAAGCATTAGATTGTTGATCGGATTTCACAAAGAGACCACTGATAACTTCAGATAGTACCGAGCCTGTATGATTTGAAGTGTTCGTATATAAGTTGTTCCAAAGGAAAGTCATCAAAAAGAGAAGCAAAATAAGGGGTAGACTGAGAAAGGCATTATTGTTAAATGTATTTTTAATTTTAATATGGCCCTTTGTCAGCAGAAAAGCAAACACCTTTTTCACAAATGGCAGGGAAATTATCAGGGTCAGGACATATACGAAAGTTATTAATGCCAGTAAAATAAAATTCGTTGAGTAATGAGAAACTACAACGGACAGCCCAAAAATTATGAATAATATCTTTCTCATCGATAAAGAGAGCTCAGTAAGGAGCAGCATATACAATACCAGGCCAAAGAAGATAAACCCTATTTCCTGCCGGCCTATCCAGGGCATATCGTTGAAAAAGGTGGGGAAAGATATGAATAGGAATGCCGACAAGAAAGCAAACGCAGAAATTGTATATTTCCTGATGATGAAAAATACTAATACTGGTGAAGAAGCAAATAGAATTTGAAAAATTATTTTGAAGACATACATATCTGGTATGGATAAGAGATTAGTTAAAATTGTTGGCAATATAGTGATACTCAGGCAGGCATTAAAGGCATCTTGAAAAAATGCCATTTTCCAGATGTGATGCACATTCGTAAGCTTGAACACATAAAATTCTACTTCGATATCATGACCTGCTATATACCAGCTGCGCAGAGAAGTGGTGAATAAACAGGCTAATCCTATGAAAAATATTGCATAAGGGAAGAGATCAGCAGGTATTTTATCGCGGAAGAGCACCAGGAGCAGGCTATAGAATGCGATGGTCCCGAGTAAAATGAGCGTCAGGATATTACTGCCACCATTATTTAAGACAATAGCCCCCAAAGTGGCGAGTAGAGGAAAGAATACGGGCACGGCGTACCACACTTTTTCGATCTTTGAGCGTCTGGGAAACCGAATCCTGACTACAAATTGCTTTGTTCTGATCCAGGCAAATGTAAAAAGTAGTAACATATATACATCAAAACCAATGACGAGATTTTGAAATGTCAATGGATCGTTTACACCGAATAATGGCAAGAGGATATTTAAGAGTAATCCGCCGAATTCCAAAAAAGCAATGCTGAGCCCCACGATGATTAAAAGATTTTCCCAGAAAGATATCTTTCTAATGCGCAAAATTAATGAAATGAGGAAACCTGGCAATAAAATACAGGTACAGAAGGAAATAAGCGTCGATGTATAGAGAAAATTGACATGTGTAAGCTCCAGTATGTTGGCCAGGAGGACAAATCCTGGTAATAAAGAGAAAAGTGTTTTTCTACCGAATGTCATGATTTCATCTGCCTTTCAAATTGTCTGTCTTCCAATTTCAAAGTTTTGTGATAAATGCCTGATAACTTTTCAATATTTTTATCCCAGGAGTAGTTCTCTCTGGCTATTTTACTAGAGTATTCACCCATATCCCTTCGAAGTACTAAATTGCTTTGTATTTTTTTGATAGCCGATTTTATGTCCGTTTCTGTGGTATCTATATAGGTAATCAACGGACTATCAGCTATTTGGTCGAGATTATTATGCTTACTGGTAATAACTGGTAATCCTGTGGCCATAGCTTCCTGGATGGAAAGGGGGAATCCTTCACCATGAGAAGGAAGAATAAATACATCGCTTGCTTTATACAACATGGCTAAATCACCTTGAGGCAGTGGCCCAATAATTCTTACCGAATCATCAGATTTTATATGGTCTGGGATGGTTCCTCCACCGACAAATACTAGAAGATAAGAAAGGTCTTTTGCGTTATATAGAATATCAAATCCCTTCTTAGGAACAAATCTGCCAACAAATAAAACGACGAATTTATCAAGCGGTATGTTATATCTCTCTCGGATGGTCTGCTTTTCTTGTTCTGTTGGCTTACCAAATAACTCGAGATCTACGCCATTTGGAAGATAATGGACTTCATTTTTATATTGTTTTGTCCATTTGTGAACGGATGCATTTAACACTATTGCAGCATCACTTGCCCGAAGGACAATTAAACCTATTATATGTAAAGCAAGCTTTTCTATCGCATTGATTATGGAATTTTTGTACGTCACAAATCCAACGTGCTCAGTGACAAAGAGCGGCTTTTTATAAATTCTTGCCAAAAGCGAGCTAATAAATGAGCCTAAATACAAGACTCCATGCGCGTGAATAATATCGCTCCTCTTAACCTCTCTATTCAATGTTGAGATTAGACGAGGAGAAAATATTGGGTATGGTACATCAAATTTTTTCTCAAATAAATTCCAGGCCGGCACCCGCACGATTCTAATGCCTTCTTTTTGCTCGATAGCTTCTTCGCGCTTAAGCTTGCTTGTAACAATCGTCACCTCATGGCCCATTTTTACCAATCCTTTCGCCTGGTTATAAGCGACAATTTCTATGCCCCCAATGTGAGGCTCGAAATAATGAGTGACGATTAAAATTCTCATCATCTTCTTCTTCTTCCTTTAAACACCCGACTCCGGTCTGTTTTTCTTTGGCTCTCCCACCTTCGGAGTGATTGGGAAAAAAGTTGTTACGAGGACACCTCTCGCTCCGGCAGAGACGGGCGTACCGGCACCCAACTTTCACTCTCAAGGATACTCGCGGCAAACCCCTCTACGGAGTTCAATTTGAACACGTTTTTCTCATCAATATGAGCAAGGAGGCAGGGTTCGCTACCGGTATCCTCAAAGATAGAGATCCTTTCTTTTTCCCTTGAGGTATTTTTTAAAAAGAGCGTAGAAAGTCTTTTGTGGAAGATGCGCAACATTACTTTTGTTCCGTCTTTCAATGTATTGAGCTTTGCATCTCCAGCGCGCATTCGGTATTTGATCGGAACTTCCGCGCATTTGAAGCCTCGGATGTATGCCTCGATCTTTAGTTCTTGCGAGAAGGCCATCCCAGATGACCTTACATCCAATTCGTCCCAAATCTCTCTTCGGAAAATCCACATTCCAGACTGGGAATCAACAAAAGGTAAATGAAAGAGAATTTTGGTAATTGCTGTAAGTAATCTGTTGCCAAAGATATGACTTGGTGTCATTACCTCCGGATTAACATGCTTCAGTCTGTTGGTACTGATAAAATCCAAATCTTCCTTTTCCATTTTTTCGAGGATTTCGGGTAAATCCTCGAATGGATAGGTAAGATCTGCATCGCCAGTGACAATAATGTCTCCCGATGCGTTAGCAAATCCTGCTTTATATGCATTACCATACCCTCTAACCGGTTGGATGAGAACAGTTGCCCCATGTTGCCTTGCAATATGGCCTGTTTTATCTTTTGATCCGTTATCAATGACGATGATTTCGGTTTCGTAACCCATGTTCATGAGCTTACTAACAGGTATCCCTTTGAGAACGAGACCGATCCCCTGTTCTTCGTTTAATGCCGGTATGACAACTGTTATTTTCTTCATGAATCGTCCTTTCTAGAGGCTCCTCGCCTCGTCTGCAGGCGGAAGGGCACTTAGCTATTTCCTATCCAGAAATCTATCGATTGATGGAAATCAATCAATTCGACGGCCACCTCTTGACGTCCGTGCGAATTCATGAGATTGAATTTCTCATTTTTGACATAATATTGGTTGTTTTTAACCATTACTTTCCCGCTATCAACGATATGCCTTGCGCCGTTAACACTCACAGATACCTCGTAGACATACTGATAATCTGCCGCCTCGAGGTTATGGATGACGAAAGCAAAACTTATTGCCTGGTTACTTGTTGCAGAGCTTGGCAAATTCGCACTGTTATTGAAATAGAGCTCGGTCAATTTTTCGGGTTTAGGAACCAGGTCAAGAGTAACAAGTTCGTTATAAATGGCTGCTTTATTCAAGTTATAAAAAATCAGCATTCCAACTACTAATGTCACCCCTAGCGATAAGTATGCCAGTTTAAAAAGCTGTTTATTTGATAGATGCATCACTAGAACCTTTCGTGGCTTTTCACCTACTGCCGCTTCGGGAAGAAGGAACTGCATTCCCTTCTGGCTTTTGCCTTTCAATCATCGTGCTTCCTGGTACACAGTGAGTAATTACTCAAGGACCTCCTTTATCCTGCCTGGCGACACTTGGGATTGAGGAGTTGCTGAGTAGTTACGGATTATAAAGTATAGAGATACTAACCCTGCAACTACTTGCCCAAGCAACCAACCCCATCCTATACCGATCAGCCCAGCAGAGATAAAAGCGCAAGATAGACATAATGTCAAAACAACCCCTACTGTGTTCGAAATAACCAAAAGTTTTATCTTGTGTTTTACGTTCATAATAACACTGCTGATTAAAAGCAATACCGTAAAGATCGTGG
>WNFL01309354.1_pt1 | contig 12441 bp, 17 predicted proteins | sample 5400361 | NCBI WGS metagenome assembly WNFL01 (sample SAMN13153351, study PRJNA577476) | soil metagenome | isolation source: 40 cm soil on Douglas fir-dominated hillslope | place: USA:California | collected 2013-09-17
CCCGCCGGCGCCTCCGGTCGGGCGGAAGCGAGAGCGGAGTAGGGCTCGAGCGCGCCGCCGCCCGCCGCGCCGCGCAATGGGCCGCCGCTTAATCCCGACCGCCGGATGCGCGGGGATTCGCGAACCAAACCTGCATCATATCTTTGCCTATTTTTGCCCTTCGGCGGGCTCAGGCCGAACGGGCTGTATCTGGCTTGAAACCTGAAACCCGAAACTCGAAACTTGCCTCAGGCCGCCGCGCTCACGCGCCTGCCCGGCTGTAGATAGAGCAGACAGGCGCCCGCGACGATCAGGATGACGCTGAACCACTGGGCCTCGGTCAAACCCGCTGCGATCGGCGGGTTGATGCGCCAGAACTCCACGGTCAGACGCGCCACCCCCGAAAGAATGAGATAGAGCCAGAAGATCGTTCCGGCGGGATAATTTTTTTTCCTGAGCGCCCATAGAACGGCGAAAATGACGAGCGACTGGAGGAATTCATACAGCGGGGTCGGATGCACCCTGACGCCCGGCGGATAGGGAACCCCGGTCACGGGGTTGACCCAGCCGATGATCGCGTTGGTATAGGCGACGCCCCATGGGACCGTGGTCTCAATGCCCCAGTCCCCATCCCCCGAGACGTGGCAGCCGATCCGGCCGATGCCGTAGGCGAGCGCCAGCGCCGGGGCGCAGATATCCGCCGCTTTGAGCCAGGGAATGCCCTCCCGGCGCACCACCCAGGTCGCCGCCAGCACCCCACCGATCACGCCGCCGTACCAGGTGAATCCCGCGCCGGTAAAGATAAAATCCCAGGGAGACCGGACGAAGCTCGGCCACTCTTCGATGATGAAGAGGAGCCGGGCGCCGAGGAGGCCGCCGACGGCCCCGGCGAAAACCAGCGTGGACGAGAGCTCCGGATTGTAGCCGTAGCGCTTGAGATCCAGCCAGGCGATCCAGCCGCCGGCGACGGCGGCGAGCGCCATCATGGCGCCGAAGCTGTAAACCGGAAGCGGGCCGATATGAAAAAGCACGGGGATCATGTAAAGGGCTCCTCTACCGATGGCTATTTTTCTTCAGGTTATCAGAAACATGAGGCAAATTCATCTTTTATACAAGCGCCCCGGATTTAACCCATGGGGGGCATTCGCCCGATTACAATTCCCTGCCGCCTCTGGTACCGATCAGTAATAACATGGCGACAATCTGGCTGGCAGAGGAAGGCACTCCGCTGCACGGAGATCCCGTGGCGGAAAAGCCTCTCGACTGGTGCGTCGAGGAGCTGGGGCTGCGCCGGCTTGCCCGGCTGTCCCGGCCGACGGGCAACTTGACCATCGGGCAAGAGCGCGCCGGCGCGTTCGGCGGCCCGCGAAATTATGTGGTCGTGGGTCTTGACGAAGGGGAAGCGGCCGTTCATTCTAGTGAAGACTGGAAGAGCGGTTACTACCTGGCGCTTATTTCAGTCGAAGGGCTGAAAAATAAATTGACAAAAGAGCGTGATGAGGATAGACGATCTCATAACTAGCGCGCCTGCCTTTATGAAAAAACGCGTTCTGTTGGTCGAGGACCACCCCGACATCATCGATTTGATGACGCTGGAGCTGCAGATGCTGGGCTACGACGTGAGCGTGGCGACCAACGGACTCCAGGCCGTGGAGATGGCCAGCGCGGGCCTGCCCGATCTTATCGTCATGGACATCCTCCTGCCCATGATGGACGGGTTTGAAGCTTCCACCCGGATACGGCAGAACCCCAGCACCCAGGCCATACCGATCCTGGCGGCGACCGCTCTGTACCGGGACAAGGATCGACAGAAGTGCCTGGCCAGCGGCTGCAACGATCACATCGCCAAGCCTTTCACGCACCGGCAGCTGGAAACCCACATCCATCGCCTATTGAAGGATAATTAGAGTAGAGCCTCCACGGCGTTCTATTTTTTTGCTTACCGGGCGCATCCGCGCCGGCTCTTTCCCCGCCCTTGTTTTCCGCGACGAAATATTTTTATTTGACCCCATGCGGCTGCTGATCCAACGAGTCAAAGAGGCCGGGGTCGCCGTGGACGGCGCAACGATCGGCCGGGCGGGGGCCGGCCTGTGCCTTTTTCTCGGCGTCGCGCGGGAGGATACACGGGAGGACGCCGACTACCTGGCCCGAAAGGCCGCCTCGCTTAGAATTTTTGCCGACGAGAGCGGCAAGCTCAACCGCTCGGTCGCCGAGACAGGCGGCGAGATATTGGTGGTTTCGGAATTCACCCTCTACGGCGCCGCGGCGAAAGGCAGGCGCCCCTCTTTCAGCCGGGCGGCGCCGCCCGGCGAGGCCCGGCCGCTGTACGACTGTTTCGTGCAAAAGCTGAAGGACCTGGGACTCCGGGTCGCCACCGGAAAGTTTCAGGCGGAGATGGAAGTGACCATCGTCAACGACGGCCCGGTGACTTTGATCTTGGACAGTCGATGATGAACGTCGTGCTCTACCAGCCGGAAATTCCCCAGAATACCGGCAGCATCGCCCGGCTCTGCGCCGCGACCGGGACGCCGCTTCATCTCGTCCGGCCGCTCGGCTTCAAGATCGACGACAAGCACCTGAAGCGCGCCGGCCTCGACTACTGGCCCTATGTCGACGTCCGGCTGCACGAGTCCTGGGACGGCTTTCTCGCCCGACACGGCGGGGAGCGCCTGCTCTATTTTTCCAAAAAGGCCGCCGCGCCCTATACGCGGGCGGAGTATCGCGAGGGAGATTTCCTCGTCTTCGGGCCCGAGACGCGCGGGCTGCCGGAAGAGCTGCTGGCGGCCGAGACCGAGCGCGCCTTCCGCATCCCCATGATGACGCAGGCGGTCCGGAGCTTGAACCTCTCCAACGCGGTTTCGATCGTGCTCTACGAAGGCCTGAGACAGCTGGGCAAGGTCTAGAGGGGGCGGCCCGCGCGCCGCCTCATTATTCTCAGGCTATTGATTTGCGCGCCCATTGTGATTAATTACTTGGTTAACCATCTTAAATAGGGGGATCTACATGAGCCTGGGAGTGTTACGGGGCCATCATTCGAGCGGCATGTTTTCGATTGCCGCTTTATTTCTGCTGCTTATCTCCGCTTCGGCGGGCCGGCCGCTCTTCGCCGCCGACGCGCCGCCGGCCGAGGTTTCCAAAGACTCGTTCAACTTGATTCTGCCCTTCACCGATCTCACCGTCGGCCAGGGGCAGGAGGTCACGATGGACGCGGAGGTCGTCAACCGGACCAAAAACCCGGTCCAGGTGGGCCTGGCGATCGAGGGCGTTCCCAAGGGATGGGAGGTCGGCTTCAACTCGCGCTACCCGAGCTATCCGATCCGGTCGGTCATGGTCCAGGGCGAGAAATCGACGACCGTCGAGTTCAAGGCCAAGGTCCCCGAGGCCACCAAGCCCGGCGACTACGAGGCCAGGGTCAGCGCCAAGGACGAATCCGGCAAGACCAGCTACAGCGAAAAAGTCCGCTTTCGCGTCACCTCGAAGAAAGTCGAGACCGGCGGCCTGAAGCTCACCAGCCAGTATCCGGTCCTGACCACGCCGTCGGGGCAGACGCTGAAGTTCACCGTCGATCTGAAGAACGAGACCAACAAGCCGCTCACCGCCTCGTTGATCGCGCAGGCGCCCACCGGCTGGGCGGTGCGCTTCAAGCCGCAGTTCGGCGACACCCAGATCTCCTCGATCCAGCTGAAGGAAAACGGCACCGAGACGCTCTCCGTCGAGATCGACTCCCCGAGCCGCGCCGACGCGGCGGAATATCCGGTCGGGATCCGGGCGCGCGCCGGCGCCTACGAGGCCTCGACCAATCTTAAAGTCACGCTGAAGGGCGTCACCGATCTGAAAATGGGCACGGTGACCGGGACGCTCAACGCGGCGGTCACGGCGGGACAGAAGACGCCGGTGCCGTTTCTCGTCGCCAACAGCGGCACCGCGCCGATCCGCAACCTCGCCTTCGTGACGAAAAAGCCCGACAAATGGACGATCGATTTCAAGCCGGACAAGATCGACGCGCTGAACCCCGGCGAAGTGCGCGAGATCTCGATGGAGATCACCGCGCCGGCGCGCGCGATCGCCGGCGACTACGCGATCACGGTCGTGGCCAACAGCGCCGACACCAACAAATCGGTCGATTTCCGGGTGACGGTCTCCACCGCGACCCTGTGGGGCTGGGTCGGCGCGGGCATCGTCGCCGTGGTGGTATTGGGGCTCGCCATCGTTTTCTGGCGTTTGGGGAGGCGATGAGCGCGGTCATCGAAATCGACAAGCTGACGAAGCGCTATCGCGACCTGATCGCCGTCAACGGACTCAGCTTCAGCGTCGGGCAGGGCGACATCTTCGGTTTTCTCGGGCCCAACGGCGCCGGCAAAACCACGACCATCCTGACGCTGCTGGGCCTTTCCGAGCCGAGCGGCGGGCGGGTCCGGGTATGCGGCTTCAAACCCCGGCTTCTATGACGATCTCTCCGGCCGGGAAAACCTGCGCTACATCGCGCGGCTCAATCGCATCCGCGACGGGGAGGCCGAGCCTAGAATCGACCGGCTGCTGGAGCAGGTCGGCCTGTCCAAGGACGGCGGGCGCAACGTCAGGGAATACTCGCGCGGGATGAAGCAGCGCCTCGGCATCGCCGAGGTGCTGGTGAAAGAGCCCCAGGTCCTGATCCTCGACGAGCCCACGCTCGGCCTCGATCCCGACGGGGCGGCGCGGATTCTCGACCTGATCACGGGCCTCAGCCGCGAGCGCGGCCTGACGGTGCTCCTGTCGTCGCACATGCTGCATCAGGTGCAGCAGATGTGCCACCGCATCGGCATCATCGTCAAAGGCAAGCTGATCGTCGAGGGCGAGGTGGACCAGCTCGGCACCGCGGCGTTCGAAGAGCGCCAGTGGAACTTTCTGCTCGAGATCGGCGGCCGGACCGACGGCATCGAGAGCGAGCTGCGCTCTTTTCCCGGCGTCACCGCCGTCGAGCCGCGCGGCCGGGGCTGGTTTCTCCGCTGCGCGCACGACGTGCGGCCCGAGGTGGCGGCCCTGGTGGTTAAAAAAGGGCTGTCGCTCCTCCAGCTCCGCTCCGAGGACACGACGCTCGAGGAAATTTATCTTAAATATTTTCGTGAGGCCTAAACATGACCGTAGTTTTTTGGAAAGAGATCGCCGATCACTTCAGCAGCCGCCGCTTCATGATCCTGCTCGCGATCATCGTGCTGACCGGCGTGTGGGCGGTCTACGCCTCCGGACAGTCGATCCGGCAGGACGCCGAGAGCGCGTCGCCGGACTTCGTCTTCCTCCTGCTGCTCACCTCCCAAAGCGGCGGGCTCCTGTCGCTGACGAGCTTTTTGGGGCTCCTCGGCCCCCTGGTCGGCATCATGCTGGGGTTCGACGCCATCAGCGGCGAGTACGCGCGCGGCACGCTTTCCCGCGTGCTGTCGCAGCCTATCTACCGTGACAGCCTGATCAATGGAAAATTTTTGGCCGGTCTCGCGACGGTGGCGACTCTCTGGGCGTCGATCCTGCTCTTGGTCATCGGGATGGGAATCGTGCTGGTCGGCTTTCCGCCCAACGCCGAAGAGCTCTGGCGCATGCTCATTTTCACCGTCGTGGGCATCGTCTACGTCGGCTTCTGGCTCGTGCTGGCGCTGCTCTTTTCGCTGCTCTTCCAGCGCACGGTGACGGCGGCTTTGGGGTCGCTCGCGCTCTGGCTTTTTCTCGCCATCTTCTCGCCGCTGATCGCCCAGATCGTGGCCAATGCGGTGGTGCCCGACCCCACGACTCCCGAGGAGGTGGCGCGCCAGACCGACATCGCCGCGATGATCGGCCGCATCTCCCCGACCACGCTGTACGAAGAGACGGTGCACGTGATCTTGAACCCGACGGCCCGCTGGCGCTCGGCCAGAGCCTGCTCTTGATCCTGCCGCAATTTACCACCTTGATCGCGCTGGTCGGCGTCTGTTTCGCCGTCTGCTACATCAAGTTCATGCGCACCGAAATCCGCGCCTGATCCTCCCAAAGACGCTCGGACATTCCAGAAATCTAAGCGAAATTATGTTTTATGTATTGACTATTAAGGCCAAAATAATTTAATGTACGTGTACGCATATAAGCTCCAAGGAGGGGAACGTGGCATACCGAGATTTGCGCGCCTATCTGGCCGCTCTGGAAGAAAAAGGCAAGCTGAAAAGGATCAAAAAGGAAGTCGACAAGGACTGGGAGATAGCCGCGGTCTGCCGGCAAACGTTCTATAAGATACCCACCGACCGGCGCCCCGCCTTGATGTTCGAAAACGTCAAGGGCTTCGATATGCCCGTCGTCGCCGGCGTCCTGGGGGCCTCGCGCGACGTCTATGCCATCGGGCTCGAGACCGATTCCGTCGAGGGGATCAACCGCAAGTGGGACCAGGCGCTGGAAAAGCCGATCCCGCCGGTGATGGTCAAGACCGGCCCCTGCAAGGAAAATATTTTACACTGCAGCCAGATCGACATTCAGAAGCTCCCCGTCCCCACCTGGACGGTGGGCGAAGATCCCGGCCCTTTCTTCACCTCGCCCTACGTCATCACCAAGGACCCGGAGAGCGGAGTGCGCAACATCGGCACCTACCGCATGCAGGTGAAAGGCCCGAACAAAACCGGCTTTCTCTTCGGCAAGCGGCAGGACGCCGCCTGGCACGTGAGAAAAAACGACGAGCGGAACCAGCCCACACCGGTGGCGGTCGTCATCGGCGCCGACCCGAGCATCGGCTACGTCTCGGTGTCGAAAATATCGGAGGAGCTGGACGAGTTCGCCGTCGCCGGAGCGCTCCGCGGCGAACCGGTCGAGATGGTTCCGTGCGAGACGGTGCCGCTCGAAGTGCCGGCGACCGCCGAGATCGTGCTCGAGGGGGAAATCCCGGCCAACTTCCGCGAGATGGAGGGGCCGTTCGGCGAGTACACCGGCTACATGGGCCCCGCGGGCAAGCAGCCGGTGTTCAACATCAAATGCATGACCTTCCGCAATAAGCCGATTTACCAGGCGTTCATCAGCCAGCGCCCGCCGTCGGAATCGAGCTGCATCCGCGGCGTCGGGCGGGAGTGGCCCCTGTTCAAGCACTTGAAGTACAACCTCCGCCTGCCGGTCAAAGATCTGCGCCTGAAGGAAGCCGGCGGCAGCGGCGCCTACGCCGTGGTATCGATGAACAAGCAGTTCGACGGCCAGGTCAAGCAATTGATGTACGGCATCTGGTCGCTGCGCACCGGCTTCGGGAAGATCACCGTGGTGGTCGACGACGACATCGACGTGTGGGACGACTTCGACGTCGATTGGGCGCTCAGCTGGCGGGTCCGGCCGGACAAGGACGTTTACATCGAGCGCGACACGCAGGCGGTCGGACTCGACCCGTCGCAGGCGCCGCGCCAGGTTCCCCAGCACGATTCCATCCGCGACGTCGGCGCCCGGCTCGCCATCGACGCGACGCGCAAGCACGACTACCCGGCGATCGCCCTCCCGCCCAAGGAGCACTTGAGCCGCGTGGCGGAGCGCTGGAAGGAATACGGGATCGAGAGCTAGGCTTTGCGGGCGGCCCGGGGCGCGCGCATTTTTTTGGCCGCCGCGGCGATCGATTCGATGATTTTCTTGTAGCCGGTGCAGCGGCAGATGTTGCCGTGCATGAAGTGCTTGATCTTCTCTTCGCTCGGGTCCGGGTTTTCCTCCAGCAGCACCTTCGCCGTGAGAATCATCCCCGGGGTGCAAAAGCCGCACTGAAAGCCGCCGTGCTCGATGAACGCCTCTTGCAGCGGATGGAGCTTGCCGTCCTCGGCCAGCCCCTCGATCGTCTGAACCTGTTTCCCCCGCGCCTCGAACGCCGGCAATGTGCAGGAGCTTACCGGCCGGCCGTCTAGCAGCAGCGTGCAGGCGCCGCAGACCTGGACGTCGCACGAGCGCTTGGCCCCCGTGAGGCCGAGCCGCTCGCGGACCACGTCCAACAACAGCTCGTGCGGCTCGATCTCCAGATCGTAGGCGGTGCCGTTGACGGTGAGCGAGACGGGAATCGTCTGGCCGCCGCGCGGTTTCGACATCAAGCTCGACATGGATCGGCCTTTCCTCGGTTCCTCACCGGCACTCCGCCGCCGCCTGCTGGAACGCCCGCTTCAACAGGACGCCGACGATGTGCTCTTTATAGTCTTTCGCTCCGTGGAGGTCGCTGATCGCATCGGCGGCCCGCGCGGCCGCGGCGCCGGCCTCCCCGACGAGGCGCGCCGCTTCCTCGAGCGATTTGCCGCCGAGCAGCGCTTCCGCTTCCTCGATCCGCCGCGCCGTCGGTCCGACGCAGCCGACGGAGACGCGCACGTCGCCGACGGATTGTCCTTTGCCGTTCCCTTTTCCGCTCAGGGACAAAAATAATCCGACGCCGACGCTCGGGCGCTCGAGGTAGCCGAACTTCAGATAGACCGCGGCCGATCGGGCGGGCGGCAGCGGCACGCGGATCCCGGTGAGCAGCTCGCCGTCTTCCAGGGCGGTCTCGTAGGCGTCGACGAAAAACTTTTCGACCGGGATCTCGCGCCGCCCCGACGCCCGGGCGGCGACCAGCGTCGCGCCGAGGACCAGCAGCAGCGCGCCGGGGTCGGCGTGCGGCTCGGCGAAGCAGAGGTTGCCGCCGATCGTCCCGACCTCGCGGACGCGGATGTTGGCCACCTGCGCTTCCATGCGCGCAAAAGACGGCAGGCGCTCCCTCAAGACGGGAGATTCGGCGAGCCGGCGGTGCGTCGCCAGGGCGCCGATGGCGATCGCGCCGCCGTCCGGCGTGACCCCGTCCAGCCCGGGAATTTTTTTGACGTTGACGAGCCGCTCGTAATGCGCCAGCCCCTCTTTCATCACCAGCAGCAGCTCGGTGCCGCCGGCGTACACGCGGGCCGACTCGCCGTGGCGCGCCAGCAGATCCGAGGCTTCCCCGACGCTCTCGGGCTCTTCCAGGTGAAAACGCCGGAGCACCTAGGCGGCCCCTTCCAGTTTATGCTTGAGCGCCGCGGCGAACTCGTCCATCACCTGGTCCGCCTTGCGCTTGATCATGCTGTGGCCCAGAGTCGCGAGCTTGCCGAGAATATCGACCGAGACCGCGAGCGCCAGGGTCGTTTTGTCCCCCGCGCCGCTCAAGCGCACTTCGAGCTCCACTTTCATGCGGCTGCCGACCCGGCTGTCGCTGCCGGTCGCCAGCGCCTTGATGTACTCGAGCTCGCGGCTCTCGAGAACCTCGATTTTCATCGGGAACTCGACCCGGAACGGGCCGACCTTTTCCGTCATGGTCGCGGTGTAGTGCTTGCCGGCTTCCACCGTGACGGCCTCCTTGCAGCCGGGCACGCAGGCGATGAAGCGGTCGACGTCCCAGAGAAAACGCCAGACTTTTTCCCTCGAGTTGGTAATTTCTATTTCTCTTTCGAAGCGCAAGATGAATTTCCTTCCCGGCGATGGCGATTTCCACCTAGCTATCAAATACAAATGGAAGTCGCAAGCAGGGTTGCAATTTACCTATGAGAACCCGAAACGTGGGGACCTGATGGGCGGAGGTAGTCGAATCTTTTGGGGCCGGCCTTTTTGAACGGCCCTACTCCGTAACGGCGTCCTTGACGTCCTTGAATTCCTTGCCGAGAAAATCCTTGAGCCTTTTTTTAAGCCGCTCTTCGATCTGGCGGACGCGCTCACGGCTGATGCCGTATCTTTCGCCGATCTCGCGCAGCGTGAGCGGCTCTTCGTTCAAAAGCCGCTCGCGGAAGATGACCAGGTCCTTGTCCTTCAGACCGCCGGCGAACTGCTCGATCTTCTCGCCCAGGAGCTGCCGGTACTCGGCGGTCGCGAAGCTCTCTTCCGGAGTCTCCCGGGTGTCGGGCAAAAAGCTCAACAGGGTCGCTTCGCCGTCCTCGCCCATCGGCACGTCGGTGGAGAGGTCGCGGTTGGCGAGCCGCTGCTCCATCTCGACGACTTCGCCCTCCTTCACGTTCAGGCGCTCGGCCAGGAGCTTCGGACCCGGGGTAAACCCTTCGGCTTCGAGCTTTTCCTTTTCCTTCTGTAGATTGAAAAAAAGCTTTCGCTGCGCCTGGGTGGTGCCGATCTTGACCATGCGCCAGTCGTTGATGATGTAGCGGATGATGTAGGCGCGGATCCACCACACCGCGTACGAGGGAAAGCGGATGCCGCGGTAGGGATCGAAGTTCTTGACGGCCTCCATCAGGCCGATGTTGCCCTCCTGGACCAGGTCCAGGAGATTGCGGTAGGCGCGCTGGTATTCCCGCGCGATCATCACCACCAATCGGAGATTCGCCGTGACCAGCTTGTAGGCGGCTTCGAGCTTGCCCTGCTCTTTGAATTCGACCGCGATGCGGTGCTCTTCCTCGCGGCTGAGTATGGGGTAGCGCCGGATCTCGGCCAAATAGCGCTGGAGGGAATCGAACGGGACGAGCGATTTCGAGGCGGCGGCCTCCGCCTCCGTCAGATCGATCTCCTGGGCGGGATCGATCTCTTTCGGAGCGACGTTCTCTTCGCGCTCTTCATCTCGTTTAGACATGGGCTCTCGGCGACCGCCGCGGCACCGCCTCGCCGTACTTCACCGGAGGCTTGCAGAAATCGTTCGGCTTTAAAAAAAACTACCCCGTTTCCGGGCCCTTTTCAAGTAAGGCGGTGGGAGGAAACGGGACGGATTTGGGGCGAAACGGGCCGGGCGGAGGGAAAAAGAAAAGAGAGCGGAAAGGACCTATGCCGGCTTTAATTCCTTCGCCATTCTCGTTACTTTTCCCGCGGCTATCTCCCTGAGCGCGACCACCACTTCGCGGTTGTCGGATTCGATCAGAGGCTTGGCCCCCTTGAAAAGCTGCCGGGCCCGCTGGGCGGCCAGGATGACCAATTCGAAGCGGCTGGAGACTTTTTCGAGGCAATCTTCGACGGTGATACGGGCCATATGAGCTTTCCTCCTGTCGCGACCGTTGGAAACACTCACTTCAACAGATCTAGCCTCCCAAGTCAACCCGGCAACTTGACAACCCCGGCGGTAGAATCTATACCTTCTGCGCGCCTAGGAGACCGCAACGTGTTCGAAATGTTCAGAAAACGAAACGGAAAACCGGCCGCCGGCGACCCGCTGGAGATCCTCAAGGAAAGCCGCCGCGACCTCGTCCGGCTGGCCGACCAGATAGCCCGCCACGCGGAAAAAGCGCCCTACCCCCACATGGCGGCGGAATTGCGCCGCATGGCCGGGGAAAAACGGGCCAGCGCCGACCTCCTCGGCGACAAGGTCCCGCTCGCCGGGCCGCCGGAAGAATCTCCCCTGGATCTCCCATCGGGAAAAAATCACTGGGAAAGAATGGCCCAGGACTTAAACGACCAGAACGCGCTCGACAACCGCCTGGTCGAGCGGGCCGCGCGGCTGCGCGAAACGGCGCCGGAGCTGGCGGACCGGCTGGAGCGGATCGCCGCGTCGGACCGCCGGCACGCCAAATTATTGATGGACTTGATCGCCCGGGCCGACCCGCAGGCCGACCAGACTTGAAAGCGCCGGGCGCAATTGTTCAACGGGAGCACGTCTATGGCAAACCCAGGCTGGATCGTTCGGCTGTCCGCCGCCGCGTCGCTGGCGCTGGCGCTCGGCGCGGCTCCCGCCCGCGCCGAGGAAAAAATCAGGATCTCCTACAGCTCCGCCGACGCGACCAACGCGGTCTATTTCGTCGCCCAGGAGCGCGGCTTCTATAAGAAGCACGGCGTCGATTCGGAGCTGGTTTTTATTCAGAGCACGCCGATCAGCGTCACCAGCCTGATCGCGGGCGACGTCAAGGTGGGGAACGCCGCGGGCAACGCGATCGCCAGCGCGGTCGTCGGCGGCGTCGGCCTGGTGACCGTCGCCTGCTACATCAACACCCTGCCCTACGAGCTGGTGGTCCAGGAGTCGGTCAAGACGGCCGAGGACTTGCGGGGCAAAAGCATCGGCATCAGCCGCATCGGCAGCGCCTCGGACACGGCGGCCCACGTGCTGCTCCGGGGCCTCGGGTTGACGCCGGTCAAGGACGTGCCGATCATCCAGGTCGGCGGCCCGGCGGAGCGCGCGGCGGCCTTCCGCGGCGGCCGGATCGTCGGCTTCCCCTCTCCTCCGGGGATCGTCAAGCTCGCCAAGGGCTTCCCCCACAAGGTGCTCATCAGCACCGCCGATCTGCCGAAGCGCTTCGACTTTCCCTATATCTGCGCCAATACGACCCGGACCTTTTTAACGGGCCAGCGGGAGACGGTTCGGCGCATCGTCATGGCGCTCATCGAGGCGACGCATTTTTTCAAGACGCGGAAAGAAGAAACCAAAAAGATCATCGCCAAGTACAGCCGGCAGGACAACGAGGAGTACCTGGAAAGCGCCTACGAGGTGATGGCCAAGCTCTACGAGCGGGTGCCCCTGGTGACCCGGCCGGGCATGGAGCAGCAGATCCAGGAGGCGGCCCGCAAGCCCGGGACGGCCTTGAAGTTCGAAGATAT
>WNFL01076326.1_pt1 | contig 12439 bp, 13 predicted proteins | sample 5400361 | NCBI WGS metagenome assembly WNFL01 (sample SAMN13153351, study PRJNA577476) | soil metagenome | isolation source: 40 cm soil on Douglas fir-dominated hillslope | place: USA:California | collected 2013-09-17
GAGTAGGAGTCGATCCACATGAAACTGCTCGATCGAATAGAGACGCAGCTCATTTCCAACCGGCTTCCACTCGTGGCGATCACGGTGGCCGCGGTGCCTTACGCGAACACGCCGGTCGTGCTCACGCTGCACTGGCACGGCTTCGTCGAGACGCGTCTCGCCGACGTGACCGACGCCAACATCGTCGCCTATCAATCGGTGCCGAGCTCCGCGCTGCAGGTGAACGAGCGCTGGGATCGCTTCGACCAGCTGGAAAACTCGGTCCTCGATGTCGCGTGGGAGTTGGGCTCGTGGGACCTTGCGCGCGTCGAAGCCTTGCCGTTCATTCGCCCGGGCGCCTCAGAGCAGGAGTCGGTCGAATGCCTGGGCGCTTTCGGCTCGCATCCGATGGCGATCGACGGACAGCCGCCGATTCTCGCGGAAGTGCCGGACGCGAACGACCTCATCGAGGCGGCGTCGCGCGCGGGCTATCTGCAGTGGACCTTCCGTCCGGTGCGCGGCGGCGTGTGGGCCGAAATGGCGGACGACGACACGCTCGAAGAGGGCGGCTATCGCAATCCGCCTTGTCCCGTGCTTCCGCTTCCGACGCGCGTCGGCCGCATGCCGCGCCCGCGCCGCGTCGTCTATCAATTCGGCCGCTGCCCGCGGGTCGTGGAATAGCCTTTGCGCAAATCGCTCGCCACCAGGTTCCTCGAATTCGTGGCGGGCGCGACGCTCGCCATGCTCGCGGCGTGCGCGATGCCGCCGATCGACCGCGAGCAGCTCGAGGAAATGGGCGCGACGCCCGTGCGCCTCGAAGGCTCCAGCGGGGCGTTTTCCTACGCGCAGAGCCAGGCGATCCTCGCCGATCTCAAGAAACGCTCCCCCGAAACGAGCATCTTCGACCGCCACATCGCGGTCGAGGAATCGATCGCGGGAAGCGCGCTCAGCGTCGGCAACCAGGCGGTCCTGCTCGAAGACGGCAAGGCCGCCTATCCTGCGATGCTCACCGCGATCCGCTCGGCGAAGCATCACATCCATCTCGAAACCTATATCTACGACGATGATGAAATCGGCCGCGAATTCGCGCACGCGCTGATGGAACGTGTCCGCGTCGGTGTGAAGGTGCGCCTTGTGTACGACAGCTTCGGCTCCAAGAAGACGAGCCGCGAATTCTTCAAATCGCTGGAGGTAGGCGGAGTCCAGGTGCTGGAGTACCACCCGCTCGACCCGGTGGCGCTTCTCACGAAGGGGCTGGTCTTCAACCAGCGCGATCACCGCAAGCTCCTCATCGTCGACGGCCGCATCGCCTTCCTCGGCGGCATCAACATCAGCAGCGTCTACGCGAGTCCCTCGGGTCCCGCGCGCGATGTGCCGTTCGACCAGCGCGCCTGGCGCGACACGCAGCTGCAGGTCGAGGGTCCGGTCGTCAACGATTTCCAGAAGGTGTTCGCCCAGGTCTGGGAAAAGGAAAAGAAGGAAAAGCTCGAAGGCTCCAGGTATTTCCCCACGTTGAAGCCCGCGGGCTCGCTTGTGGTGCGGTCCCTCGACGGCTCGCCCGACCAGCCCATCAATCCGCTCTACGTGACATTCCTTTCGGCGATCGCGAGCGCGGAGACGTCCGTGCATATCACCATCGCCTACTTCGTTCCCGACCCGCAGCTCCTCGATGCGCTCAGGGAGTCGGCGCGGCGCGGGGTGGACGTGAAGCTGATCGTGCCCAGCCGCACGGACTTCTGGGTCGTGTTCTACGCCGGCCGATCCTTCTACGAAGACCTGCTCGACGCCGGGGTCAAGATCTACGAGCGGAAGGACCGCCTCCTGCATTCCAAGGCGGCGGTCGTCGACGGCGTCTGGTCCACCGTGGGCTCGACCAACATGGATTGGCGCAGCCTCCTGCACAACAACGAGTTGAACGCCGTCGTCCTCGGCCCCGAATTCGGCGGGCGGATGGAGGCCTTGTTCGAGAAGGACCTCGGCCAATCCGAAGAGATCACCCGCGAAAAATGGCGCAATCGGCCCCTCCAGGACCGCCTGCGCGAGACGGCGGCCCGGGCCTGGGCCTACCTTCTGTAAGCCCTCACTAACCGCCTTTTCTAGCCTCCGCCCCGCGCTGTCGAGCGGCAGCTTGCTGTCCGCTCCAACAGCCGCCCCAACCCTTGAATTTGCGCTCCATTGGCCCTATTATTAGCACTCAGAGCGGGTGAGTGCTAGAGCCCGCCAAGATCCCGCCGGAGGGCAACCCTCCGGCCAAGTCCGTCACCCAAGCTTACTGAGGAGTGAATTTATGAAACTGCGTCCGCTGCACGACCGCGTGATCGTCAAGCGTCTCGAGGAAGAGCGTAAGACCGCCTCCGGGATCGTCATCCCCGACACCGTGGCCGAGAAGCCCGACCAGGGCGAAGTCATGGCGATCGGCCCCGGCAAGAAGAACGAGGAAGGCAAGCTCTTCCCGGTCGACGTCAAGGTCGGCGACAAGGTCCTCTTCGGCAAATACTCGGGCAGCACCGTGAAGATCGACGGTGAAGAGCTGCTCGTGATGCGCGAGGAAGACATCATGGCCGTCGTGAACTGAACCGGCCCCAAATAGATATCGAGAGGAACACATCATGGCAGCCAAAGAAGTCAAATTCAGAGAGCACGCGCGCAATCGCATGATCACGGGCGTGAACATCCTGGCCGACGCGGTCAAGATCACGCTCGGCCCGAAAGGCCGCAACGTCGTCCTCGAGCGCTCCTTCGGCGCCCCCACCGTCACCAAGGACGGCGTGTCGGTCGCGAAGGAAATCGAGCTCAAGGACAAGACGTCGCCGGCGACGGCACCACCACCGCCACCGTGCTGGCCCAGTCGATCATCGCCGAAGGCATGAAGTACGTCGCCGCCGGCATGAACCCGATGGACATCAAGCGCGGCGTCGACAAGGCGGTCACCGTCGTGGTCGAGGAGCTGAAGAAGCTCTCCAAGCCGTGCACGACCTCGAAAGAGATCGCCCAAGTGGGCGCCATCTCCGCGAATGCCGATCCCGAGATCGGCAAGACCATCGCCGAAGCGATGGACAAGGTCGGCAAGGAAGGCGTCATCACCGTGGAAGACGGCAAGGGCCTCGAGAACGAGCTCGACCTGGTCGAGGGCATGCAGTTCGACCGCGGCTACATCTCGCCATCCGTTCGTCCTCCTGCACGACAAGAAGATCTCGAACATCCGCGATCTGCTGCCGGTGCTCGAGCAAGTGGCGAAGGCCGGCCGTCCGCTGGTGATCGTCGCCGAGGACGTGGATGGCGAAGCGCTCGCGACCCTCGTCGTGAACAACCTGCGCGGCATCCTCAAGACCTGCGCCGTCAAGGCCCCGGGCTTCGGCGATCGTCGCAAGGCGATGCTCGAAGACATCGCGATCCTCACCGGCGGCACCGTCATCGCCGAAGAGCTTGGCCTCAAGCTCGAGAACGTCCAGGTGAAGGACCTCGGCCGCGCCAAGCGCATCGAGATCGGCAAGGAGGACACCACGATCATCGACGGCGCGGGCAAGGAAGACAACATCAAGTCGCGCGTCGCGACGATCCGCAAGCAGATCGACGAGGCGACCAGCGATTACGACAAAGAGAAGCTGCAAGAGCGCGTGGCGAAGCTGGCCGGCGGCGTTGCGGTCATCAAAGTCGGCGCCGCGACCGAAGTCGAGATGAAAGAGAAGAAGGCCCGCGTGGAAGACGCGCTGCATGCGACGCGCGCGGCGGTCGAAGAGGGCATCGTTCCGGGCGGCGGCGTGGCACTGCTCCGCGCGAAGGAAGCGCTCCTCAAGATCAAGGGCGACAACGCCGACCAGGATGCGGGCGTGAAGATCGTGATCCGCGCGATCGAGCAGCCGCTTCGTGAGATCGCGCGCAACGCCGGTGACGAGCCGAGCGTGGTCGTGGCGAAGGTGCTCGAAGGCAAGGGCAACTTCGGCTACAACGCGCAAACCGGCGAGTACGGCGACCTGGTCGCGATGGGTGTTCTCGATCCGACCAAAGTCACGCGCTATGCGCTGCAGAACGCGGCCTCCGTGGCCGGCCTGATGTTGACCACCGACGCGATGGTCGCCGAGCTTCCGAAGGACGAGAAGCAAGGCGGGGGCGGCATGCCCGGCGGCGGAATGGGCGGCATGGGCGACATGGACATGTAAAGCACGTCATCCCGGACGTTCCCGCAAGGGAACAACGATCCGGGATCCAGTGGTAACGAAAAGCCCCGCTTCGGCGGGGTTTTTCATTTCTGCTTGCGTGACGCGATGATACTTTGCGCCATGACCAACCGCCCGACCTCCACCGCCGTCCTGGTTCTTCTCATCGCGTTCTCTTGCAACATGGTCGGCCGCGGCGTGGCGGATGCTTTCATGGTCTTCGTGCTGCCTCTGTCCGAGGAGTTCGGCTGGCAGCGCGCGCAGGTCACGAGCGTCTACTCGGCCTTCCTCGTGGTCACCGGTCTCTCGGCGCCGCTGACCGGGATGTTGATCGATCGCATCGGGGCGCGGATCGTCTATCCGCTTGGCCTCCTGCTGCTGGGATCGGCGTGCCTCTGCGCGGCCACACTGACGAAGCTCTGGCAATTCCAGATGGTCATCGGGCTGATGTCGGGACTGGGCGTGTCGATGCTGGGGATGGTGCCGGCTTCGATGCTCATCAGCCGATGGTTCCGCGAGCGGATGAGCACCGCAATGGGCGTCGCGTACGCGGGGTTTGGCACCGGGACGATCGTGGTCGTGCCGCTGGCGCAGCGCTCGATCGAGCTGGCTGGTTGGCGCGACACCTATTGGACGATGGGCGCCTTGTCGCTCGCGTTGCTGCCGCTGCTCCTCCTGTTGCCATGGCGACGGATTGTGGGCGATTCACCGCCAAGTTCCAGGACTGGAACGGCGCTACAGGCGAAATCGCGCGGCCCGCTCGTCGCTGCCTTGCGAACACGCGAGTACTGGCAGATCGTCCAGCTCTTCTCGTTCACGTCGATGACGACATTCTCGGTGATCACACAGCTGGTGCCCTTCCTGGTGCAGTCCGGGCTTCCTCCGCTGGCGGCGGCATCCGCCTTCGGCACCGCCGGGCTCTTGTCCATCTTCGGAATCATGACGGCGGGGTGGGCTGCGGATCGATTCGGATTCCGCCGAACCGTGACCGCGTCCTTCGCGGGCACGTTCCTCGGAATCGCAAGCCTCCTCGCGTTCTCCTGGATGCCCGCGCGCTGGTTGGTCATCGCTTTCGTGATCGGATTCGGATCGGCCATGGGTGCGCGTGGCCCGATCGTCTCGAGCCTCGCCGCCGGTCATTTCGGCGGCGCCGGCTTCGCCACGATCTATGGAACGATGTTCGCCTGGATGTCGATGTCGGGCGCGTTGGCGGCGTTCGCCGCGGGCTGGCTCTTCGACGTCACGGGCGGCTATCGGGCGGGGCTCTTCTTCTCGATGGCGACCGTGCTCATCGCGGTGTCGCCTTTCTGGACGTCGCGGCCGCTGGCAGCCCGGCAGCCGCGATAAGGCTACAACTGCGTCTCGGTCGCCCGATATGCAACGTTCTTCATCGTGGGCTCGTCGAGTGTGAAGCGCAGCTGCCATCCATACCGCCGAACTCTCAGCCCGCGATGATTGGTCAGGTACCGCACGCCGACGAGCGCGGCGAATAGTCCCGCCAGGGCCCCCACCATCAGCGACCAGCGCGCGCCGAAGTGATTGGCGACCCAGCCCACGAGCGGCGCGCCGAAGAGCGTGCATCCGTTCACGATGGCCATGTAGATCGCCATCACGCGCCCTCGCATCGAGGGCTCGGTCCAGAGCTGCACGGTGCTGTTCGCGGTCGTCATGAAAGTCTGCAGGCACGCGCCGAGCGCCATGAGCGCAATGCCGAAAGCGAGGTACACGGGCATCGCCGCGGCCGCGGTGAAGAGCATCACGAGCAGGAACGCACTGGTGAGTAGCAGGATCGATCGCGGCTTCTCGCGCCGCGCCGAGGACAGGGCGCCGGCCATGGACCCTACCGCGAGCATCGAGGAGAGCAGCCCGAATCCTCCCGGGCCCGTCCCGAAGACCGTGACCGCCATGCTCGAGACGAACACCGCGAAGTTCATGCCGAAGGCCGAGATGAAGAAGAGCATCGTCAGCACCGCGATCAGGTCGGGACGCCGGCGCAGGTAGCCGATTCCCTCGATAAAGCCCCCGGTCTTGCGCGCCGTGCGCTCGTGACGGTGGAGCTCGTGCACGCGCAGCGCGAGCAACGCCCAGAGCACGCCCGCAAAGGTCACCGCGTTGATGATGAAGATCCAACCCGTCCCGACGCCCGCGATGAGCAGCCCCGCGATGGCCGGTCCCACCATGCGCGCGACCTGGTAGGAGGTCGAGTTGAGCGCCACGGCATTCGAAAGGTTGCTGTCGGAAACGAGCTCGGCCACGAAGGTCTGGCGCGCTACCGCGTCGAAGGCAGTAACGCATCCCAGCAAGAGAGCGAACACATAGACGTGCCAGAGCTCGACGTGGCCCGTCACGACGAGAAGTCCGAGCCCCAGGGCAAGAATCGCTTGCAGTGACTGGCTGACGAGCAGCAGGCGTCGCCGGTCGAAGTGATCCGCGGCGAAGCCAGAAAGCGGCAGCAGGAAGAGCGACGGACCGAACTGAAGCGCCATCACGAAGCCTACGGCCGCGGCGTCGTTATGCGTCAGCTCGGTGAAGACGATCCAGTCCTGCGCCGTGCGTTGCATCCATGTTCCGACGTTGGACACGATCGCGCCGCCCGCCCACAGGCGGTAGTTGTACCCGGCGAGGGAGCGGAAGGTGGCCCGCAGCATCGATCTAGGTTCGCAAGGGCAGCGCCGCCCCGATCGCCATGAACACGCCGCCGCACACGTGGTTGAAGCGCTTGCCCACGCGCGCGAGCCAGGGGCGGATGCGGTGCGCAGTGCTTGCGAGCCCGATCTCGGTGAGGACCTCCGTCACGGCAAACGTACCCGCCATGACCACGAACTGGAGGAGGAGACTGCGCGCGGGATCGATGAACTGGGGAAGGAACGCCGCGAAGAAGAGAATGCCCTTGGGGTTCGTGGTCGCGCGCGTGCCGTGGAGCGCGCCGTGCGTCATCGCGAGCAGGCTATTGGGCCCAGGCGAAAGCGAGAGTCCGATCGCGGCGAGCGTGTACAGCAACCAGGTTTCAAGCTGCATGGGAGAATAATGGGCCAATGACTCTTTTCGCGCGAATTCTCGTCATTCTCGCAAGCATTGCGGTCATCACTTGCGCAACGCTGCCCCCGAACATTCCCGTGGGTTCGCGCGTGGAGGTCGTGCTCCTCGAGACCACCGATCTCCACCAGAACGTCGTCGGCTACGACTACTATCGGCTCGCGGAAGACCGCTCGGTCGGCCTCGATCGACTGGCGACCGTGATTCGTCAAGTGCGCGCGCAGCACTCCAATACGCTTCTCTTCGACAACGGCGACACGATTCAGGGCACCGTGCTCGGCGACTACCAGGCGAGTGTGAAGCCGGTCGGGTGCGAGGACCGGCTCGCCATCTACAAGGCAATGAACGACCTGCGCTACGACGCCGGCAGTATCGGCAACCACGAGTTCAATTACGGATTGCCTTACTTGTTGCAGGTCACGGGCCAGAACGGCTGCCGCGGACCGAGTTTCCCGCTCGTGCTTGCCAATGTCTACGGCATCAACGACCGCAAGCCCCTCTTCAAGCCATACGTGCTCCTCAATCGCACCTTCAAGGCCACGCGCCCCGACGGCTCGATGTTCGAGGTGAAGCTCGATGTGGGCGTCATCGGCTTCACCCCGCCGTGGATCATGAAGTGGGATCGTCGCTGGCTCGAGGGCAAGGTCTACACCGAGGGGCTCAAGGAAACGGCTGCGAAGTACCTGCCCGAGATGAAGGGCGCGGACCTCATCGTGGCGATCTCCCACTCGGGACTCGACAACTCACCGTATTCGCCGGACATGGAGCACGGCAACTGGCACCTTGCCCAGGTGCCGGGCATCGACGCGCTGCTGATGGGGCACTCGCACCAGCAGTTTCCGAACGCGGCGAGCACCGTGCGGCAGTTCAACCTTCCCGGCGTCGACAAGGTGAAGGGCACGGTGCACGGCGTTCCGGCCACGATGGCGTACTACTGGGGGAAGAACCTCGGCGTGATTCGAATGACCCTTGCCTGGGACGGCGCGCGCTGGGCCGTGGACAAGTCGAAGACGTCGGTGGAGCTGCGCTCCCCGCGCAATGCAGATGGCAGTTACGTGGCGCCCGATTCCGCGGTCACGGCGCTCGTGTCGGCCGAGCATCGCGGGACCATCGACTACGTGAAGACGCCGATCGGCTCGAGTGACTTCGAGATGTCGACGTTCTTCGCCGACGTGGGCGATCCCTCCGCGATCCAGGTCGTCAACGCGGCGCAGGTGGAGTTCGTCGCGAGGGAGCTTCGCGAAAACTTCCCGCAGTACGCGAAGCTGCCGGTGCTGTCGGTGAGCGCGCCGTTCAAGGGCGGCTTCGGAGGCGCTAACGACTACACGGACGTTCCCGCGGGTCGGCTCGCGATCAACGCCGCGGCGGACCTCTACCTCTATCCCAATACCATCCATGCTGTGAAGCTCACGGGCGCCGAGATCCAGCAATGGCTCGAATCCGCGGCGGGACGCTTCAACCGCATCGATCCTGCGAAGACCGGCCGGCAGGAGCTCGTGACCTCCTTCCCCAGCTACTTCTTCGACATGTTCACGAGCCCGGACGTCGCCTACGAGATCGATGTCACGAAGCTGCCCGGAAGCCGCATCCGCAACTTCACATATCGCGGCCTCCCGGTCGGCGCGGCGCAGGAGTTCATCGTCGCCACCAACAACTACCGCGCGAGCGGTGGCGGAAGCGTTCCGGGACTGAACGGCACCAAGACGATCTACGAGGGGCAGGACCCCAATCGCGACGTCGTGATCGAGTACATCCGCAACGCCAGGACGCTCACGCATGCGGCCAACGGCTCGGCGCGGAGCTGGCGCTTCGCGAAGGTTGTGACCGCTGGCCCGGTCGTGTTCCATGCGCCGCCGGGCAAGATCGAGCTCGCCCGCAGGGCCGGCATCGACAACGTGACGCAGATCGCTGCCGACGACGGCGGCGGCAAGGGCCTCGGGCTATACCAGATCGATCTCGGGCGTTAGACCATCTCAAGGAAAGCGGCAGCAATTCGAGGCGGTCTGAAATCTTGGCGCGCTGTCAGGGCACCAGCTTGTCACGATGCGCGAGCTGCGGAAAGAGCCGGATCCACAGCGCAACGACGATCAGCGTGCCGACACCGCCGACCACGGCCGAGCCGATCGGACCGAGCCACGCGGCCGTCGCGCCGGCGCGGAACTCGCCCAGCTGGTTGCTCGTGCTGATGAAGGTCGCGTTCACCGCGCTCACGCGGCCGCGCATTTCGTCTGGCGTCTCGAGTTGCACCAGCGTCTGCCGCACCACGATACTCACCATGTCCGCCGCGCCACTCACGGCGAGCGCCACCATGGCGACGATGAAATCCGTGGAGAACGCGAAGACGACGATGGAAGCGCCATAGATCGCGACGGACACGAGGAGGCGGCGGCCGATGTGTCGATGGAGCGGGGTGCGCGCTAGCATCACGGCCATCACGAGCGCGCCGATCGCGGGCGCCGCGCGCAGCAACCCCAATCCCCACGGGCCCGTCTGCAGGATGTCCTTCGCGTAGATAGGAAGGAGCGCGGTGACGCCGCCCAGCACGACGGCGAAGAGATCCAGCAAGATGGCACCGAGCACCACCGGCTGCTTACCGAGAAAAGCGAACCCCGCGAACACGGTGGCGAGCGACACCGGCTCCTTCGCCTTCTTCACGTGCACCTTGTGGATCGCGAGCGCGCAGGCCATCGAGACGATGAAGATCACCGTGCAGATACCGTAAGCGATCGCGGGTCCTCCCACGTAGACGAATCCGCCGATCGCGGGACCGGCCACCACCGCAAGCTTCATCGCCGCCGTGCTGGTCGCCATTGCGCGCGGCAGGTCCGCGATGCCCACGAGGGCGGGAACGATCGCCTGCTGCGCCGGCGCCTGGATCGCGCGGGCGATGCCGAGCCCGACGCTCGCGATGAAGATCACGTCGCGATCGACGAACCCCGCGGCGCTTCCCCACGCGAGCAGCGCAGCGGCGAAGAGCTGTACGCCGATGGCGAGCGTGAGCACGAGTCGCCGATCCATCCTGTCGGCCATTTGCCCGGCGGGAATCGTGAAGAGCAGCGTCGGCACGAACTGCAGCAGGCCGACGAGGCCGAGATCCCAGGCGCTCCCTGTAAGGTCGTACATCTGCCAGCCCAGCGCGACCAGCACCATCTGGTTGGCGGCGGTGGAGAGCATGCGGGTCCACAGGAAGAAGTGGAAACCGCGTGAGAGGTGATGCGCTTCGGTCGTAGCCAAGCGCAAACTATCGCACGAAGGGAGATCGACGCGACCCTTCTCCTCTCGGGGGTCTTTCAGTTCACGCGAATATCTCCCGATCGCGAACTTTCCGCGGATCTTCGTAATCCTCGAGCCACCAGGGCTCTTCGCCGGCCTTGCGGGGCGGTCGCTTGAGCTGCAGTTTCTTCTTCGCTTTCTTCGCGTCCTGCTGCGCGATTCTGAATTCGTAGTGATCGAAGATCCTCAATGCTTCCACGGCGTACGAGACGGCGATGCGGCGGTCCCGGATGAGGAGCAGATTCTCACCGTTGGAACCATCCGCGGCCTTCGAGAAGTTATAGTGGTGCATGCGCGTCCCGCCGCCTCCCGTGGGCTCCGCCTTGAAGGGCTGCGGCACGTTCTTCTCCAGGGACGCGGCGGAGACCACGCCCAGCGAGCCGTTCGACTTGAGCACGTCGAGCCCGGCAACGGGATGGTCGGAGATCCCGTACGCGAAGACCTTGTTCTCCTTCTTGATTTTCTTGAACGCGTTCTGCATCGCGCCCTTCGTCTGGTAGAGGAATGCGAGAGAAAAGAGGAGGCTGTCCTGCGCGGTGAGGATGTCGGCGGCGATGTCGTCCAGCACGAGATTCGCGGCGGACCGCGGCGAAAAGCTCACCTTGGCGTCCACGTCCGTCACGCCCAGGTCGATCCAGGCAGCCGACGACGTCGACCCGAAGGACTGGACCGGTTTGTCGGGATCGGCATTCCAATATCCCTCGAACGCCTGGAATGCAGCGTCGGCCGCCTCTTTCGTCTTCACCACGACGGCGTTGTTGTTCTGCACGTAGACGCCGCGCCACGAATGGTTCGTCGAGCCGAAAAGCGCCACCCTCTGCGTCGGGCTCTTCACCGCGATCATCTTGTTGTGCTGCAGGGTCCCCATGTGCTGGCGCAGCACGTTCGCCTGCCCCGCGGACGCTTCGAGGAGCGCGGCGGCTTGCGTCTCCGCGGAGGTCGCCGCGCCGTGCTCCTTGCTGTCGTCGATGATGATGCGCAGCCGCCCACCGAGCGCCTGCAGGCGCGAGATGATTCCCGGCTCATTCAGGTCGTAGCACGCGACTCGAACCTGCGCCTTGTTGTCCTGAATCGCCTGGTCGAGCACTTCGTAGATCGCCGAGCGGGCTTCGAAACCCATCCAGGCGAGCGCCTCGTCGGCCTTGAGATGGGTGGGTTTGAAGGTCACCCCTTTGTCCGCCTTGGGCGGCAGCAGCGTCTTCACCTCCTTGGCCCCGCCGTACTTGTCCACGAACGCTTGGGAGGCGACGAAGCCGCGCGTGTAAGCGATGTTCAACAGGCCCGGGTAGGTCTCGCGGCGCAGCGCGATGTCGGCGGTCTGAGCCTCGCCGTAGCTGAGCTCGTTCTTGGCGTTCATGAACACGGGGCTGACGCGGTAAGTGAAGAGCCCGTCGAGCTCTGCGTTGCGCGGAAAGTGCACCCACCGGAACTTTTGGATCGGCGAGAGCTTCGTCGAGAGCTTCGCCGAGTCGACCGCACCGTCCTTGCCCGGGAACGCGAGGCGGTTCTTGAGCGGGTAGAAGCGGTCGCCCCCAGGCTCCATGTACTCGATCGCGAAGCCCACGAAGTCGTCCGGCGGACGCCCCTGCTTCCAGTTCATCGCGAGGAGGCACATGCCGTCGCCCCGATGCGCCTTGAGTGTGAAGAGCGCCGCCCCGTTCTTTCCTTCCACCTGGCATGCGTCGTTCGTCATCGTCTTCGCTCCCCGACCGTCGTTAGCAGTTGTTAATTGCGGAGTCTGCTACGGTCGTTTCACGCTGGTCAAGTATGGGCAGCGATGGGGATGGGCTACCAACTGCTCAGAGCTTGATCTCCCACAGCACCGAAAACCGCCGGAAGCGCGGATCGATGGAGCCGCGCTCGGTGACGAGGCCGGTGGCGTCGGTGAAGCGGCTCACCGTGATGCCATCCTGCGCGAGGAGATCCTGCGCGCTCAGGCGAAGCTGCAGCTTCGGCGAGAAGCGCCAGAGCGCGAAGGCTTCCCACTGGCGGTT
>WNFL01123824.1_pt2 | contig 12438 bp, 9 predicted proteins | sample 5400361 | NCBI WGS metagenome assembly WNFL01 (sample SAMN13153351, study PRJNA577476) | soil metagenome | isolation source: 40 cm soil on Douglas fir-dominated hillslope | place: USA:California | collected 2013-09-17
ATCTGTGGTATCTGAACCCTCTGGGTCATTCAGCGAGACCATCCATCGCGTTCCTCAATTAATGTTCAGGGACTGTCCCTGAAGAAGGCGAAAGGGCCTAGGCCTCACACCACTGGTTCCTGGGTTTGTACTATCACAATTTCCAACGATGATGGGTAAGTCCAATCCTCGATACACAATAAAGTCCTACCGAACAGGGTGTGAAGGCTAACAGTGCTACCGGAGGCAACTTCAGCATAGAAAAATCATGCGTGATACAACTCGGATACCCTCATTACAAATATATACACAAGACACGAGCAGAGTCCAAGCAAGCACGAGACATTGAAACAGCCGTACATTTCGACCCGTTTCTCCCGGCTTCCTTCGGAGTCATGAGTTTAAACATGTGAGGAGAATTTTGAAGACAGGTATTATTAACGTCGGAGCGAGGCTAGCAGGGGGATTAATAATCAATCAGTAGCTGTACACGATCGCCAAATCAAGAGACCCACGAGTTGAACCAAATCACCGAGCAGGTCGTCCGAACTGGGCACAGCCCGCCAGACAATCCTCTATACAATTACGTTTCCCTCCTCATCCTTCTCCTCTCAAAACCGGAACCACGGATGGCAGCGAGTCGAATGCTTGACTCACGCCGGTATTTTCGACTTGCTTGGCTCTATGAAACCTATAGTACTTCCATGGCCCACTCCCCGTCTCCGTCCTCATACATGGCCGTTCCTTCAAGCGGTCCGGTTCGGCGCTTCTCCACTCTGCTGGTGCCTTGTAGGAGAGCTCGATGAGGACCAAAGGGGCATAGTATGACGAGTGGCGAACTTGATCGCCTCGGGTAATTTAGTCCCCTCTCCCTCTCGGCGGTGCATGTCCTTGACTTCTCCAAGTCGCTTGTGCGTGGAATAATTCGCATGCTCGATTTTTGGCCTCTTTGACCGACTACTTGGGCCTTATTTTAGCGCTTGATATACACCACAGTAAAATAGAGAACTCACGGAAGTTTGGCTACCTTTCTCGCCGGATTGATCGAGTTATACCGAGGTCTTTGGTCGTCGACAAATTTCCGTTTGGAACCGACAACACGAGGAGGAACAGGAGGTGGTGGTTTGGCTGTCGCGACGGGAACTATGGGTGGTGCTGCTTTCTTGGCGCCAGGTCCGGCTATAGCCAATGTGGGGTAAACAATTGCATGAACATCCTCCCTGCAATAGCAGTATTCAAGTGAGCAAAGGGAGAATAGGTCCAACGTTATATGACGCACGAATGTCCATTCTTGGTACAGGCTCGATTCTCGTCTTCGATTTCATCCTCGTTGTGTTCCATCGGCGAGGCATGAGTTGTAGTCGAGAAATCGAAGGCTGTATTATCAACAGCTAAAAGTGGAGAAGAGAGTGGAAGAGAGACGTCGGAGTTTGCTGGCGAGCTTCGAGTGCGCCATTGCGATGCACCGACATCAAGACCTATGTTGTTGGGCGTATAAAACCTGCTGAATCGGTCAACTCAGCCGATTCCTATATACCCACCGGATTTCAAACATACCTAGGAGGTGAGGCTCCTCGCTGAACACGCGCGGTAACGGCTGATTCAGTACAAACTCCTCCATCGAGATCCTTGACCCTCTCCTCATGTACTTCTCTAGGCCTACAAGTAGGTGATGAGATTGGAACAGGACCAACCCTCGACGTAGGCGGGGATGGAGATGGGAAGGACGAATGACTTGCGGTCTGACCGGGGAAAACACTCGGCTCAGTGGGAGAGTGCTCTGTATAAACAAACTGCGGGTCTTTCGGCAATCCGCCTTCCACTGAGGGCGAAGGGTGGGCCCCATAGAAGACGGAGGGCCTAGCGATGTCCTGCGGAGGTGCGACTTGCTGTATCCTTGTTTCCTCGGAAATCGTCGTACCAGCCTCGTATGGGCCGTTGTGCGTGCGATGTTGAAAGACAGGCACAGAGTGATCGATAAAGGCGGCCATCTGCATGTGGGCGAATGGAACACCAGGAAATATTGCATGAAGGGCACCAGAGGTAGAGGTTGGTACCCATGAAAAGGGTTGGAGGGTCCTACTTGCTGCCACAGACACATCTACTCTCCGAGACTCTGGCGTTGCGTCTTCCATAACCGAATCTGCCACGAGACCTGAGCCGATATCCTCGATAATAGGGTCATCATCCTCGACATTGAGGCCGTGGTCGTACAAATGCGGCTGGTAGGCGAGCAACGGGTGGAAGGTGGTGTTTGACAGAACGCCAAACCGACCAAACCCAGTATCTGACTCGTCGTCGTCCTTATCCATGGGGGTTGAAAAGTCTACCTGCATATCCACCTGATCTGCTCCTATTTTCGGGTCGTATGGATCCCTAGGATGCGAATCCGTGGATGCACCAACGAACAACCTGGAGGGCAGCGTTGCCTCCTCCGTGTTGACCTGAACTCCAGCTTTCTCCCTTTCAGCCACAATCGATTGAGTGGCACCTACACCAGTACTTGTGGTGCTGTTGTATCGAGGTGAACTACTTTTGTCGCTGTGCGCTTCTGTAAGCGGAGCACCCTTATCAACTCTTTCCTGCGATACGCCAATGGCGCTCTCAGTTTGAGGTGGAGCCAATAGTGGTACCCATTTATCCCCTGGGTCTTCCCTTTCAGGGCCACCAGAGATAACCGCTCGCTCCGCCTGTCCGAGTTTTGCTACACAAGTTGTCCCGTCGCCGTCGGCAAATTGAACGGATGATTCACGTTCTCCTGTTGTGCAGGTAATTGATGGGGGCATGATTGGTGTTGGCTGTCCTTGCAGCGACAAAACATGAGGTGGGGGTTCGATGGCACTGGCCTTGAATGCGTGTTGGTCCAGCTCCTCATGGTCGAGCCCAGACCGCCGAAGAAATGTGGTACTTCGCTGGTGTTGCGATACCCTCCGCTCGGACTTGGAAGACGTTGTAGAGGTGCGCATCTGGCCAGAATCGCAGAATGTCAACCCGCGGTGACGAGCAATGCAAGAGGGAACGGTTACGCACCCTGAGGATACTTTCCTCTATAAGTCCCCTATCTTTCTTCTTCTTGTTTGATTTCTTTCGCGGAATCTTCCGACTTTTGGCACTAGCATTCTGCGGAGAATGAAAGATAGTCGGGTTGAGAAAGGTGGCCTAATGGTGGATCATTGACTCACATCTTGTCGAGGTGCTGGATTTTTGATCTCCTTGTTACTAGCAACGCAAAGAGTTCCTAAACCTAGCAGCAATTGGTCCACTTGTTGTGCCTGCATCGCCTTGATTGCCTGCACCGCACCATCAGACTCACTGCTCACGACTAGGTATTACCGAGGCACAGAAGGCGTGTCAATGTACTCACATCGGCGGCGCTCTTCGGGCGACCCAGTTGCCCGAGCATACTCGGCGTGTCCTCCTGGCCCTAAATCACCACACTTGTGTTAACTTACCCATAGGAACCTAAAGGGTCATGGAACGTACCTCTTCGTCGATGTCACCGAACACAACCTCCGGCGCGTCATCCGGGCTTATGCCGTCTTCAGAGATCGAGTCAGCGAAGTCTTTTTCTTCTTGATGACCTTCTATAGCCTCTGTTGGATCATTGGGGCTCTCTCTGATACTAAGGGAGCCAGTGGTGGGGGGGCCAACCATGTTGGCTATGTCCACTAAGCCACCCCCGGTGCGCTTTTCGTCGTGAGAACCTCCAGATGTAGTCTTCATGGTGCGCTGTAAGTATGCGTGGGTGGAAATTTTGAGAAGGAATGGTGGATGGCGAGGAAGCGAAGTGTGGCTGGGGTCAAGGTTTGTTTTCGGTGTTTTCGAACTGACCAGTCGATGGCGCGCCATTCACTACTTTATCAACCCACTATACGCCAAATATTCTGCCATACACCCGAAGTGAGGAGAATGGCCAGTTGTAAAGATGATCGCTGCTAGTGGCGATTGCTGGCCAAAGTTTGATCGCCGAGTTGACTGGTAATGTACCAATTATAGAAGTGTGCCTAGTGTGGTTGATGGAGATTGATCTCCTGTGCGAAAGAGAAGAAAGAGTTTACATCAAGCAATGACTTGAAGGCAACTCATTGAAAAGGAAAGGTTATCTCGAGATGTCGTGGTTCAGTGATATTCCACTGAAGGAAATGGATTCACTTCTGGCGCTATACGCCAATCATTCCCACCTTGATCTTCTTGGACCCACCAAAAGGTAATTTACAACCCACAATTTGACCTTCGTGTGATATGGTAGAGTCTGCTGAGCGGGTTGGTTGTGCATGCCAATCAGGATGATCCGCACGAATTTTGAAAACAAACTCACTAAGCAACACATTGAACCCCCAAAGAGTATGATAGTGTAATAAGGCACGGGATGGGCACCTACCACGAGTATTCATTTCTGATGCAACTTTGGTGGACGTAACTCGTGTCGATAAGGTTCTGATCGGGCCAATGTCGGAGTTTCGGAGTTGGAAAAGCGCGTCGGAAATGGAATAAACTGTAGGTGGTTCAACACAGTGGTTCCAACAGCGGTTCTAAGGTTAGCAGTAACTGTCCTGATGAGGACCGAGGTGTGTCAAGTCGACTCCATGGCAAATCACACAGCCGATTCTCACCCTCCACACGCCACACGCCCTCGGGAATTTGTATCTCAGACTAAATGGGAGGCATAAGCGAAATCAAACAAGAAAAGAAAGTTCGTTTGACATGATCATACCCGAGTCAGTACAACAAATAGATGCAAATATTCCTATCGGTAAGAATTAACTACACAGAATACAATTCATCCTCCACATCAACCTTAGCATCGTAGGAAATATTGCATGAAAGGCACCAGAGGTAGAGGGTGGTACCCATGAAAAGGGTTGGAGGGTCGTACTTGCTGCCACAGGCACATCTACCATCCGAGACTCCGGCGTTGCGTCTTCCATAACTGAATTCGCCACGAGACCTGAGCGAATACCCTTGATAATAGGGCGATCTCTCTTGATGTCGAGGCCGTGGCCGTACAAATGTGGCTGGTAGGTGGAAGGTGGTGTTTGACAGGACGCCAAACTCAGTATCTGACGAGTCATCATCCTTATCCATGGGAGTTGAAAAGTCCACCTGCATATCCACCTGATCTGCTTCCATACCTGGGTCGTATGGATCCCTTTGATGCGAATCCGTGGGTGTCTCGTTGAACAATCCGGAGAGCGGCCTTGCCATCTCGGAACTCTAGTCTTCTCCCTTTCAGCCACAATCGACTGAGTGGCATCTGCACCAATACCAGTAGCGCTGGTGTACAAAAGTGCTTCATTTTCATCGCTGTGGGCTTTAATAAGCGGAACGTCATCACCAACGTTATCGACGCTTTTCCGCGACGCGCCAATGGCGCCTTCAGTGTGGGCCGATAGTAGCACCTTTTTAACCCCTGCTTCCGCCGCACCAGGGCCGCCAGAGATGGCTGCTCGCTTCACCAGTCCGAGGTCCGCTCCACAAGTCGTGTTGTCGCCGTCGGCAAATTGAACCGGCGATCCATGTACTCTCGTACTAGGAGTAACCGATGGGACCATGGTTGGTGCTGACTGTCCTTGCAGCGACGGCACGGGGGATGCGAATGAGGATTTGATGGCGCTGGTCATGAATGTGTGTCGATCCAGCTCCTCCTGGTCATGCCCGGACTGCCGAGGAGGTGTAGTGGTTCGCTGGTGTTGCGATGCCCTCCGCTCGGACCTGGAAGACGATGTCGATGTACGCATCTGGCCAGCATCACAGAATGTCAACTCGCAGCTGGTGACGGGAAATACAAGAGGGAGGGGGTACGCACCCTGAGGATACTTTCCTCTATAAGGCGCCTATCATTCTTCTTCTTGCTTGATTTATTTCGTTGATTCTTCTGACCTCTGGCATTCTGCGGAGAATGGAAGATGGCTGGGCTGAGAGAGGTGTTCCAATACTGGACCGTTGACTCACATCTTTTCGAGGTGCTGGGTTTTTTGCTTCTTTCTTGCTAGCAACGCAAAGGGATCCTAAATCCAGCAGCAAGTCCACCGGTTGTGCCTGCATCGTCTTGATTGCCTGCACCGCTCTATCAGCACTCACTACTCACAACTGGGTATTACCGAGGCACAGAAGGCGTGCCAGTGTACTCACATCGGCAGCGCTCTTCGGGTGACCCAGTCGCCCGCGCATACTCGGCGTGTCCCCCTCGCCTTAAATTACCATTCTCATGTGAACCTACCAAGAGGAACCTAATGAGTTATAGTGCGTACCCCTTCGTCGATGTCACCCAAGGCAACCTCCGGCGCGTCGTACGGCGTACGGGCTTATGCCGTCCTCAGAGATTGGGGCATCGAAATCATTCTCTTCCTGATGACTTTCTATAACCTCTGTCGGATCACTGGTGCTTCCCCCGACGTTAAGGGAGCCAGTAGTGGAGAGGCCAACCATGTTGGCTATGTCCACTAGGCCACCCCCAATGCGCTTTTCGTCGTGGGAACCGCCAGATGTAGTCTTCATGGTACAATGTGTGTATTCGTGCGTAGAAAAGTTGAGAGGGAATGGTGGATGGCAACGAAGCGAAGTGTGGCTGGGTCCAAGGTTTGTTTGTGGCCAGTCGATGGCGCGCCATTCACTGCTTTCTATCGACCCATGATGCGCAAATCATTCTGCCATACACGCGAATTGAGGAAAATAAAGAGGATCACCGCTAGTAGCTATGGCTGGCCAAAATTTGATCGCCAAGTTGACTGGTGATGTACTAATTATAGCATTCTGCCTAGTTCAATAAATGTAGATTGATCTTCCTTGCGAAAGAGAATAAAGTGTTTATACAAGCAGCGACTTGTAGGCAACTCATTGAAAGGAAAGGCTATCTTCAGATGTAGTAGTCCAGTTATATTCTACTGAAGGAAATGGGTTCACTCCTGGCGCTATACGCGGCTGAAAGCCAATTATTCCCACCTTCGCGGCTTTGATGCCTTTTTCTGCGGATGGGTTCCACCAAAAGGCAATTTACCACCTACAATTGGACCCTCTTGCGGTATAGTAGAGTGTATTGAGCGGGTCGGTTGGGCGTGACTATCAGGATTCGCCCGAATTTTTGAAAACAAATCTCACCAAGCAACCCCAAAGAGTGTGATAGTAAAATAAAGCATGGAATGGGCACCAACCACAAGCACTCACTTCTGATGCGATTTTGGAGGGCGCAACTCGTTTACGATCAGCCACCGGTCGCGCTATCGTCGGAGTTTCGGTGTTGGAAGAGCGCGTCAGGAGTGGAATAGGGTCTAGGTGGTTCAGCTTGGTGGTCTAAAAACTAGCAGTAATTGTCCTGATGAATGGGCAACGTTGACGTAATGAAAGCGCCGTGCACTACTCAGGGCTTTCCCTTGGTGTAATGGTATATAGAGCCATTATACAAACTCCCCGATAGCTGACCCGTCAGCTGTGAAGGTCCGCCGTACGTGAATGGAAATAGCTCAATTGGCGCTGTGAGAACTTAGGGGTCCAGAACCCAGCACTCCTCCCTTCCTCCCTCGTCCTTCCGTGTCCCATCTTTTCTTTTCATCACCTTTTCCCAATAGTGCCGTAGTATCATTATTATTTCTGCCCTATTACGAACCCTGGATCGAAAGTTTCGACGGCCGTCGACTGCGCGAGTCAGTGGTTACATCTCATCATCCCCTTTTTTCAGATTCATTTCAGCATTTCGAATAATTTTCCTGGATTTACGACTATAGATAGCTAGCTTAATAATATTCTGAGTCCCAACACTCTGCTCTGGTGCGAGGGTAAAGAATCAAGAATCACAACGCTTCGACCTCGACTGTATATAACATTCGATTGGATGATGCTGTGAGGTTTGTGAGTGGACGACCTGCAAAACCGATTTGTGTCGTGTCGACCCATGGCACCTTACCCCACATGGTACGCCACACGGTACACGACATATTCTGCTTCTCAGAACTAAATCGGAAACGCAAGCAAAAGAAAACCAAGAAACGGAAAGTAAAAAAGGCTCGTTTGACATGTTCATACCATAATACCCGAGTCCATATAAAAACAAATTTGGATGCAAATATTCAAAAGCATATCCTATCTGTACTACGAACGGACCAAATCAGCATACAACTCATCCTCCACATCAGCTGTAGCACCTTCCTCTTCACTTCCGCTAACCAGAGCAGGGGTTGAACCACGAGAAGGCGTCGAGTTGGCGTTCCTCCTCGATATGCGTGAGGTAGGAGGACTACTAGTATCCTCCTCACCAGCACCAGCACCAGCACCAGCGCCCTTGTACGGTCGTCGTGACCCCCGTGGTGTCCTGGAACGACTAACCGTCGCACCTTTGCGTTCAACGGTGACGCCGACAGTTAAATTCGGATTGGTGGGAGTATTATAGTGGTCTCCAAGGTCGTCCTCCCTCCGTGCCTCCAAGTTCAAGTCCGAGGCGCTAGTATCTCCATGGCGCATAGCACCGAACTTCGCTTGGGGAGACGCAGCCCTCTCTGCATCATCTTCAGAAGCAGACTCATCCGAATCAGCGCGTAAGAGAACACCCGCTGGTATAGTGATATCACCGTCACTCTCCTGTCCCAGTCCCGCGGCACTTCCATCTTCTAAATCACCATCATTCAACACCACTCGTTCTCGATCCTGTCCTCCTTCCTCGGGATGCAAAGACTGAGGAGGCGAAGTCCTCGCACCAGAGGTCCCAGTGCTGGTACTATCACGATTACGGACAGTATCGGGCGAGTCCATTCCTCGATCTACAATGAATCCACCACCACCAGCAATCTTCGATCTACTGCTACTGAGTGAGTAAGACCTCGAATCGCGTTCGCGTTGTTCGCCAGCTGACGATTCTTCATAACTGAAACGGTGATCACTATGCCGATTACTGCCAGTACTCGAAATAGAGTCACGAGAGTTGAAAGCCGGTCGTCCGCCGGCATTGGCGTTGGCGTTGTTGGGTCCACCGACCATCCGCGCGCTCGTTATTGGTCCTCGGCGCAGAGACACGACGCCCGAAGCGCCATGAACCAGCTGGTCTATCGAGTTATTTCGGCTGGAAGAGGCCGACCTAGCTGCGTGTCCACCACTTGCGCTACTGCTGCTGCGAGGAGCAGGGGACACAGATCTACCAGGCATGCGAGGGGAGATAGGCGCAGTCATGAGCGATTTGGAGTTGAGTAGGAGCGGTTTAGGTCCAGATTTCTTTACTGGTGTGGGAGCTAGAACCGAGGAGCCCGTGAGTGCCGCTAAGGCAGATTGGATTGCACCGGCACCGCTCTTACTTGGAATTGGGGAGGTCTCTGAAACGGTTGAGGACGGTGACAGGGTTGGCGATGTAGTGGACAAAGTGTTATCTCTGGCAGGACGGAAGAAAGAAGGCCGTGGCGGAGGCGAATACAAGTCATCTTTGCTTGTTGACGCGACAATCTCCCTTTCAGGTGCTTGCGTGGGAAGAGACCCATGTCTAGATCTAGCGTCAAAGACAACGGAATGAGGATCGACCCCTTCTGGAGCCGTCCTAGGCCCGAATCCAAAAGAAGCAAATGATGCAGTCCACGAGCTCCCTGTAGGCGGTGGGGATGCAACAGTTTCGTATACCGGCTTAGGTTGAGGCTTGGGCTCCGGTTTCGGAGAAGTCCTTCCCAACACATCCATCGCGCGCACTCGCAAATTAGTGCTGGTTTTCGCAAACACAGCAACAGCATCCGAATCCCCAAACCCTCCAAACCAGCCACCTCCACCTCCACCTCCCTCCCCACCGCCACTTTGTCGCTTCTGGTCTTGCTCAAGTTTGGGCACATCGTTGTCGTCTGCGGCGGCGGCGGCAGCAACTAATAATGGACTCGCATTCCTGCTCGCAACGGGACTGGGCTCCGGACTGGGCTCTGGGCTTGGGCCATCCGAATCGACTTGGTTAGTCACGCCCTTCCAGAGTGTATCCCTGATCATCGCGCCGAACCCCAGACCGGGCGGCTTGGTCGACAAAGGCGACGGGGCGGTGATCTCGAACTTTGGTACGACGAGTCTAGGAGAAGGCGGGGCAGTCGGCAGTGGACTGAGCGGGGGGGAAGATGATTCATTCGTGAGACCCCTCCAAACAACCTCTGCCAGCTTATCAAATCGAGACAACTGTGGTGGTTGTTGGTGTTGTTGTTGGTGCCCGTGCGTGGTGGTGCCCGTCCCACTCTGGCTTTCTCTTGATTGATTGACGCGCACACCAGAGATCGGGATCTCCATCGCTCCTCGACTGATCCGTTTCGCATACAGGCCCCAAGCACCTTGGAGAACTCTCTCGATGCCCCCGTGCTCCTCAATATCATAGGCCTGAAGGATCTTCAGCCCTTTCAAGAAGACTTCACCGGCTTCGCCCTCTGACGGACCTCCAACGAGGCCCCACGCAGTCGCCGTCGAAGACGTCGATAACACAAGCCTCGGGGTGCTCACTGGAGAATATGCAGCTGGTGTGTGGAGGTTCGACGCAGGCAAGGCGAACTGTTCCTCTGACCACAGCGAGCGCGGTCCCCGGCTGTGAGAAGGGCGTTTATTAAGGAGAAGGAGCGAAACACGTGCACGGGTGAGCATCGTCACGCCTACGTTGAGCAGGAACTCCACTTGCGGGGGGGAAGCCGCCTTTTCCGAGTCGGGTGCAAAGGCCGGCAGAGTGAACATCGCGTCCCAAATGGGGAGCACGTCATACATGTGCATTGTGTGCGTGAACAGTGTCGGGATCCACCGGTTGGCGTAGTATGGTAATGCTGGGTCGAGCGACTTCTGTCGCAGGTCCTCCCAGAGTGGCGTATCGACGATGCGGAGCATCCGAGAGAATTTGTGGTTCCAACCCCCGACCGAGTTCGGATCCGTTTCTTCCTCTATTGCTTCGCGCAGTCCCGAGGTGAGTGACTCCATCGCCCAAAATGCAGTGGCCTCAGCGTCGAGGCATCTTGTGCGGTCTGGTTGTGCGAGCGCCGTATCGGTGTCTGGAGAGGTGGCGTCATCGATGTCGTATGAGAAAACACTGAGGAGTACACCGAGTATTGCTACGAGTGCGCCACTGGGACCTTCAGGGACGCCATACGAGGCATGCAGGACGCAGTGGGTATGCAATAAACGCAGTAACACCCCCTCCCAAATACTTGATTTTGGTTTTCCGTTCGACTCAAAGAGCGTTGTTGATGCTTTGGCGGGGTCGTCCAAACCGACAGGGGACGTGGGATCGTCCTCCAATGTGATGGAGGGTACGAGCGGGGCGGAATTGGCTGCCCCAGAGCCGGGTTGGGCACGGATCGCATCGAGACGAGCAGAGACGGCGTCTGGATATTGCAACACCGTAGTAGTAGTTTCGATTTCGGTTTGAGGGGACAGTTCTGGGAAGTCGATCTCGCCCAGTTCTTGCCTGATGCTTGGTGGTAGAGCCTCGATGTCCTTGGAGAACTGGACGAGGAATCTGTCCATTTGCGCTGGGTTGGTTGTCGAGGATGGCCGGGGGAGGGTTTGTACAGAGGTGAGAATTGGTCCGGCGAGTGCCTAGGTGAACAATATGACACATTAAGGGTTGAACGGAATAATATGGGAATGGGAATGCAAGGACATACGATATAATCCGCTCGAAGTCGTTTTCGCGCAGCGGCCCATTTCTTTTTGTTAGGTGGTATGATTCCAAGGAGGAGCCCCCATGCTCGCGGACGGAGCGAGGGAGGTTGGTCAGGTAGACCCATCGTACAGAGGGATCTGAGTGTTGCGAGGTCGACGGAGGCTGAAGAGTTCGGGTCGAGGAGTTGAGCTATAGATGATAAGCTGCAAAGGGGGTGAAATCAGTGTACTGAAAGGGTGGAAGGGGTGATGTAGGGAGGCTACCGTTGTGCGGGAAGTGGGTAAGGTGGATACCAATCAACTTGATACGCGCGCGCGATGGAAACGAGAAAGGCATCGACTTTATGTTGAGGTGGTCGTCTGAGTGGTCGGACAACCTAAGAATAGCCCAAATAAATAAATAAATCAGTGAGGGTGGTATGAAGGGAACGCACGATGGGGTGGACATAAGACTGTCGTTTAGAGGCTGAAGTGAGAGGGTCGTAAATATCGGATAGAAGGTGGCGAAGGGTATGAAGCTCTGAAGGTAGAGTGTGAGTGTGTTTGCATCCGGGGACCGTGTCAGAGGAACGGGACAAGACAGACCTTTAGCATCGACCCTCGGGGCACCTTCTATAATCGTACAGACAGAGATTAACAAGTCCTGACTGAGCATTTGATAGCTGCCCACAGCCACAGAAAACCATATCAACTTGGCCATTATCATAATGCGGAATGGCCGTCTGCCGTCTGAGCAGCAAGGCAGCGATGGGACTCACTCGTTGGGGAGCGCTCGGGCTTCGGCAAGTATATCACAACTCCTTTCGAGGAGGTTCATAATCTGAGCCTTGCGGTCATCGCTCATGATCTTTTCGGCCTTTTGCCGAGCGATAT
>WNFL01274479.1_pt1 | contig 12436 bp, 8 predicted proteins | sample 5400361 | NCBI WGS metagenome assembly WNFL01 (sample SAMN13153351, study PRJNA577476) | soil metagenome | isolation source: 40 cm soil on Douglas fir-dominated hillslope | place: USA:California | collected 2013-09-17
ACGGAAAGCCGAAAGTATCGCGGCCGGTTTCACGCCAACAACTGTGTTGGTGCCTTCGGTAACGGTAATCGGGCGCTCGGTGTTTTCACGTAGTGTGATGCACGGGACACCCAGAGCGGTTGTTTCCTCCTGCACGCCCCCGGAATCGGTCAGGACGACGCGAGCATCCTTCATCAAACCGAGCATCTCGAGATAACCGGCCGGCGGTATCAATGCAATATCAGGCGTTTCAAGTAATTCCCCCAAGCTGAATTTTGTGATGCTCGCGTGCGTTCGGGGATGAATCGGAAATATCAATGGCAGTTCAGCGCTCACGATCCGAAGTGTCTCAAGCAACGGCTTGAGTACACTCGGCTCATCGACATTCGAGGGGCGATGGAGCGTCACGACACCGAAACCACCCCGAGGCACGGGAAACTGCTGCTTTGTACCCGCACGCTCCAATGTTTCTTCAACCGGCACGACGCGCCCAAGATTGCTTATCAAAGTATCGATCATCACGTTGCCGACGAAGTGTATGCGCCTGTAGTCGATACCTTCGCGAATCAGATTTTCTGCCGCGCCTTTCTCTGTCGTGAGGAGCAGATCTGATATTTGATCGGTCAACACGCGATTGATTTCTTCAGGCATCTCGCGGTCGTAACTGCGAAGTCCAGCTTCCACGTGGATCACTGGTATTCGCTTCTTGGCAGCAACCAGCGCACAAGCGAGCGTAGAATTTACGTCGCCGACTACCAAAATAGCGACCGGCCTCAACTCATCGATGACCGGTTCAAAGCGGCACATTACCTCTGCCGTCTGTACCGCATGCGTCCCAGAATGCACCTTGAGGTTGATATCCGGTGTCGGGACACGAAGCGCAGCGATGTTCTGATCGTTAAGTGATGCATCGTAATGCTGGCCTGTGTGCACAAGCGATAGCTCGAATGCAGTCAGGCGCCGCAACGCCTCCATCACCGGCGCGATTTTCATCAGGTTAGGTCGGGCGCCAACTACGCAGACAATCCTTAACGCGTCGGTATTCGCATTCATTCAGTGTTCCTCACCGCGTACGCGACGAACCCCGGCAACAGAGACAATCTCGCGCAGGAGTTTCAGCAGTTGCGTTACAGATCGCTCAAGATCGGAGACACGGTCTTCGAGCGCCGCAATCTGGGCGTCCCTTTTTTCATCTACAACCATCGAATGACTGACGCCTATCGTGGACGGCGCCGCCGGCACGCGCAGGATGCCATCCGGCAGGGTGTTTTCCTTCTGGATATCCTGGATAACGTCTTTAACTTCCTGGGGTCCGAGCGCGTGCTTCTCCTCGATGTAACCCATCAGCAGCAGCCGATCGCACAGTGTGTTGACCCTGCGAGGAATCCCTCCGGTGAAGGCAAATATCTCCTGATGGCACTCTTCGGCAATCGATGGGTCGTCAGCCCAGCCAGCAGTCTCAAGGCGATGCCGGATATATCCTCGCGTGTCCTCAGCATCCAGCGGGCCAAGGTGATAAGAAGCGATGACGCGTTGTCGGAGCTGTGTCATGCCGGCGCCTTGCATCGTTAGACGAAACTCCGGCTGACCCAGCAGAAACGTCTGGAGGAGGGATCGCCCGCCAGAATGGAAGTTAGATAACATGCGCAGTTCTTCGAGCGCACGGGGCGTCAGGTTTTGTGCCTCGTCTACCACGAGCAGTGCGCGCCGCCCTTGTTCAGCGCAGGACAGCAGAAATGATTCGAGTCGCTTGAGAAGTGCCGCTTTGTTGTTGTCCTCATGTGGCAAGCCGAACGATGCAGCAACCATTCGCAGCGTATCGTCGGCATCCAGCTGGGTGCTGACCAACTGGGCCGCAACCAATCCACTTGCGTCAAGTCGTCGAAACAGATTTTTTACCAGCGTGGTTTTACCGGCGCCGACCTCGCCGGTAATAACAATAAACCCCTCTCCCTGATGCAGGCCATATTCGAGGTAAGACATGGCGCGATTGTGGCCCTTGCTTCCGAAAAAGAACGTCGGATCAGGATTGAGAGAGAACGGTTTCGCACGGAGCCGATAGAATGATTCGTACATGGTTATTCGGTCGAGATCAAAATCGAACAGCGACAGTGGCTGTTAAGGCATTTTCTTCATACCCGGACGACGTATTCGACGTTCGATTGTTGTGTCGGAGGGCGAGCATTCCTGTGGTCCGTTGATTGAACTGGTAAGTGGCTCCAACGCGCTGGAACCGAAGTAGATCACGCTGGCCATTACTGACAAACAGAAGTTCTGTATAGCCCAGATCAAAATTCAATGTGGTCTTCGGGGCCACCTGCCAGTTGAAGTTCGCGCCACCGCCGGTTTGCCGAATATTGCCGCTCACACTGAAATCATTCTGTACCGCCAACACTGACGTGCTTCGCGCCACATCCGAATCGCGGGTAGTCCGGAACAGGTAAGCTGAGGTCGTTGTTTTGCCCGCGCTATACGCCACCGATGCGCGAAGCGATTTGTCCAGGAAGACCTGGTTCGTGACAAAGTTAACTGGGGCAATAACCGCTGGAGGCAGCCCCCGCAGGAAGATAAATAGATTGACCAGTTGCGCGCGCTCTACCGGGTCAGGAACCTGCGAAGCAAACAGTTGATCGAGGTACGCAAACACACTCACGACTTGGGGAATCGTAAACTGCGAACGAGTTGTTGTAATCGCCTCGGTGTAGCCGGCATTCCAGACGAAATAACGAGAACGATGGCTGAAGTTGAAATAGGAAGTCTTACCGTAATAGCGCTGGCCCAATGACGCGTCGAGGCTGGTAAGGTTTGACGGACGCCATGCAAAGCCGTAGGTCCAGAATCTGCCGCCTAGTGAACCTCCTGTGGACGCATAGTCGTTATTTTCGTATCCACCGGTTCCGGTCAAAGCAAAGCGTGGCGTCAGACCGTAGCTAAGCCGTAATGTTGACGTCTCGAAGCGTGCATCACTGCTGTTCGTATAATCGATATTCTGCCGGTTATAAAACAATCCCCACCCCAGACGGCCGACCGCGCCAAGGGACGCAGGGGCGGTGGATTGCCCCACTCCTGCCCCCGCGTATGTTTGACTCAAGCCCGTGGAGGCGTACCCCTGGGTCCCACCGGGAACCGCTGATGTAGCACCGGAGACACCAGTCGTCGGTATGCCACCAGTCGCAACCAGCGACCCATTGGTCAAGCTCGCAGAAAACGTGTCCGCATCACTGTATTGACTGCCTAATCCCTGCGCGCCCACGTGGTCACGCTGGTAGCGCAGTTGATAGTCCGCAACGCGGCCAAGTCGATTTCTCAGTGTTGTTCCGGCGGCGTAAGTGCGGAATTCAGCGCGATTGGCGGAATCGGTACTTGTATCGAAACCGATCGGCCCCCGCAGCGAGATGTTTTGCTGCGAAACCGCCGCGCGCCCGTCGACCGACAATACGTCAGGAACGACATCCGCCCAGCCATTTGCGTTCAGCTGATGCCCGACTCGATTGAGGTTGTCGTTTCGCGCATAACTGTATGTCTGCAGCGTGTAGGTAAGCCCCAGGTTCATGCGGCGGCCGCGTCCAATCAGCGAGAAACCGGGGTTGACTTGCGTGATAAAGTCGCTTTGCTCACTTCCCCGAGGCGCAAGGTTCACGTTGTCGCTGTAAGTCTCGGTCGCTGACAGCGTCTTGGTGAGGTGCCACTCTACGGCGTCAGCGAAAGTGGCTACTACAGCAAGCGTCAGCATCGTGAGAATTCGCGCCACGCGCCGCCGGCCCACGGAAAATGGGGCGTTCATCGCCGGGGTAGCGTCACAAGACCAAACCGCACAGCGTACATTACGCCCCGTATCCACCGTAGGTGCCATAGCCGTAGCCGTAACTCTCGTCTCCACCTAGGACGCTTCCACCTTTGTTAAGGAGCAAGCCGACGACCTCGCAATTGACAATTTGCGTAAGGGCCTCCTTCAATGCCTCGCGCTGCGTCTTGCCGGCCTCAACAACCATCACGATCTGTCCCATTCGGCTCGCCAACGCCCGAGCTTCAGTCGTCGCGAGCAGCGGCGGCGAGTCGAAGATGATGATACGGTCATGGTAGCGCTGTGAAATTTCCTGCAGCAGGCGATGCATCGCCTCCGATGCGAGTAATTCAGTGGCGTTGGAATGCTTTCGTCCGGCAGGCAGAATGTTCAGTTTGTCGATATTTGTCTTGATAAGAACGTCCGAAAATTGCAGATCTCTCTCAAGAACCAAATCCAGAAGGCCTTTCTCGCCAGGTATTCCAAGCGCGGCAGGCACTGAAGGTTTCGCCACGTCTGCGTCAACCAACAGCACCCGATGGTCACGCTCCATCGCAATACTTATCGCCAGGTTGATGGCCGAAAAAGTCTTTCCCTCACCAGGCAATGAGCTGGTTACCATGATCAGGTTGCCATTTTTTACCGCCTTCGCGCCTTTCCCAAAAGCATTTGTAAGCAAGGGCCGCTTTACAATTCGGAACTCCTCCGAAACCCTGCCGTTGATGTTGTCAGGCGAAATGAAGCCGGCCGACCGCAGTCTATCGAACGAAATCTCCACATAAGCCGACTGGCCCTGTGCACCGCGAGACTGTAACTCGGGCATCGTCTGGCTCGCACCAACATCGACGGTACTTGGCGAAGGATCCAGTGCGACGCTATTCTCGACGGGCCGCGCAGGCGCGGTCGAGAAAGTTGGGAAAGCCTCGCCCGCGAGGTTCGGCCCTCGATGAACTCGTCCATCCTGGCCTTCAGGCGTCAAGCGTTTGACGGCTTTTTCTATGATGCTCACGATTTGTTGCTCCCTTTAATTCCGCAATCGGCCAGCCTCACATTGAGGCTATCTCGGGTCGGCCCGTCAATGCTAGCCCGAGAATAAATTTGTGACGGCCATTATTCCGCCATATGTCATTACCAAACTCGCGTAAGAAGCGGTCAACGCAGCGAGGTTACGTTTGCGTCTTGCCCGCTGCGAATCGGTCCAAATCATCGTGACGGCACCAAGAATCGGCAGATTGGTCGCATCCCGAAGTGAACGGCGATCGGTGAACGTTGGCTTGATTTGGGACATGACAAACGCTAATGCGACGCCGCCAAACAAACCGGCCGCCAGAACAGCAGACATCAGAGGAGGGCGATTCGGTGACGACGGGTTCGGCGGTACGCGCGGGGGGTCGATAATGCGGAACTCCATTACTCCGGTATTGGCGTCCATGTCTCCAGAGATCTGGGCGGATTCGCGGCGCGAAAGCAATTTCTCGTAGTTGCCCTTGTTTACTTCGTAATCCCGGTTCAGCTGGGTGAGTTCTGCTTCGACCTGTGGCACCCGGTCAGCCGCCACTTTCATGTCATTGACTCGGCGCTCGTACTCCGCGACACGGACACGCAGCGAGGCGACACTTGCCTCCGCATCAGCAAGTGAGGCCTGAACATTTTGCATTCTGGGGTTGAAGTGGCTCGTCCCGCCTGCGGCCTTTTTCTTCTCGAACTCCTCGACCTTCTGTTTTTCGAGCTGCTCGATGATCCGCTTGCTGTTGACAATATCCGGGTGAGCCTCGGTGTACCTCAGTCGCAACTCATCAAGGTTCTTTTTTAGATTAGTAATGCGCGATTCGAGTTCGGGGCTGCCTTTGATATCATCTTCCGCCGCCATGACGGGTTCATCACCGGCCAACTGTTGTTTCAGCGCGTCGCGCGCGTTTTCGCTTTCGCGCAAGGCTAATCGCGCTTGGGCCAAGTCGGACATCGCATCTTGAATACGCGAAAAATAATCGCGTCCCGGTCCCTGACCAGGCACGAATCCGAGATTTTTTTGCTTGAACGACTTGAGTGCATTCTCTGCAAGAATCAATTTCTGCTCGTAGCCCTTGATTTGATCATCGAGAAAACGTCGCGCCTGGTCAGCGTCCTTGCGGTTGTCTCCAAGACTGCTTTCGACAAAGATGGTCAGCAACGCTTGAACGACTTTCTTTGCGACATCGGCGTTGGGATCGGCATAGGCAATTGTATAAAGGTTGTCCCGACCGGTACTTTTGAGTTCAATTTGCTTCGTCAGCCGATCGATCAGCGCATCCTTGTCAGCAGGCGATTTCGTTTTGATATCGAGGTCGGCCATGCGTACTACCTTCTCGACATTCGGGCGGCTGATCAGGGTACGCGTCATCATCATGACTTGCTGGTCAATATTCGGCTGCACCGCCAGCCCTGCAAGCAAAGGTTTCAGGATGCTCTGAGTGTCTACGTAGACGCGCGCTGAAGCCTCAAATCGATTCGGGATGAAATAGACGAAGACCCAGCCTGCAATGCACAGAAACCATGAAAACGCAGCGGCATGCCACCGGTATTGCCAGACTTCCTTAACATAGGTGATCAGCTGGCCGAATGTTTGTTGCATTTCGCTACCCTTGAATAGAGTGAAATCAGCCACCCACCGCCTTGGCGGGCGGGTGTTTGCAAGAGGTGAAACCAGATTCTACAAATGATTGTCAAAGCCCCGCTCGTCGGGGGCTATGGCAAGGTGCATTTACATCTAGAAATAACTCTCCGGGATGACAATAACGTCACCGGGCTGAACTTCCACGTTTGCAGACACGTCGCCGCGCCGTAGCAGATCTCTGATACGCAGAGCCAACTGCTGCTTTCCGTCCGGGCCATTCCGCAATAGCGTGGCTCGATTACCGGCAGCGAAATCAGTTATTCCGCCGACCGCAATCATCACGTCCAGCAGGCTCATGTTCTTTCGGTACGAGAGCGCTTGTGGCTTCGCTGCTTGGCCAATGACGCGAACCTGCTCCGTGTACGGCCCGACGAATCCGGTAACGATTACCGTAACGACTGGTTCTTGAATGTACTTGGCCAGAGCTTTTTCCAGATCCCGCGCCAGTTGAGTCGGGGTCTTGCCAATGGCAACCAAGTCTTCGACCAAAGGGGTGGTCACCTTACCATCGGGACGGACAGGCACCGTTTGAGAAACGTCCGGGTTGCGCCAGACAACAATATTCAAGTTATCGCCCGGCCCTATGAGGTAATTCACGTCATCGGAGTTCTTGGCTGCAGATGGCGCCGGGGGGTAGGCTGCACATCCGGTCATGAGCGCAGTGATCAGCAATGCAGCGGGAAATAACCGCTGACCGTCAAGGGCCATTTTCATGAGGTATATCCTCTCTATCGTATTGATGTCGCTCAAATTGTAGCGGATACTGATCGAAAAGACCGTATCTTTTTCGATTCAGCCTTAAAGGTTGTCTCGATACACCAATGCTCAAGCTCCAAGAGCCTGAGCCCGTGACATACACGGCGATAAAGCCGGGGAAACATTTCGATGCCTGCAATTCGCCCCATATGCCAGTGGCACATGATTGCGGAGATCCGTTCGGAAGCTTAGCACCACAGCTTTCGCAACGGCGGTGTAGTCAGCGGGTAGTAGACAACGGTGGTGGTGGCTGCCCCTATGAAGAGCATCACACACCGGTCTTATGAGGTAGATTTGGACTAGGCTCCGAGCACAGCTATACTACTGGGCAAATAATAGCAGGTGTCGGTCTCGGATTGAGAGTAACGACTGGCGATATTCAGCGTGGTCAATTGGGGCGAGGGAAATGGCTTCAAGAACTGATCAGGGCGTGGACGTACCAGGACGCACGATTGTCGGAATTCCGTTCGAATCTCCTCCCCAGCTTACGCCATTGTTGGTTCAGCAGCCCGACCAGCCGGAGGTGCGAGACGTCAAGGTCGAGCGCAAACTTTTCAAGGTGCGATTGGCTGACTCGGAGGGCCGACGCAGCTCCGCGAGCCTCCTCATTAGAAAGATGTATTCGTGGCGCGGCTACGAGGTCAATACACCAGTACAAACAAACCCGAACCGGATTACCCTTATGGCGTCGGACGGTGATACAACAATCGCGACCATCTCTGTCGGGTTTGATTCACCGGTCAAGCTGCTGGCGGATGATCTATATGGGCCAGAAATCGATGCCTTACGCGCCCAAGGTCGCCGAATATGCGAATTTACAAAGCTTGCCGTCGACAATGCTGTGAGTTCCAAGCGAATACTTGGTGGCGTCTTTCATATTGCTTGCATTTATTCTTATCGGATTCAAGATTTCAGTGATCTTATAATTGAGATAAATCCCAGGCATGTCAAGTTCTACGAAAGAATGCTGGGATTTGTCCATGCAGGGCCGCAACGGCTAAACGCCCGGGTTAACGCGCCGGCTGTATTAATGCGCTTAGAATTTGCGTACCTTCGGGGAGAAGTTGCGCGCCTGGGGGGTCGCGGTGAATCCGCGCTGAATGAAAAGTCCCTTTATCCGTATTTTTTTTCTCCCTCAGAGGAAGCGGGTATTGCCGGCCGTCTGATCGCGCTGCAATAGGTGCAGCAACCCTGCCATGACCGCGGAATCCCTCAGGTTTTCTTACGACGCGGCCTTTTCCCGAAACATCGGTTGGGTGACAGAGGCGGAGCAGCGGCTGCTGCGCAGCAAGCGTGTTGCTGTCGCCGGACTGGGCGGTGTCGGCGGCGTGCATGTGATGACGCTCGCACGGCTGGGTATCGGAGCATTCAGCCTCGCGGATTTCGACCAGTTCGAAATCCACAATTTCAATCGTCAGGCCGGCGCGACAATTTCAACGCTCGGCATGGACAAGGTCGAAGTTCTCGCCGGGATGGCACGAGACGTTAACCCGGAAATTGACTTAAAACTCTTTCGCGACGGCGTCACCGACGCCAACATCGACGCCTTCCTCGACGGCGTCGATATTTATGTCGACGGCTTGGACTTTTTCGTCTTTGGCGCGCGCCGGGCGGTATTCGCCGCATGCAGAAGGAAAGGCATTCCTGCAGTAACAGCAGCCCCGCTGGGCATGGGGACTGCCGTCGTCAACTTTCTTCCGCGTTCGATGAGCTTCGACGACTACTTCGGTTTGACCGATGAGGCGCCCGCGATTGAGAACGGATTGCGATTTCTCCTCGGCCTTTCGCCAGCGCGTTTGCAGATGTCGTACCTGGCCGACCCAACGCGTGTTCGACTGGCCGAACGCAAGGGCCCTTCGACCATCATGGCGTGCCAAATGTGTGCGGGGGTGGCTGCAACCGAAGCCCTCAAGATATTGCTGGGGCGCGGTCAGGTGCTGGCGGCGCCGCGTGGAGCCCACTTCGACGCGTACTTGAATCGTCTCGCGCTAACCTGGCGACCGGGTGGCCACCGCAACCCGCTGCAGCGGGTTGCGTTCGCGATCGGCAAACGCAAACTCGGGGCTACACTGAGGGAACAGACGCCTGGGCCGGAAGCGGGTTCGCGCGCACGAGCCATAGAACAGATTCTCGATGCCGCACGCTGGGCACCGAGCGGAGACAATACCCAACCGTGGCGCTTTCAGATCATTTCTGACGATCACTTGGTGGTGCACGGGTTCGATACCCGCGAGCGCTGCGTGTACGATCTGGGCGGAAGAGCCAGCCAGATGGCGGTCGGCAGCATGCTCGAAACCCTGCGAATCGCCGCGAGCCAGCTTGCCATGACCACCGAGGTAAGGCGCCGCCTCGAGTCTCCCGAGACGAATCCGACCTTCGATGTTCGCCTGAACCCGTCGTCGGCAAGCACAGCGCCCGACCCCCTCGGCGCCTTTGTGCGGCTACGCAGCGTGCAGCGACGACCGCTACGCACCAGGCCGCTTCTCGACGCTGAAATTCGGGCCTTGGAAAGCGCACCAAGAGCGGGTTTTAGCGTTCGCTGGCTAACAGGCCGCCAGGGGAAATGGCGCGTCGCCAAACTGACCTTTGCCAACGCGCACATACGATTGACGATTCCGGAGGCATATCGGGTACATCGCGACATCATCGAATGGGGGGCGCGGTTCAGCCAGGATCGCGTGCCGGACGCGGCGCTGGGCGCCGACCCGTTGACACTGCGGCTGATGCGTTGGGCAATGCAAAGCTGGGAACGCATTGCGTTTATGAACCGCTACCTGGGCGGCACCATCATGCCGCGTCTGCAACTCGATCTGCTGCCGGCGCTGGCCTGCGGCGCCCACGCGGTGCTGGTCGCGGATCGCGCTCCAACAACGATTGACGACTACGTTGCCGCCGGAGGCGCCATGCAGCGCTTCTGGCTAACCGCGACCAGTCTCGGGTTGCAGCTAGCCGGAACAGACGCCTCTGATATTTGCGGCATACGCACGCGCGAATACCGCATTTTCCACTGCCCCACACGCGGCGGGGGCAGCCCGGGCAATATCCCGGCAGCTCAATGACTTGCTCGGTCCGGATGCCGCCAGCCGCGCGGTGTTCATGTGCCGGCTTGGCGCGGGGCCGGCAGCGAAGGCGCGATCCCTGCGCATGCCGTTGGAGCGGTTGCTGATAGACCGACCGCCAGGCTAGAACGATCGCCTGACTTCGACATAAACGCGGTCCTTGTCGCGAAAGCGGCCGAACAGGCCTGTCAAGGGGCCGTCAAAATAATCCGCGCCGAAGGCGACTCGCCAGTTTGGCGCAGGGGTCCATGTTACGCGCGGCCGCGCCATCCATTCGCTGCGATTCAGACTGTGCACAACCAATAGCTGCGGTTCGATCGAACTGCCAAACTTGGTGCTGTATAGAAACGTCGCGCCGCTCTCGATGTGTTCCGGAAGGATGTCGGGATCGTGGTTTCGATACACGCGCTGGAAAAACTGCACGTTGAGACGGGACTCGTTTTCGAGCGGAAAATCCAGCCCGATCAGGTAGTCGAATGTATCCTGCCGTACCACGCCATCGGCATCCGTCAGTCGCGTAACGTTGAATTCGCGGCCGGCGGTATAGACGCCCTCGAACTTCAGTACCGCAGGGCCGAGGTCCTTGGTAAGTGTGCCGCCGAACTGCTGAATCTTGTGATGCTCCGGGTGAAAGATGATCGTTGGCGTCGGCGCCGTGACGATTTCACGCACGAACACCGGCGACGCATCGGGTGAGTTATAGAGGAACAGAGCGCCGTCCCACCCGTCCTTGACATAGGACAAGCGAATGCCGTAAGCCGAGTTGTCGATGGTACGGGACGGCCGGCGCTCATTGTCGATGACCAAACCGAAGCCTGGTAGCGGCGTTGGAGAAAAAGGATAAAACTCGGCGCCCGGCTTGCCGATCTGGTCGTAGCTCATGACCGGCACCCAGACAAGCTCGGCGTGGAAATCGTCCTTGAAATATTCCCCGCGCGCCGCCCATTGCGGTATTCGCAACAATTCGAATTCGGTCAGCAGGAATTCCCGCTGGTCCTTCGCCGATACGACATCGGCCATGAATATGCCGGGCACTTCCCCCCAGATGATGTGCTGGCGTCCGAGGCGCAGGTTCCAGTCACCGGACGAGAAATCGAGGTAGTTCTCCCGGGCGATAAATTCGCGGCGCTGATCTTGGCGCACGTTGCCGGGATAGTAATCCGTCACATCGAAAACGGCGTTGTAGGCGAAGCCGCCGGATACCTTCCACTGAACAATCTCACTGAACTTGCCTTGCAACGACAGTTCGAGCCGGTTCAGGAATTTGGAGGGGTGGCTCGGATCCGCGACGGTGTATGCGTATTCCGACTGGAGGAAGCCCTTGACCGGCAACCCACCAACGTCGACCGCGTTTCCCGTCAACGCGAAAATGCTCGCCGACGTCGCCGCCACGCACTTGGCGGCGCGGCGAATGAGAGTTTCCGGATTCAGCGCAGTCATCAAGGTTGCTCCTCCGGTTCCTGGCCTAGGCCGCGCTCGGCCGCGTACCTCAACCCCTCGCCGCGGGTACGCATGCCCAGCTTCTGAACCCGGCCGTCTTCGATATGAATCAGCCGGTCGGCCATTTTCATGACCCGTGGGTCGTGGGTAGAAAAAATGAAGGTTGTGCCGAGGGTGCGATTCAATTTGCGCATCAGCTTCAGGATGCTGGTTCCGGTTGCGTGATCGAGGTTTGCGGTCGGCTCGTCCGCAAGCACGATTTCCGGACTCACAACCAGCGCCCGTGCGATAGCGACACGCTGGCGTTGTCCGCCGGAGAGTTGATTCGGTCGGTGGTCGGCGTACTTGCCCAGCCCGACGAGTTCGAGGTATTCGCCGACCCGCCGCTGCCGCTCGTCCCGAGTTAGTGACGCATTCTTGAGCAACGGGTACTCGACGTTCTCGGCCGCGGTCAATACCGGCAGAAGGTTGAACGTCTGGAAGATGAAACCGATCATCCTTGCACGGAGTCCGGCTAACTGGTCGGGAGTCCGGTCGGTGACATCCTCCCCGGCGACGAAAATCTTTCCGGTGGTCGGTGTGTCGATGCAACCGATCAGGTTGAGCAAAGTCGTCTTGCCGCTTCCCGACGGGCCGGCGAGCGCAAGGAACACGCCGCGCTTCACTGAAAAGTCGATATTTTCCAGCGCAGTAACCGTCTGGGTGCCGAGTTGATAGGTCTTGGAAACGCCTTCGACGCGCACTACCCAGTTCCGCTCATGATCC
>WNFL01349246.1_pt1 | contig 12435 bp, 11 predicted proteins | sample 5400361 | NCBI WGS metagenome assembly WNFL01 (sample SAMN13153351, study PRJNA577476) | soil metagenome | isolation source: 40 cm soil on Douglas fir-dominated hillslope | place: USA:California | collected 2013-09-17
CGTGCGCTGGGCAGCGAAGGAGATGGACGTGAGATATCCGATCGCTGTCGACAGCGATTACGGCGTCTGGCGCGCCTTCGACAACAACTACTGGCCAGCAGTGTATATCGCCGATGCAAATGGACGCATTCGATTTCACCACTTCGGCGAAGGCTCCTATGATGAGACCGAGAAAGTAATTCAGCGATTGCTGGGCGAGAGCGGACGGAAGACTGACAATCAACTGGTGAAAGTCACGCCGCAGGGTCTCGAGGTCGCCGCCGATTATGGTACCCTGCGATCGCCGGAGAGCTATCTCGGCTACGAGAAGGCAGAGGCGTTCGCGTCCGATGCGCTACAGGACGCGCCTCGCGCGTACACCGTCCCGCGCCTGTCGCTCAATCAATGGGGACTTGCCGGCAATTGGACCGTAAAGGGAAAGCCCGTTGTGCTGAACGAGGCGAATGGTCGCATCGTGTATCGCTTCCACGCCCGCGACGTGAATCTCATAATGGGCCCTCCGCCGGGATCGCAGCCGGTGCGGTTCACGGTAAAGGTCGACGGCAAGCCTCCCGGTGCAGCGCACGGAACCGACATCGATGATCAGGGGAACGGCACGGCCGCTCGTCAGAGGACCTATCAACTCGTGCGCGAGCAGAAATCGATAACCGATCGAGAGTTCGAGATAAAGTTCGCTGAGCCGGGAGTGGAAGCGTTTTGTTTTACGTTCGGGTAAAGACGCCGGCGCTTCCATCCATCCTGGCATGAGACGAGTGCGCTCCTGTAGTGACTTGCGCTCTTCGAGAATGGGATGACTTTCGCCTGGGAGCCTGAACCCGCGTCACGTTTTTAGTTTCGCCTTCGGTAACGTGTCCTTCTATGCATGGATTCACGTCTCCTGATGATGCTTCAGGTTGTCGTCGCGCCGCCTCAAAAGCTCGGTGCTGTGCCGCACGGAACGCGCGTCATAGCGCCCATCACAAGCGGTACCTTCGAAGGCCCTCGTCTGCGCGTGATATCTTCTTGATAAAAAGAATCGCAACGATAGACGTTCCAAATGCAAACCACACCGCCGTATAGAAAGCGCTGTGGAAACCCGACAGGGCTGCACTCGCTTGCGCAAGCGGCGTTACTGCGCCTCGCGCAAGCACTTCTGCGGTCTTTGCGGACGCAACCGACGCGACAGCGGCAAGTCCGACTGAGCCGCCGAGCTGCTGGGCGGTCGAAATCACGCCTGAAGCAAGTCCCGATTCTTCCGGGGGTATGCCCGCGGTTGCGGCGACGATAGACGAGACGACGACAAGCCCAAAACCGACCGGAAGAACAAGAAGCGCCGGGAGAATGTCGTGCACATACCTTCCGTCAAGTGGCAAGCGAGCCAACCAGAGGAATGCGGCGAGCGCAAAGAACGGAGCGACAGAGAGCACCCACTTGTATCCGAAACGTCCTATTGCCCGCGGCGTGAGGACTGCGGTGATGCCAAGGAGTATGCCTATCGGCGCGGTCGCAAGACCGGCGGTAAAGGGCGAATAATGAAGGATCCCCTGCGTGTAAAGCGCGAGGAAGAATATTGACGAGAAAAATGCGCCTTGCATAAGGAACATGACGCCGTTCGCGGCAAGAATATTCTTGATACGAAATACAGAGAACGTTACGAGGGGATGCTTCACAACGCGCTCATTGACAAGAAATCCGATAAGAAGCGCCGCCGACAACGCAAAAACTCCGAGCGTGTGCAAGGATAACCATCCCCATGTATTTGCTTTGCTAAGCACGTACACCACGAGCATGAGACTGCTGGTAATCAACACCGCTCCTGAAATATCAAGCGTACGCGAGCGTTCTTCCTCGCTATGGCGCGGTAAAAGCCCGAGAGTGCTGATAACAAGAAGCCCGAGGGGAATATTCACAAAGAAGTTCCACCTCCATGACAGGTATTGGGTCAGGAAGCCCCCGATAACCAGCCCTAGTACCGCGCCGGCGGCCGCAATGGCCCCCCAGAGAGAAAGCGCGCGCGCACGCTCTTTTTGTTCGTTAAAAATGGTGAGGACGAGTGAGAGCGCCGCTGGAGATGTGAATGCGGCGAAAAATCCTTGAAGCGCGCGCAGCGGCACGATAAAACCGACGCTCGGTGCAAATCCCAGGAAAAGCGAGGTAAGCGTAAAGCCGACGACTCCGATCGCAAACATTCTACGACGACCAAAGAGGTCGGCTGCGCGGCCGCCGAGAAGCAAAAAGCCGCCGAACGTGAGCGTATACGCGGTCACAATCCACTGCAAGCTTTCTATGCTCAAGCCGAGCTGACTCTTGATGGAGGGCAGTGCCACATTCACGATAGTCGCGTCGAGGACAATCATGAGCTGGGCGAGCGCCAAAAATCCGAATGCAAGCCATTTCTTGGAATTGGTCATGAACAATTGTTACTGTCAGCGGGCCCCGATGAGTAAAGAGGCCATGACGGCCGGCACGTCCCCAACCACGCGGAAACGGTGGCGAGTTCCGTTCTCAATCAAGACATCGCCGGGAGACAGCACTGTCTCCGCACCATCGTCGAGCTGGACCGCAAGGTGGCCGGAGATAACGATCCCGAAATCCGTCGTGTCGGTCCTATGAAAGCCGTCGTTAGCTCCACCGGGCCCGTCGCCTTCCTCGAGGTGCATCTCCGGAGTGGGTTCTGGTGCAACCACGCCGTTCGGCAAGTACGTCCCCACGAGGAAGCGGACGCCCCCTAGGGGTGGGAAAATACCAGGCGCCGCCGGATTGTTCCCTGCGTTCGGGTAAGTTGCGGGTTCATTCGCACTCCAGAGGAAGGAGAACTCTCCGAGGCCAGGGATGGGCATCCCATCCACTTGCTCGTCTCGCACAAAAACAGACCGACCCTTGGCGTTGTGGCCGGTGATAACCGTGCGCACCTTCATTCCCTGACTCTTCTCGTCCGGCTTGTTCATGGTCACGTCCTCGGATAGCTGTAATTTCTTGTTCATATTTAATTTTCCAAATTATGGTTGAATCACAGAGGTCTACGCTTTGGCGATCTTTTCGAGATCGCCGAGACCAAGGGCCTCCGGCGCCTCACGCCCGATAGGAACCGAGTACCTGCAACGCTTCGGGCTTGCCGAGAGCCCCAGCTTCTTTGATAAATGATGGAACTTCGGGATCGGAGACGAACTTGGCCCACCCCGCCTCGTCCATATCGAACACCCCCCAAATGCGGCTCTTCTCGGTGGGATCGCGGAACACCGTCGCACCTTTCGACCCGTACAGGGCACGCTTGTCAGCTACCTTTGTGCTAAATAATTCAAGGAATCGGTCGACGTTCTCGACAGTGATTGTTGCTAGAATCATTGTTGAATTAAGAGGATTAAAATGATCTAGGCTCAGGCGATCTTTTCGAGATGGCCGAGACCCAAGGCTTCGACCGCCTTCGCCTGGATAGGCGCGACATCCGCGTTGATCTTGTCGGCATCAAACGCCTCGCCAACGATGGTGCGGACCGCGCGGCTACCCTTGGACTGACCCACGAGCTTGGCGACGGCCTCCGCGACATCGTGCAGATTCGGGGCATTCTCGCCCTCGAACCTCGACATGAAGGACTTGAACATGACGTCGGGGATCTGGCCGACCTCGCCGTAGGACTTCGTCACTTCGGTGCCGGCGGGCGTCTGAATGCTGTTGAAGAAGTTGGTCGGGTAACCGCTCGGCTGCACCGCCACGACCTCGACGCCGAGTTGCGACACTTCGTATCGGAAGCTGTCGGTCAGTGCTTCGACGGCGAACTTGCTCGCGCCGTAGATGCCGAAGAAGGGGAACGTCACGCGGCCGAGGATTGAACCAATGTTGATGATCAGGCCATCGCGTTGCCGGCGCATGGAGGGGAGCACCGCGCGGGTGACGCGAAGGAGCCCGATGACGTTTGTGTCGAAGATGACCTTCGCCTGCTCCGCGGTGAAGGCTTCGGTTACGCCGACCGACGCGATGCCGGCGTTGTTGACCAGCACATCGATCTTGCCGGCTTCCGTGAGCACGGTTTTGACGCCCGCTTCGACCGACGCGTCGTCGTTGACGTCCAATTCCACGGTCTCGATGCCGAGTGTCTGCAGGATCGCAGCGACTTCTCGATTCTTGCCGTGTATATCGCGCATCGAGGCATACACCGTGTGGCCGGCACGGGACAGGGTCTCAGCCGTATCGCGGCCGAAGCCGCTGCTGGCGCCAGTAATCAGAATTGTTTTGGACATTATGTTCTTGACATGGATAAGGTGTTAATCAACTATATTGCAATATACTTGCCTTTTGCAAGTAATACCTTGGTATATACTTGCCTTTTGCAAGCAACACAATGCCGCGTACTATAGACATCATGAAAAAGAAAAAGCAAAGCCCCAAGACAATAGAGATGCGATCTGACTGCCCCATCAGCTTCGCGCTCGATATGTTCGGTGACAAATGGACCCTCCTCATCGTGCGCGACCTCGTGCGTGTGAAAAGGAGGACGTTCAAGGATTTTTTGGGATCAGGCGAAGGGATCGCGACGAATATCCTTTCCGACCGCTTGCAGCGCCTTGAAACCCTTGGCATCATCTCGAAAGAGATGTCAGAGGCAGACAAGCGTAGCGCTCAATACGAGCTGACCCAGATAGGTCTCAGCCTTAAGCCGGTGCTACGGGCACTTGCTCGTTGGAGCACAAGCCATAATCCGGAAACGCGAATCCCGAAGAGTTGATGCGATGGCCGGATGGATCGAGGCGGACGTTGGCTCGTAGGTGAGCGCGTCCTTGCAACAGCTTGCCTAGGGTTGCAAATGCGACCACACGGTCTTTTATTTCGATGCATGAGCGCCACCAAAGGCGAACGCACGCGCGAACGCATTATTGCGACCGTCGCACCCGTCTTCAATCAACGCGGGTACGCCGGGACGAGCCTCGAGGACGTCATGAGCGCGTCGGGGCTCAAGAAGGGCGGCGTGTACCGCCATTTCGAGAGCAAGGACGAGCTCGCGCTGGCCGCGTTCGAGCACTCGCTGTCGATGCAAGCGGCGCGCGTTCGCGACGCGGTCAACAGCGTCATGACGGCCGAGGGACGTCTCACCGCCCTGGCACGCGCGCTCGCCCGCAACGGTGATGATCCCGCAGTCGCGGGCGGCTGTCCGTTGCTCAACACCGCCATCGAATGCGATGACGCTTCCGGCCCCGTCTATCCGAAGCTCAGGACCCGCGCTCGCCGAGCGATGACGAGCCTCATCAAGTTCACCGAACAGCTCGTTCGAGACGGGGTCACCTCCGGAGAGTTTCGAGGAGACGTGAACGCAAACGACGAGGCGACGGCGCTCGTCGGCTCACTCGAGGGCGCGCTTATGCTCACCAGGTTGTATGGCGACGCGAGCTACGTACAGCACGCGGCCGCCCGCATCGAAGCGCGCGCACACACGCTGCTCGCCCGGCCAGCGCGAACGAGACGCTGACGACCGGATGATTTGACATTGCGCATGCGCCGCGCTTCGCCACGGCATCAACGAGACCGTTTGGTCTCTTATGACTCGATTCTACCTCTCGTCGGGAATGAACGTCCATGAGCACACCTCCATCGCTCGCCAGGCATGCCACACGCGTCGTCGTCACCGGGATCGGCGCCATCACGCCGCTCGGGAATAGCGTCCGCGACACCTGGCGTGCGATGCTCGCCGGCCGGAGCGGCGCCGCGCACATCGCCAGCTTCGACGCCACCGACTACAAGACAAGGTTCGCCTGCGAGGTGAAGGCGTTCGACCCGCGAGGCGTCGTCGACCAGAAGCTCGCGAACCGCCTCGACCCAATGTGCCTCTATGCCCTCGCGGCGACCGACGAAGCGTTGCGCGACGCTCGCCTCGATCCCGACACGCTCCCCGACGCCACGCGCACCGAGATCGGCGTCGTATTCGGAACGGGGATCGGTGGACTGCAAACGTTTCAAAACCAGAGCGAGGCGTTCTGGAAGAGCGGGCCGACCAAGGTGTCGCCGTTCTTCATTCCGATGATGATTCCCGACATGGCGCCGGGCATCATCTCGATTCATTACGGCTTCCGCGGGCCCAATCACTGCGTCGTCTCCGCATGCGCCACGGGCAATCACAGTATCGGCGACGGCCTCTCGCTGATTCGGGAGGGGCACGCCGAGATCGTCGTCTGCGGCGGCAGCGAGGCGACCATCTGCGAGCTCGGCGTCGCCGGCTTCTCGGCGATGAACGCGCTCTCGACGCGGAACGATGATCCCGCGACCGCGAGCCGTCCGTTCGACGCCGCACGCGACGGATTCGTGCTCGGCGAAGGCGCGGGCGCGCTGATTCTCGAGTCGCTGCCGTCGGCACTCGCGCGCGAGGCGCCGATCTATGCCGAGGTGCTCACCGTCGGCGCGTCGGCGGACGCGTTTCACATCACCGCGCCGCATCCGGAAGGACTTGGCGCGCGCCTCGCGATGGAGCGCGCGCTCACTCACGCGGGGATTTCCGTCGCCGACGTCGACACGATCAACATGCACGGCACGTCGACGCAACTGGGCGACACCGCCGAGAGCCGCGCCGTGCGGCAGGTGTTCCAGCACCATGCTGATCGTCTGCTCGCGACGTCGACGAAGAGTATGACCGGACATCTCCTCGGCGCCGCAGGCGCTGTCGAGGCGATCGCCAGCATTCTGTCGATCACCGAGGGGATAGTGCCGCCGACAATCAATCACGCGTCGAACGACGAGGCCTGCGATCTGAACTACGCGTTCAACACCGCGGCGCATCGGTCAATTCGAGTCGCAATGTCGAACGCGTTCGGGTTTGGAGGACACAATACATGCGCCGTCTTCGGCGCGTACGATGGCGCTGGCGGGCGCAAACAGCGATTCGTGGCCGACGAGATGATGACACCGTTCGCCCTTGCCGACACCCCACTCACTCCGCCCGCGGACGACGTCTGGTGACGGCGCCGATACGGACATTCGAGAACACATATGACCACCAAATCCACGACGCATACGACCGCAACGAGCGGCCGTGATGCGGTAATTGTCGATACCGTTCGGACGCCGCGTGGCCGAGGCCGTCCACTCGGCGCGAGCAAGCCGGGCGCGTATGCCGCGCTTCATCCGCAGGAGCTCGCGGCTCACGTGCTGCTTGCCATCGTTGGGCGCAACGCCCTGCCGCCGGACGATCTCGACGACGTCATCCTGGGATGCGTGACGCAGGTGGATGACCAAAGCGCGAACATCGCCCGGCATGCGGTGCTGGCCGCCGGACTTCCCGTGAGCGTTAGCGGGACTACGGTCACGCGCGCCTGCGGATCGGGCCTTCAGGCGCTGAGCTACGCGATCATGGGCGTGATGACCGGCGTGCAGAATGTCGTCATCGCCGGCGGCGTCGAGAGCATGTCGCGCGTGCCGATGGGATCGGACAGCCGGGTCACCGGGGGCGTGTCGGATCGCAGCGGTGTGGGCGACGGCGGCAACGCGCAGCTCCGCGCACGCTTTCGCCAGGTTCCTCAGGGCATCAGCGCGGACGTGATCGCGACGCTGGATCGTATCGGTCGAGATGAGATCGACGCGTTCGCGCTCGCCTCGCAACGGAACGCCGCCACGGCAATCGCTGAGGGACATTTCGCGCGCAGTCTCGTGCCGGTGTGCGACCGATCCTCGGGGACGATCATACTCGACCGCGATGAATGCCCCCGGCCGACGACTGCCGAAGGGCTCGCGTCTCTGCCGCCGTCGTTCGCGGCGCTTGGCGAGACACTCGACGATGTCGCGCTGACGCAACTCAGAGCAACGGTAGCGCGCGGGCGGCTCGCCGAGAATGATCGTATGGCGTTCGCGGCGCAGTTCGCGAGCGGAGTGACGCACGTTCACACCGCGGGCAACTCGAGTGGCATCGCCGATGGCGCGGCGGCACTTCTGGTAACGTCGGCCGCCTACGCGAGCGCACACGGTCTCCTCGCGCGGGCGCGCGTCCGCGCGATGGTCACCGTTGGCTCGGACCCGATTCTGATGCTCACGGGCCCGACGCCCGCGTCCCGAAAGGCACTCGCGTCAGCCGGCATGCGCGTCGACGACATCGATCTCTGGGAGATCAACGAGGCGTTTGGCGTCGTGCCGCTCAAGACGATTCGCGACCTCGAGATCGATCCGTCGCGGGTGAACGTCAATGGTGGATCGATCGCGCTCGGCCACCCGCTCGGCGCGACGGGTGCGATTCTCGTCGGAACGGCGTTGGACGAGTTGGAGCGGCGCGGCCTGGCGACGGCGTTGGTGACGCTGTGCACCGCAGGGGGACAGGGGGTCGCCACCATCATCGAGCGCGTCGGCTGACGCTCAGAGGACGTATCAACTCGTGCGCGAACAGAAATCGATTACTGATAGAGAGTTCGAAATACAGTTTGCTGAGCCGGGAGCGGAAGCGTTTTGTTTTACGTTCGGATGATGTGCGCGAACGCTTGCCATCCCCCTTAATGAAGTGGTATGCATTCATGATGACAGCCGACGTGCGGTGAGCCGGCGCCTGCGCTACCAGGTAGCGGTGAGCCTTGATGGTTTCATCGCCGGACCAAACGGGGAGTACGACTGGATCGTACCCGATCCGAGCGTCGACTTCGCCGCGCTGTACAAGGAGTTCGATACCGTAGTAATGGGCCGAAAAACGTACGAGGTGATGACGGCGCAGGGCGGCAATGGGTCAATGCCGGGGCTCGACGTCGTTGTCTTCTCGCGGACGATGCCAGCGGCGAAATACCCCGGTGTCCGCATCCTCAACGATGATCCACGGAAAATCGTTGCCGAGTTAAAAGAAAAGCGCGGCCGAGACATCTGGCTTTTCGGTGGCGGTGAGCTTTTTCGTTCGCTGCTCGACGCGGGACTCGTCGACACCGTCGAGGTCGCACTTAACCCCGTGGTCCTTGGCGCCGGGATCCCGCTGCTTCCTCGCGGCAGCTCGACCAAACTCGTGCTGAGTGATGTGAAGCGATTGCCGGCAAGCGGGATCGTTGCGCTTGCATATTCGGTGGAAGGAGCCGGCGGCGCCGCACCCCGAATTCGATACATCAAGCCGGCAAAGAGTCGAGGAAAGAAAGCTGCGCGCCGTGGCAAGCCGCGCCGTGGCAAGCCGCGCCGTGCAAAGCGGCGCTGATCTAACTCATGCGCGATACTCAATGAACACTCGACTTTGCACGTCGATAGTCTTCGCGGCGCTCCTGGCGCTCTCAACGGCATGCGTTCACGCACCTCTTCGACCGGTGGGCGATTTCCACCAGCACCTGTTCGGACCAGCGACGCAGGAGCTGACGCCCAGCTATCCGCGCGTCACCGCGCGCGAGCTCGTTGCTCTGCTCGATTCAGCCGGGATTCGCTACGCGCTGTTGTTGTCGGTGGCCTATCAGTACTCGAACCCGAATCGTCCTCCCGTCGCCAACGAGTACGCGCGCGTGAAAGCCGAGAACGATTGGACGGCGGACCAGGCGGCTCTTTATCCGGATCGGCTGCGTGCGATCTGCAGCGTCAACCCCCTTCGCGACTACGCCCTGCCGGAGATCGAACGCTGCTCGGCCGACCCGCGGCTGCGACACGGATTGAAGCTCCACTTCGGCAATTCCGACGTACAGCTCGAGATTCCCGAGCAGCTCGAGAAAGTCCAACGGGTGTTTCGCGCCGCCAACGGCCACGGGATGGCGATCGTCGTCCATTTGCATCCGTCGGTCACCATGAAGCGCCCGTACGGGACGGCGTTCGCCCGCATCTTCCTGAACGACGTCATTCCCGCCGCTCCCGATGTGCCGATTCAGATCGCGCACCTCACCAGCTCGGGCGACTTCGACGAGCCCGCCGTCGGTGAGGCGCTCGACGTGTTTGCTAAAGCAATCGCCGACAAAGATCCGCGCATGAAGAACGTGTATTTCGACATGTCGGGGATTAGCGGAATGGCTGAACCGGCGCGGGCGTCGAGGATTGCGGCCCGGTTGAGACAACTCGGAATCGAGCGCATCCTCTTCGGATCGGACGGTGCGGTAAACGGCAACTCGCCGCTCGCGACGTGGAGAAACTTTCGGAAGCTGCCGCTATCAGATCACGAGTTCCGGGTCATCGCTGGCAACGTTCCACCGTACATGAAATGACCTGAGCTTGGATCGGTATGTAGTAAAGGCATTGCGATGCGCCTTCTTTGACCCGCCCATCTAAACCACCGCGACAGGCGCCTCGGAATGGCTCTCGGCAAGCGCGCTCAGAATCGCCACCTCCTCGCGCATTTCATCCGGCGCGCCCATCCCCGCGCCGATCCTGAGGAGTTGAATCCGCACATTCTCCAGCGCCGCCGCGAGCGTCGCTCGGCGCGTGCGCGTCGTCTCAAGGGTTTGGCGCATTTCGTCGAGCAACGCGTTGCGCCGGACCTCGAGGGTCTGCTGATTCGTCCCGCCCTCCACGCTAGACGTCACCTTGCCGCTCGGCGAAGTACTATCCACGTGCTTCGTGGGCGGGGCGCCCCCCGCGTCAGCCAGCGCGCGAGCGACCTCGAGCTCGCGCAAGCGCATCGCCGTTTGTGATTTCTCGAGCCGCCGAAGCATTGCTGGAAGCTCGGGGAAGCGAGACGTGACCGCCGGCGTCGTGAGGTCGGCCAGCCGCAATTCCGAGGGGTCGCCCCCCGCCGCGGAGGGACGCGTTGCGGATTGACCGCGCCCGAGCGCCGCGATCCGGAAGAATGCGACGGCAAACCGGCTCTGCCACACCCACGCGGCAATGCGGAACCCGCGCCGCTCCGTCCGTGGCGAGGTATTGAGCGCGATCACCAGGCTCACTGTGTTCAGGAGATCGAGCACGACTAGCACCGCGATTTGCGGGGGCGTGGGCGGCGCCTTCTGCGCGTGGGGCAGGAAGATGAACTGCGCCGCCACCCTGAGGACGACTCCGACGGCGAGGGTAGTCCACGCACGGCGACGAGTGCGGCGGCGAGCGGCCGTCCGTCGCGCGTCGAACAGCTGGCGCAGTTCCTCCGCATGTGTCTTCCGCTCGATCTCGAACCCGCGACGCACGTCCGCGGCGCCGACCCCTTCTCCCTGGAGCTCGCGCGCACGCCGCACCAGGTCGATCGAGAGTACCCCGACACCGAAGACGATGCCCGCGACGAGCGGAAGAAGTCGCCGAGTTCCGGGAAGTCCGTAGATCAGTGTGAACACCACGACGAGCGTCGCAAGCCAGACGCTCTGCTCGGCAGCACGAAGGAAGCTGCGCACGGGCAGGGCGATGTACTGGGTGCCCGCAATTCCAGTCGACTCGGACAGCGCCTCGGCGACCATTTCCGCCGAGGAGTACCGGTCGTGCGGCTCGCGAGCGAGACAGCGATCGATCGCGGCGGCGAGCGCGTGTGGCACGTCGGGGCGCGCCGACGCGACCGGCGGANNNAGCGCGAAGTATCCGACTCCGCCGAGGGCGTAGAGATCGCTGCGCCCATCAACGGGCTCGTCTGCGCCCTGCTCCGGACTCATGAAGGCCGCGGTGCCAAGCAGCTGTCCCTCGAGCGTGAGCCGATTGGCCACATCGGCACCATTCCTGGCGCGCGCGATCCCGAAGTCGGTGACCAGCGCGCGCCCGCTGCCGCGCTCGATCAGGATGTTGTCAGGCTTGATGTCGCGATGCACGATGCCACGACCATGCGCGTACGCTAGCGCCCAGGCAACCTCGCGGAGGATCCGCGCTACCTCGTGCGGCGGCAGCGGACCCGTACGCCGCACCCGGTCGGCGAGCGTCTCGCCATCGACGTAGGCCATCGCGATGAACACGATCGCCTCGCGCGCCTCGACGGCATGGATCGGCACGATGTGCGGATGCGAGAGACCGGCCGCGGTGCGCGCCTCGCGCAGGAATCGCTCGCGCAGCACGGGCTGCGCCGCCATCATCGCGGGGAGCAGCTTGAGCGCCACGGGCCGTTCGAGCGAGAGATCGCGAGCGAGCAGGACGACGCCCATCCCGCCGCGGCCAAGCTCGCGCTCGATCGCGTAACGCCCCGCGACTGCGCGCTCGAGCGTTTGAAGGTCCGGGCCGATCTCGCTCACTCTTTCCCCTTAGGCAGTCTCCGCCCCCACGAACGCCTGCGATTACTCTGCCACAAAAAATCTCAAGGCTCAATGGTGAGTTCTGCGTGCAGGCTCGCCGCGGAATCCTCACCAGCCCAAACGTCAAAGGCGCCGGGTTCAACAGCCCATCGCTTCGTCTGGGGACTCCAGAATTGGAGCTCGTTCCTGCCTAAGCGGAAACGGAGAGTTTTGGTCTCACCTGGTTGCAGAGTCACGCGGCGAAAACCTTCGAGTTGGCGCACTGGTCGCGACGCAGAGCCGGACCGCTGATGAACGTAGAGTTGAGCCACGGCGTCGCCCGGTACTGTCCCAGTGTTGGTCACATCGACTGTAACCTCTGCGCTGTCGCCAGCCATCATGCGAGGCTTCGATAGGCGAAGATTGG
>WNFL01413389.1_pt1 | contig 12435 bp, 10 predicted proteins | sample 5400361 | NCBI WGS metagenome assembly WNFL01 (sample SAMN13153351, study PRJNA577476) | soil metagenome | isolation source: 40 cm soil on Douglas fir-dominated hillslope | place: USA:California | collected 2013-09-17
CCGAGTTCGGGGGACGCCCTCCCTGCACCGTCAGGTCGTAGAGCTTCCCGTCCGAGCCGGAGTCGATGACGAGCCATCGATCGACGTGGTTCGCGTCCAGGATCGTCTTGTCCCGTCCCGCGCCCTGGACTCTCACCTTCCCCGTCAGGTAGAGATCCCCGTTCCGGTAGTCGTCCGGCACGCCGATGGGGATCGTCAGCTTGTAAGTCCCGGCGGGGATGTTGATCGTGACTTCCTCCTGCGACGGGTTCGGTCCGAAGCTCGCCTCCATGAACGCCGCGCGGACCGTGCAATGCCCCTGCGCGTCGGCGCAGACGCCGTCGTTCGCGACGTCGGCCGCGTCGTCGGTGCTGTTGACGTTGTAGACCGGCCCCGCCGCGAAGACCGCCGGCGCGACGACGAGGAGCGTGGCCCAGAGCGAAACGCGCGTCACCATTCGGTACCCCTGACCGGAAAGCAGTCTCAGAACCACCGCTCGATGACGACCTTCTTGTCCGTGTAGAACTCCACGCCGTCGCGGCCGTGGGCTTTGATGTCCCCGAAGAAGCTCTGCTTGGCGCCGCCGAACGGGAAGAACGACATGGGCGCGGCGACGCCGATGTTCACGCCGACCATCGACGCGGGCGCGTGATACGCGAACTCGCGCGCCGACTTGCCGTTCGTCGTGAAGACGGACGTCGCATTCGCCTGCGGGTGAGCCCTCATCACGTCGAGAGCGGCGGCTCGCGTCCGATCGCGGACTCGGGATGGACGTCGTCGTAGATCGTCGGTCCGAGGAAGAAGCCGTGCGGGCGGTTCGCCACCGAGAGCCCGCGCCCGTCGAGCGCGAGCGTGGCGCCTTCGGCGACGCCCTTCTCGATGTAGCCGAGGATCCGCTCCTTCGCCTTCGGGCGGATGACCGGGCCCATCGTGACGCCGGGCTCGAGGCCGTCACCGACGTGTATGCGACGCGCGGCGTCGAGGAGGCGCTCGCGGATCTCCCCGTGCTTGCTCCCGACCGTCACGACGACGGAGCCCGCGAGGCACCGCTCGCCCGCGCAGCCGTAGCACGATTCCGAGATGATCGAGATCGAGCGGTCGAGGTCCGCATCGGGCATGACGACGATGAAGTTCTTCGCCCCGCCGAGGGCCTGGACACGCTTGCCGGCCCGCGTCGCCCGCTCGTAGACGTGGCGGGCGACAGGCGTCGAGCCGACGAACGAGACGCCCCGGACGTCGGGATGGTCGCAGAGCGCGTTCACGACGTCGGCGCCGCCCTGCACGAGGCTGACGACGCCGTCGGGCACGCCGGCCTCGGCGAGGAGCTCGAACATGCGCACCTGCGAGAGCGGCACGAGCTCGGACGGCTTCACGATGAACGCGTTGCCGGTCGCTACGGCGAACGGCAGGAACCAGAGGGGAACCATCGCCGGGAAGTTGAAGGGCGCGATCGCCGCGAAGACGCCGAGCGGCTGCCGGTGCCAGTCGCAGTCGATGCCGCGCGAGATGTCCTCGAGGCCCATGCCCATCATCAGGCTCGGCATTCCGCACGCGACCTCGACCGCCTCGATGCCGCGCCGCACCGAGCCGCGCGACTCGTCGAGCGTCTTGCCGTGCTCGGTCGTCACGATCCGGGCGAGCTCCTCGAAGTGGCGCTCGAGGAGGTCGCGGAACGCGAACATACGGCGGGCGCGCTCGACGACCGGGGTCGCGCGCCACTCCGGGAACGCGGCGCGGGCGGCGGCGACGGCGGCGTCCACGTCGGCGGCGGGGGAGAGCGGCACGCGAGCGATCACCTCGCCCTTGGCCGGGTTGTAAACGTCGAGGGTCTCGGTGGCGCGGGACTCGACCCACGCGCCGCCGATGAAGTTGCGGAGGACGGGAGCCGACGTCCCGCGGACGTCGTGCTCGGAAGCGAGCTCGCGGACTGCGGACATGGAAGCACCTCCTCGGGACTCTCGGACCGCCTATCTTCTCTCGGAAGCCGGCCAACGTCGACGGCGGGAGAGGGCGTCTGCTAGGCGGCAAGAGCAAGAAGGAGATGACCGGGGGAGCGCCGCCGCCCGGCGCGGGGCCGAACGCCGCGCCGCCGCTGGTCGCGCCGCAGCCCGGAGTGAAGACCGTCTGCCCCGCGGTCGCGGGCGAGTACCGCCTCTACTTCAAGACGTCGTGCGGCTCGACGGGCTGGGGCTGGGTGAACATCGCGCAGAACGGCTGCGACATCACGGCGAACCTCAAGCAGCTCGCGCTCCTCAAGGGACGCCTCGAGGGCGACTCTGCGAACGTCGCGCTCACGTTCAACGACCCGTGCAAGGGCTCGGGCAGCGGCGTCCTGAACGTCACGGGCAAGATCGTCTCCGGCACGTTCTCCGGCGGGGCGACGGGGCAGGAGCTCCGCTGCTGCGGCGTGATGACCGGGACGTTCACGCTGACGAAGCAGTGAAGGACGAAGACTAGGCTTCGATCTCCACTTCCTTCGCGAGGAAGGCCCCGGAGCTCTGTGTCGTCCCCTCGACGTCGACCGTCGCGAGGCGTCGGTCGCGACGGTCACGGTGCCAGTCCCCGTCGTCACGACAAACGTCTTCGCGGCGGCGTCGACGGAAGCCACCGTGCCGGTCACCTCGTTCCGGCCGCCGCCGGTTCCCTGAGACTGGACGTTCACGTCCGTCGCGGTGTACGCGCCATCGGAGCCTTGCATCGCCTTCACGTGGACGCGGTTCCCCGCGGCGATCGACGCGAGCGCGACTGGAGTCTGCCCGTGGCGGATCACGGTCGTCGCCGTCACGTGGACGGTGACGGAGCCGAGGCGCTCGTCGGCGATGACGAGGCTCGAGCCCGCCACGTCGACCGACGCGACGAGGCCCTCGATCTCGGCGCCGGCGTGGCCGCGCGGTGTGATGACGGCCTTGTTGCCGACGATCGAGACCGTGAGCTGGAGCGGCGCGGCGGACGGGACCATGACGTTCCCCTGCGCGTGGATGTCCGGCCGCTCGAACGTCAGGTCGACGGGCCCGGTCGGCACGCGGGAGATCGTGAATGCTCCCGAGCCGTCGGTCACCGCGGTGCCGCCGGTCTGGACGACGCGGACGGTGACACCCGAGAGCGCGACGGTCGAAGCCTGCGCGCGGAGCCCGCCGCCGGGGCCGACGCCGGCGATCACCGTGCCGGTGAGGGAGGCGTTCGTGCCCTCCGGGGACGTAGGCGTGGAGTCCGACTTCGAGCACGCGACGGTGAGAAGAGTCAGGAGCACGAGGATCTGCGACGCCGCCGATCCGTTGGTTCCTCGTCTGCGCATGGTTCCCTCCCGGGAGCGGTCTTTCGTCTCGCGGACGTGGCTGCAACGCACGTTCCACGGAACGCCCGTAGGGGGGTGTCGCGGCGGGACCGGATCCCACGCCGGCGTCGGACCGCGGACGCGGATAATCGGAGTGTGGGCGGCGAAGCGGTCGACATTCTCCTCGTGGAGGACGAGCAGGACGCGCGGCGCGCGTTCAGCGAGATCCTCGGCCTGGAGGGCTATTCCGTCGCCGGCGCGCGGAACGGCGAGGCGGCGCTCGCGATGCTGCGGGAGGGCACGCGTCCGGCGCTGATCCTCCTCGACCTGAACATGCCGGTCCTCGACGGCTGGGGCTTCCTGCGCGAGATCGAGCAGGACGCTTCGCTCGCGCAGGTGCCGATCGCATTCATCTCGGGAACGGGCTTGCCACAGAGCGTCCCGACGCGGAAGCACGACGCGGGCTTCTTCAAGAAGCCGGTCGACATGCCGCGCCTCCTTCGCATGGTCCGCTCCTACTGCGGCGAGCGCGAGAGCAAGGACTAGACACCCTCAGCCTCCGCCCGACGCGGGCACCGTGATTGCACTAATCCAGTTGTGCGGGGCCGGCCCCTGGGTGGGCCGCCCCGAGCGAAGAGCATCTCGGAGGTTCGACTTTGGATATCTGCCCGCTCTGCGGGAACGAGACCTCGTGCAAGGCTTACCGCGACTTCGTGGACGTGAGCTGCGCGGGCTGCGGAGACTTCATCATCACGCGCGTCGCCTCCGACGACCTCGGGGATGACGGGCGCCTGAAGGCGGAGCTCGCGCGGCAGACGCGCTGGATCACGAGCAACGGAGGTCGCGCGTTCCTCGGCTCGGACACGGTCGAGACCGCACGCCAGCGCATCGCCGAGCCCGCGACTCCGTCCGGGGCGACGCGCCTCTCCCGGCCGATCGTGACACCGCCGGGAAAGAGCTAGATCGCGATAGCCCTGCCGGCGGCAGAATGACGACGATGTCGGCCGCCAGCGAGCAGTTTCCGCATGCCGCGGATGTCGGCGTGCGCGGCCGGGGGGCGACACCGGAGGAGGCGTTCGAAGGAGCCGCTCGCGCCCTCTTCTCGCTCGTCGCGGAGGATGTCTCGCGCATCGAGGAGAGGGTCTCGCTGCCGGTGTCCGCCGGGCCGGCTCCGCTCGAGGAGCTCCTCGCGGCGTACTTGAACGAGCTGATCTATCTCTTCGCGACGCGGCGCATCGTCTTCGGGGTCTTCGATGTGAGCATCCTCGACGCGGGCGAGGGCCTCTTCCGCCTCGAAGGCCGCGCGCTCGGCGAGCCGTACGACCCGTCGCGCCACGAGAGCACCGTCGAGCCGAAGGCCGCCACGTACACGGAGCTCAGGGTCGGGCGCGAGGACGGCGGCTGGATCGCGCAGTGCGTGGTCGATGTCTGAGGCCCTCGCCGAAGTCGCGCCGAACGTCTGGGAGGTCCCGAGGACCGCGCGGATGCGCGTCCCCGGGCGGATCTACGCGAGCCGCGAGCTCGTCGAGGCGCTCGACGAGAAGGTGCGCGAGCAGGTCGCGAACGTCGCGTCGCTGCCTGGCATCGTCGGCGCGTCCTACGCGATGCCGGACGCGCACTGGGGGTACGGTTTCCCGATTGGCGGCGTGGCCGCGTTCGACGCGCGCGAGGGAGGCGTGGTCTCCGCGGGAGGCGTCGGCTTCGACATCTCGTGCGGCGTGCGGACGTACACGACAGGGCTCGCCGCGCGCGATCTCGGCGACAGGCTCGAAGCCCTCGCGCACGACCTGTACCGGACGGTGCCCGCCGGCGTCGGCTCCGAGGGCGATCTCCGGCTGACCCGCGAGGAGCTCGACGAGATGCTGCGCGGCGGGGCGCGCTGGGCCGTCGCGCGCGGATACGGCGACGAGGAGGAGCTCGCGTACGTCGAGGACGGCGGGCGCGTCGCCGGCGCGCGTCCGGAGGAGGTGAGCGACCGCGCGAAGGAGCGGCAGCGTGGCCAGGTCGGCACTCTCGGGTCGGGCAACCACTATCTCGAGCTCCAGGTCGTCGACCGCGTCTACGACGCGAGCGCGGCGGCCGCGTTCTCGCTCGCGGAGGGAGACCTCCTCGTCACGATCCACTGCGGGTCGCGCGGGCTCGGGCATCAGATCGGCACCGACTTCCTGGTGCGTTTGGCGCGCTCGCAGGCGTCGTATGGCCTCGAGATCCGAGATCGGGAGCTCGCCTCCGCGCCGATCGACTCGCCCGACGGGCGGGCGTATCTCGGCGCGATGCGCGCGGCGATCAACGGCGCGCTCGCGAACCGGCAGGTCGTCGGCGCGCTCGTGAGGCGCATCTTCGCGCGCCACGTCCCCGAGGCGCGGCTCGCGCTCCTCTACGACGTCTCGCACAACACGTGCAAGCTCGAGGAGCACGTCGTGGACGGGAAGCTGCGGAAGCTCCACGTCCACCGCAAGGGCGCGACGCGCGCGTTCGGGCCCGGTCACCCCGAGCTGCCGGAGGCGTATCGCGCGGTCGGGCAGCCTGTCCTGATCGGCGGCACGATGGGGACCGCCTCGTTCGTCCTCGCCGGCACGAAGGAGGGCGACCGGCTCTCGTTCGCCTCCTCGTGCCACGGCGCGGGCCGCAGGATGAGTCGCTCGCAGGCGAAGAAGACGTGGCAGGGCGCGGCCGTCGTGAAGGAGCTCGGCGAGAAGGGGATTCTCATCAAGGCGCACAGCGTTTCGGGCGTCGCCGAGGAGGCGCCCGGCGCCTACAAGGACGTCGAGGCCGTCGCCGAGGTCGCGGAGGCGGTCGGCCTCTCGCGCCGCGTCGCGCGCGTGCGCCCGATCGCGTGCGTGAAGGGATGAGGGGATAGCCAGGCGCTACGATCCGAGGATGGGCACGGCCCCTCTCGTCACGACCGTCGCCGTCCTCGCGGCACTCGTCGCGGGCTGCAGATCGTCCGGCGCGCGTCCCGCGCCCGAGGGCCGGCCGCTCGAGCCGATCTTCACGTGGTCGGACGCGATCCTCTACGTCGGCGGCGGCCTGACCGACGAGTTCGAGGATGCCTCCCGGCTCGACGACGTCGCGTCTCTCGGCTTCAACGCGCTCGCGATCGCGAGGCCGGCGGAGGACGCCCGCCTCGCGGAGTTCGCCGACGACTGTCACGCGCGCGGCGTCAAGCTCCTCTCCCGGGTCGAGGGCGAGCTGGGGCCCGACGCGGCCGCCTCCGCGAGGCGGGCGGGCGTCGACGGCTTCTTCCTGGAAGGCGCCGAAAGCCCGCGCTCCCTCGAGGCGGCCGGCCCCGACGTCCTCGTCGTCTCTCGCCACGCGCCGCGCGAGCCGTTCCAGACGCGCGCCGAGCTCGATCTCTCGTTCCACGGGAGCGCCGCAGCGTTCCTCCTCGGACGCGAGCCGGGTCGCGCGCTCGACCACGTCCTCGAGGTGCGCGAGGTGCCCCGCCTGTTCGCCACGTTCCTCTCCCTCGGTCCGGGCGGATCGCCCGCGGAGCTGGGCGGGGACGCCTCGCTCGTTGGGCTGGCGGCGGTCCTCCAGACGACGGCTCTCGGCATCCCGACAGTGGAGGCTGGTCCGAATCGCCTCGACGAGCGGCTGCGCTCGCTCTACGCGAAGCTGATCCGCATCCGGCTCGAGCACGTGGCGCTCCGGCGCGGCCGGCACATAGGCCTCGTGACGGACGGCGACGTCTACGTCTTCGTGCGGGACGACTGGCGCTCCGCCGAGACGATCGCGGTCGTGGTGAACCGCTCCGCCGAGCGGAGGACCGTGCGGTTCAAGGCGCCCGCGGTCTGGACGGGGAAGCTCGTGTACGACCTCATGGGCAGCAAGGACCTGCGCGTGGACGCGCGCGGCGTCGAGGTCGCGCTCGAGGGCCGAGGCGCACGGATTCTGACGGCCCGCTGAGACGGGCGGCGATCAGGGCCGCGGCACGCCCGAGGACGTCTCGCACGCGGCGGGTCTCCTCTCGCACGGCGGGTCCTTCGAGGGCTCGTAGAGCTCGAGGGCCCTCTCCCACGCCTTCTTCCCGATGCGCGAGCCCGCGACGCGCGAGGGGTAGTCGTCGTAGTACGGATGGATGCCGCCGAAGCGCCGCGAGATCGCGGCCTGGTCCGCCGCGTCGTAGTACGTCGCCCACTGGAGCTCGACGGTGCGGCTCGGGCCGCGCTCCGTCGCGAGGAACGCGTCCTGGCGCGCGACGAACGTCCCGAGGCCGCCCGGGAAGAATGGCGAGCCTGTGATCGCGGCGAGGACCTCGGCGCCGGCGCGGCTGAACGTGCTGTGGCCCGAGGTGTAGCCGGGGAACGGCGGCGTGACGAACGTCTTCGACTGATACGGCATCCACTCCACGCCGAGCTTCCAGCCGACGCCGCCGACCTGCTTGATGGGGTCGTCGGGGCTGCCGAGCCAGGCCCGGATCGCGATCTCTCCCTCGTGGCCCGCGAGCCTCTCGTGCCGGCCGCCGGGGCGCGTCGTCTCGGACGTGATCACCTCGACGAGGTCGGGGACGAGCGGGAGACCGCGCGGGTCGTACGAAGGCTCCGAGGGATCCGAGGACTGGCCGCGTCCGGCCATGTAGCGGATCAGCGTGATCGGACGCGACGAGTCGTAGAACGTCTTGTTGCCCCACGCCCAGATCGCCGCGTCGTGCACGGCGCCGTTGAGCGCGATGTAGACCTTCACGTCCCACTCGAGGTCGTCGACGATCCTTCCGCTCCCGCCGACGCGCTTGCCGGCGCTCGCGGAGAGTCGGTCCGCGACGAAATTCGCGAGGACGTTCCAGTGGCCCGGCGGCGTCTCGGACCTCGGACCGTCGGCCCAGAACTCCGCGATGACGCGCTCGTAGTCCCCGCGTTTCACGACGTTCGGTGCGTACGGCGCCCCTGTGAGCGGGTTGACGGGGCGGCCCGCGCCGTCGTCGGCTCCGAGCGAGTCGTCGAAGATCGCGCCAGGCGAGATGTCGAGCTCCGCCTCCTGCGTCTCGTCGAGCTGGCTGCTCATCCGGATCAGCTCCACCATCGCGTCCTTCACGGCGGCGTCCCCCGCACCGCCCAGCTTCGGCTGCGGGCCGGGGTCGAGCGGCAGGTGCGTCACCGGGTCGTCGTCTGCCGGCACGAGCGCGAACGGCGCGACGCGTCCCCAGCCGACCCCGACGAACCTCTGGATCGCGGCCCCGATCGGGATTCCGTTCTGCGTGACCGAGTAGTCGAACGCGAGCGGCTGCCAGCGATTCGGGTCCGCGATCGTCCCGACGCCGGGGAGCTTGAAGATCAGCTCGGGGTTGACCGGCTCGTAGCCCGTGTCGTCCGGATAGCAGAGGCCGTCGCCTTCGTTCGCGCCGTCCGCATCCCCGTACGCGATGACCGCGGCGGCGATCCGGTTGCCGAGCGCGGCGGGCGACGGCCCGGCCGTCGACGTGAACGACCTGTCGTACCCGAGCGCGTCCATCTGCGCGTCGAACGCGGCCTGCGATCTCGCGGCGTTCGGATGGCAGGGCTTGCCGTCCCTGTCCAGGGAGCCTGCGGGGAAGCGCTGCTTCAGCAGGCGGTACGCCGCGAAGCTGATCGCCTCCGCGCGCGCCGCCGCCACGTTCGCCGCGGTGCGCTTTTCCGCCACGAGATAGCCGGTGGCGACGCGCGAGTACGCGGCCCACGCGTCCCACATCGCGACGGAGAGGTGGAAGAGGTTCCGCGCGTGCGCCGGCGGCTTCGGGATGTCGATGCGGATCGCGTCGAGGAGCTGCTCGTCCCAGATGCGGGCGGCGGACCAGCCGCTCGCGGACGCGGCGGGCTGCGCGCCGGCGCTCCCGAACCCGAGAAGGAGGACGATCGCGAGGAGCCTGGGGATTCGTCCGGGGCGAATCATCGACCGAGCCGAGGATAGCGCTGGCATACTGAAAAGAACCGGAAAGACTTTCGAGGAGGGTTCGTGCGCCGGACGCTCGCGTTCCTCGCCCTGCTCCTGGCGACCTCGGGACCGCCGTGCGCTCTCGCGTCCGGCGGTGTCGACTTCCGCGTCAATACCTACACGACGCTCTCCCAGAGCTTGCCGGCGATCGCCTCCGATCCCTCGGGAAGCTTCGTCGTCGTGTGGGCGAGCACGAGCGAGGACGGCAGCAACACGGGCGTCTTCGCGCAGGTCTACGAAGCCGAGGGCTCGCCCTCCGGCGCGGAGCTGAGAGTCAACACGTACACCACCGGGGCGCAGAGCAACCCGGCGGTCGCGCGAGACGCGACGGGGCAGTTCCTCGTCGTCTGGCAGAGCGCGCAGCCCGAGGACGGCAGCACGGGCATCCTCGCGAGGCGCTTCGACACCGCCGGATCCGCGTTGACGCCCGAGTTCCGCGTCAACACCCACACGACGATGCAGCAGGGGAACGCCGCCGTCGCGGCCACGTCGGAGGGATTCGTGGTCGTCTGGAGCAGCACCGGCGAGGACGGCAACGGCAAGGGCATCTTCGGGCAGCGCTTCGCCTCGGCGGGCGCCAGCCTCGGAGCCGAGTTCCGCGTGAACACGTACACGACGTCGCAGGACGGGGAGTACGGCATCTACGCCCAGCGGTTCGGGACGGGTGGGCAACCTTCTGGCGGCGAGTTCCGCGCGAACACGTTCCACGACACGCACTTCTACCCGAGCGTCGGGGCGGACTCCTCCGGCGCGTTCGTCATCGCCTGGAACATCCTCGACGACGACGGCCTCGGCGTCTTTGCGCGGAGGTTCGCTTCCACGGGCGCGCCGCTCGCCGCGGAGTTCCGCGTGAACACGTACACGACGGGCTCGCAGCTCTACCCGTCCGTCGCGGAGCTCTCCGGCGGCGGCTTCGTCGTGGCGTGGCAGGGACCGGGCGACGGCAACGTGAACGGAGTCTTCGCCCAGCGATTTTCGACGGCAGGCGCGCCGGTAGGCGGCGAGGTCTTGGTGAACGCGTTCACGTCGAACAGCCAGAGCTCCGTCGCCCTCGCTCCCGGTCTCGGCGGCGGGTATGTCGCGGTCTGGTCGAGCCCGGGCCAAGATGGTTCCAGTGACGGCGTCTTCGGCCAGCAAGTCGTCCTCTCTCCGCCCACCGACACGGACGATCTTCGCGTCAACACGTACACGACGTCATTTCAGGGGAGTGCTTCCATCGCGATCGGGCCATCGGGGTTCGTGATCGTCTGGACGAGTCTTTTCCAGGACGGCAGCGATAACGGCGTCTTCGCGCAGTGCTTTGGCCCGGGCGGGGCGCCCGTCGGCGCGGAATTCCGCGCCAACACGTACACGACCGGGTCCGAGAGGGCCGGCAAGGTCGCCTTCCTCGCGAATGGCGAGTTCGTGGTCGCCTTCGCGAGAATCGGAGGCGGGCAGAGTGAGATCCAGGGTCAGCGCTTCGCCGCGACCGGGGCGCCGCTCGGCGGAGAGTTTCGCGTGAACTCGGTGACGACGTCCGCCGAGGTCTATCCCGTCGTAGCCGGCAACGCCGGCGGCTTCGTGGTCGCTTGGCAAAGCAACGCCGACGACCCCTCGGGAGACGTCCACGCACAACGCTTCTCGGCGGCGGGGGCGCCGCTCGGCGGAGAGTTCCGGGTGAACACCTACACCTCCTCGAGCCAGAAGTACTCGAGCGTGGGCCTGAGCTCATCGGGTGAGTTCGTCGTCGTGTGGCACAGCTACAAGCAGGTGTCCAATTACGACGTCTTCGGCCAGCGCTTCGATGCCACGGGCCGTCCCCTGGGCGAGGAGTTCCAGGTGAACACCTCGACGACTCACGCGCAGCTCCTTCCGAAGGCCGCCGTCGATCCGGCCGGCAACTTCGTCGTGATATGGGGAAGCTCCACCGGGACCGAGTACGAGGTCTTCGCGCAGCGCTTCGCCGCGTCGGGCCAGCCGCTCGGCTCGGAGTTCCAGGTGAACACGAACCCGACCGGCATCACGACGCGCTTCCAGGGCCAGACGATCGCCGACGTGGCGGCGAACGACTCCGGATTCACCGTGGTGTGGAACTCTCCCGCGAGCGCCCACAACGGTGTCTTCGGCCAGCGCTTCGGGGCCGGAGGCGAGCGCATCGGGCCGGAGTTCCGTGTCAACGCCTCGACGTCGAGCTCCAATCTCGGCTCCATAGCCGAGGACGCCAACGGCAGCTTCATCGTCGTCTACGAGCTCACCTCGGGCGCATCGGGGAACGACGTCTATCGCCGCCGCTTCTCGGCGCTCCTACCCGGCGACGTGGACGGCAACGGCGTCGTGAACGTGGCCGACGTCTTCTACCTGATCAACTTCCTCTTCGCGGGCGGCCCGGATCCGATCGGTGCCGCGGACGTGGACGGGAGCGGAGGCCCGGGCGTCGCCGACGTCTTCTACCTCATCAACTTCCTCTTCGCGGGAGGACCGGCGCCGGTCTGATGCCCGCCCGCGAACGCGGCGGGACTGCGGGAGGCGGAAAATGAGCTTACCGGTGCGGGAGCTCCGGCTACCGCATCGTCGGGGGACACCATGGATGCCGACAAGCGTTTCGAGAGAGTCCGAGCGGCGATCGAGCAGCTCGGTCCGGCCGACCACGCCTGCACGTTGTACGACCGGCGGGACGAGGAGGTGGCGATCGCCGTCTCGTACGTGCGCGCCGGGCTCGACCGCGGCGAGTCTTGCGTCTGTGTGGTGGACGACGGCCGAGAGAGCATTCTCGACGCGCTCACGTCCGACGGCGTCGACGTCGAGGCGGAGATCCGCAGGGGCCGGCTGGCGATCTTCGAGAAGCCGCTCGCGCAGGGGCTCCAGACGCGGGACATGCTGGGGAAGATAGAGGAGTTTGCCCGCGGGGCTCGCAGAGCCGGCTACGCCGGCTTCCGGATCGTCGGGGAAATGACCTGGACGCTGGACGACGACCTGAAGGCGCTCGCGGAGTTCGAGGCGCGACTCAACCTCAACCGGGTCTGGGAGCGTTACGCCTGTTCCGGTCTGTGTCAGTTCGACATGCGGCGGTTCACGCCCGAGACTCTTCGCGAGATGATCATCGTGCACCCCCTGGTGGTCATCGGTGATCGGGTCTGCCGCAATCCCTATTACGTAGCGCCCGAGCAGTACCTCTCGCCCGATTGGCCGCTGCACGAAGCCGACCCCGTCATCCTTGACCGTGACGTCGAGGGCAACGTCCTGCGCCGTCAGGGTCACGTCGACGTGGCGAGCGCGCGCGTGCCGGGCGACGT